>OGQV01001450.1_pt1 | contig 17367 bp, 18 predicted proteins | sample 1553311 | NCBI WGS metagenome assembly OGQV01 (sample SAMEA2579976, study PRJEB22360) | human gut metagenome
TTTGTTATCTCATTACCGTACCCATTGCGCCCGTCGCCGTCATTTTGGCCTGCTGCGCCACGCCCTCACCGAAGTTTCGGGTCGAGAACGCCGTATCGCCCTCCGGTATCATCCATGCCGCAAGGTCGGGAACGAGGTTCAGGCATTTCAGGGCCACGATGCTTGCCGCCATCAGGTAGCCGGCGGAGAAGAAGCTGTTTTGCAGGTAAGCCGCCATCGTCTGCTCGCTCGCCGTGATTGCCGTCAGGTTCTCCACCTGTATGCACAGCACGATGTCGAACAGCAGCAGCACGTAGAAGCCCACGAAGTAGAGCATCGCCCCGTAGAAATGCACCGTCAGATACCTCGTGAGCCACTTCGCCCACGCACCTTCCCATTTGGGCAGGAGCGAGAACGCCCACTGTATAGGGCCGAAGATGGTGAGCATTCCCAAAAGAATTTGCTGACAATAGATGGTAACCCATTAGCCAATGTATAGAAAATAAGGGAAAATAAACACAATGAAAATCATTTATATTATTGGTTATTAAGCATTTAATCGGATTTGATATTTTCCGTTATATTCCTTAAAAATCGCTATTATTCACCGTTTTTGTTACTTAAAACGATACTCGTTTTCGGATTATTTCGTATCTTTGCACATGGATATAAAGCACTGAAATACAATGGGAAGAAAAAAGAAATCATTAGTGGAAAAGTCTCCGGTCAAGTTACGTCAGCGCAAGTTGGCAGACGGACGTTTATCCCTGTTTCTTGACCGCAGTGTGGATGGCGGACACGAATACGAGTTTCTGAAACTCTACCTTGTGCCGGAAACCGATACCAAGTCGAAGCGTGAAAATACCCGGACACTCCGCAAGGCGGAAGACATCTTGCATGAACGCACGGAAGCCTTGATTGGTGCCAAGGTCGAAGCGCAACCGAAAAGACCCGGAGCCGACATACTTCTTTCGGAGTGGCTTCAAACCAGCCATGACAACCACGAGAAACGCGGCGCGAGAGACCTCGGCAGTATAAAAAGTGTAAAGAGAGCGTTACACATGTTCCGTCCCGATGTGCGGCTTTCCGAAATCGACAAACAATTCTGTCTTGACCTGATAGACTGGCTGCGCAACACGTACAAGCATAGAAGAACCGGAAAGCCTGTCAGTGCGAGAACCGGAGACACGTACTGCCAGACATTCCGCACCGCGCTCAATGAAGCGGTGCGCGAAGGACTTATCTGCAAGAACCCGTGGAACCTGCTGGAAACGGTAGAGAAGATAAAAAAGCCGGAAAGCAAGCGTGAATACCTAACCATTGATGAAGTCAAACGGATGGCGGAAACTCCCTGTCCGAATGAACTTGTCAAGAAAGCCTACATGTTTTCCTGCTTCACCGGACTGCGCATCAGTGACGTAAAAGGTCTGGAGTGGAAAGATGTCTATATTGACAACGGGCAGACCTATATTTCCGTGATGATGCAAAAGACAAATGCGCCCGTTTATATCCCGCTTTCAAAGCAAGCTATGAAATGGATGCCTGAAAAGAAAGATGCCGCCACGGACGGACATGTGTTCAACACGCTGGTCAATTTCGGCAACGTGAACGAGAACCTCAAGAAATGGGCGAAGGCGGCAGGCGTGAACAAGCACGTCTCATATCACACCAGCCGCCACACTTTCGCCACAATGATGCTGACGCTCGGTGCAGACATCTATACGGTTTCCAAGCTGTTGGGACACCGTTCGGTCAAACACACTCAGATATACGCGAAGATAATCGACAAGAAGAAAGACGAGGCCGTAAGCCTTGCCGATACCGTTTTCTAACACCCTAATACCTGTTATATCATGGCTACAACCAACAAGAAAACCAAACTGAAAGAGCCGGTGAGGATACGCACGAAAAAACTCGCGGACGGTTCCGAATCATACTATCTTGACATATACACCGACGGCAAGCGTAGCTACGAGTTCTTGAAGCTCTACCGCCTGCCTGAAATCAACGCGCGGGTCAAGGAACAGAACAAAGCGACCTTGGCTGCCGTGGAAACCATAAAGTCGCAGCGGATAATCGAACTTACCCACAACAAGGCCGGGCTGAAAAACACGTCGACACGCTCCAAAATACTGCTGACAGACTGGATGCAGACCTTCTATGACGACCAGAAACGCAGGGGTGTCAGGGGTGTCAAATTGCTGGGTACGGTGTCACGCCTTATCTCCACTTATATAGGTAAGAACAAGGTACGCATGGGCGATATAGACAAGGGGTTCTGCATCGGCTTTATCCGGTGGCTTCAGTCTGACTACAAAACCGCATGGGGAAATCCGCTAAGTCCGAAAAGCATGTCGGACTACGTGGGTTATTTCAGCACGGCGTTGAATGCGGCGGTCAGAGCCGATATAATACCGGAAAACCCTTTCATGTCCCTTACCCCGACGGAACGTATCAAGGTGCCGGAAAGCAAGCGCGAATTCCTGACCGTTGACGAGATAAAGACCCTCATAGCGACGGAGTGTCCGAGAGAGGATGTCAAACGCGCCTACTTGTTTGCCTGCTATTGCGGATTGAGACTTAGCGACGTTTATGCGCTGAAATGGAAAGACCTGTCGCAGGACGGCGAACAGTGGCGGGCTTCGGTAGTGATGCAAAAAACTACGACGCCCATCTTCCTGCCGCTTTCCGGACAGGCGGTAAAATGGTTGCCGGAACGTGGGGAGGCAAAGGACGATGAAAATGTGTTTGAGGGGCTGATTGCCGAACCCAACATCAACAAGGTACTGGCGAAATGGACGAAAGCGGCAGGCATCACCAAGAAAATCACTTATCACACCAGCCGCCATACGTTCGCCACGATGATGCTTACCCTCGGTGCCGACCTTTATACCACCAGCAAGCTGCTCGGACATTCCAATGTGAAGACCACGCAGATATACGCAAAAATCGTTGACAGTAAGAAAGTCGAAGCGGTAAATTTGGTTGATAACGTATTTGACTGACATCCTGCGTTGTACTCCATTACCACCGGTTCCAACCCTATTTGAATAATTGCCGAATTTTGACCTTCCCGGTCAGATTTCAATCCGAAGAGGTCAAAACTCGGCATATTCGTTTGCCAGATACACAAACCTGAACTTATCTTCTTGATTGAGGTAGATAATTTCAGATTTATGGATAAGGTTCATGAAAACTTCACAAAACCTTATATCTGAATTTACCATGCAATATTTTAGGGATAATTTCAAATAAATGGTTTCGGAATTTGCTTGGGCAATTCCAAATGCGTATTTTTGCATCAAAACATGAAAGTATGGATAAACTTATTGGCCGCGACAAAGAACACGCGGAACTGGAAAGATGCTTGAACTCGGACAGATCCGAGCTGGTCATAGTCTACGGCAGACGGCGTATCGGAAAGACATTCCTGATTGAAGAATTTTTCGACCGGAAGTTTGATTTCAAATATGTCGGTGCGCATGGAATGACCACCCGCAGACAGTTGAATAACTTCCTGAATGTGCTCAACAGTTATTCGGAAAAAAAGTTCTCCCATTTAAACAACTGGGATGAAGCCTTTTATGCCCTTGAAGAATACCTGTCGTCCCTGCCCGCTGACCGTAAGCGGATTGTGTTCATAGATGAAATGCCTTGGATGGATTCGGGAAAATCCATATTCGTGTCGGCCCTTGAAAACTTCTGGAACGGCTGGGCCATGTCACAGCGGAACATCATGCTTATCGCCACGGGGTCCGCGACCTCATGGATGAAAGACAAGATTGTCGCCAACAAGGGAGGCCTCCATGCCAGAGTGACGTGTAACCTGCATCTGTCCCCGTTCACCCTGAATGAGACGGAACGGTATCTCGCTACCAGAGGTATCGAATGGGACCGTTACCAGCTAACCCAGACATACATGGTGCTTGGCGGTGTCCCGTTTTATTACAGCCTTCTTGACCCCGCGTTAAGCCTCTCCCAGAATATAGACCGGCTGTTTTTCAATGAAGGCGCACTTTTGAAACTGGAGTTCGAGGAGCTATACAACGCCCTTTTCGACAATGCCGACCTGTACACGTCAATCGTGCAACTACTCAGCGAACATGAATCGGGAATGACAAGCAAGGACATATTCCAGTCGCTATCATCGAAGAGCAGTAACATAACCAAGGCGATAAAAAACCTTGAAAGGTCCGATATGATAGAGAAATGGCTTCAGTACGGCAACAAACGTCGCGGGGCCGTTTACAGGCTTACGGATTTCTTTTCGCTGTTCTATTTTAAGTTCCTTGCCGACAACCTCTCACACGATGATGAATGGTGGAGCAATCATCTTGATTCCGGAAATGTCTTCGACTGGATGGGCAGCAGTTTCGAACTTGTCTGCATGAGACATCATAAACAGATCAAGTCGGCTTTGGGAATAAGGGGCATGGCTACATCCTTGTCCACATGGCAGGTCAAGCCCAATAAGGAGGAAGGGATGCCCGGCGGACAAATAGACATGATAATAGAGCGGGCTGACCGGATCATACACCTGTGCGAGATGAAATTCTGCATGGACACATACCGCATCAAGCCCGAATATGAACGCCGGTTGCGTGACCGTTCCGGTTTGTTCAGGGAACTTACCAAGACCAACAAGACACTGGTTCATACCTTTATCACGACGTATGGCGTGGCCAATGGCAAGAACAGAAGCATCGTCCACAGCGAGGTGACGATGGACGACCTTTTCAATTCCTGACGATTATGATGATACGGCAAATAACACAACGGTTGCACGAAGTGAACACGCTTCTTGCAACTTACGGACAAGGCGTCTTGTCTTTTGAACAGGTCTTGCCGCCGTCCCTGTTCTATCAAGATTTCAACGACACGAACCTTCTTGTCAAGGAGGCTGCCTGTCTGGTTAAGGAGAACCCCGGACAACTTCTGGACTTTTCCTCTTCCCTTCTTTCGGAAACGAACAAATACCTTTCACTCGACAGGACACCGTTGCAGGCGGCGGACTTTGAAACCCTTTTCAGAGAACACCTCAAACCGTTCGAACTCCGGTACGGGGAAGCGAAAGCAACCGCCACAAAACTGTGGAGCGAATATTCGGCAATGAGTAACCGATTGGATTTCCTGCCTCTGGATTCGGAAGAATACAGGTCGCTCGACGCGGAATGCGGTGCAGTAAAGGCGAAGTACGACCAAGCTCACGCGCACGCGAACCTATTATATAAAGAATGGGTGCAGGAGCGTGACCGGAATTTCTGTGTCTGGTGCTTCAAACCGGTGTTCCTCGACGTGCTGGTGGAGCGTCTGCAGGGAATCGCCGGAAGCATCATCTCCGACATCAGACGCATGAAGGAGGGGGAGCCATGAACCGTGCAAGCCTGCTGCAAGAGACCGCCGCATGGATGGACACCGTTGACCTCGCCCTGTGCCTGTTCATCTACGAGGTGTGCAACGACTACCAGTTCGAGTACCTGTCGGGCAGCGACTTCGTGAACTTCCTGAACCTGAAACCCACCGGACGGGCGGTCATCGTGCGCCCGAAAGAGAACCTTCGCGTCTGTTACATGGTGTTTTCCATCGCCCGTACCATCAGGCCGCGCGAGCGCGGGAAACTCTGGTCGGAAGAGTTCCTGAAACGCTGCGGCATATCCAAGTCCTACTATGACAAGCACCGCAGCGACGTTTGCAACAAAGGTGCTACAAAAGAGAACCAAGATTTCCGCAAATCCATCGACAAGGCCGTTGAAAACGCAAGACGGCTGAAAGGCACCCCATAATCGCCCGCCGTTTCCCCATTCAGCCCGGTATCTCCCCATTATAGCCATGCGCTATACCGTTCATACACAACGGTATGGCGCATTTTCTTTTCATGCACTTTCCCCATTCGTCCCCCATTGGCCCACCTTGGGGCAAACTTAACTTTGCATCGGAAACAGAAGAAAGGAAAAGTCTGAAAAACAGCAGATTTCGATTCTACAAAAGTACAAGTAACAATAAAAATGAACGTATATGGAAAGTGAACGCAATTTGATGACCACAACGGAAGCGGCCCGTTACCTCGGACTGAAGCCGAGCTATCTCTACAAGATGATGATGCGCCGCGCAATCCCTTACTACAAGCCGGGCGGCAAGCTGTGCTTTTTCGCCAAGGAAGACCTCGACGCATGGCTGAAACGGGTACGGGTAAAGTCGCAGGCCGAGATTGATAGCGAGGCATCCCGCTATCTGGTATCACGTGATAAAAACAAATGATTCATCAACCTTTTTTAAAACAATACAGTTATGGACAATTCAAAGAACATGGAGCCGGGTATCAGGAATACCACGGTTCAGGATTCCCCGAACAAGGAACAGAGAAAGAGAGAGAGCAGACCCGTAATCAGCGCGAAGGCGCAAACCATTCTGGATTTTCTTCGCGGCTGTTCCCCCTACGAGGCCGATTCCATACGGGTAATGGTCGGTTACGGGACGGGCAACGGCGATACCGCAACGATTGAGGCGACGGACATGCTGGCCGTCAACCGATTTCTCAATCACGGGCTTGCCAAAGAAAACGGAACAAGTAACGAGGCCGTGATGAAATACCGTCAGGAACGTGCGCAAAAACTGTTGGAAGCCGTCAAGGATTTCGTTGACATCGGTCAGCTCTGCCGCGTCAGCATCGTGCTGATGAAAATCTCTTCCGACTTCAAGGCGGTGGAGGACGCACGGGGGCACCTGCAATCCCAACCCGCCGCCAACGTGAACCGAAACTGATGTCAAACCGGAACGGGGTATCGGACGGACAAGGAAACTCCCGCACGCACTATCTCATTGGAACTGTTGTAGGTTTTCCGATACTCCATTCCCTTATTTTTTATTGAATTATGCAAGAAAACAAGAGGAACAAGGAAACATCCCTTTTCAAAAAGCCGCAGGGATTCCGTACAGTCCGCATCCACTTTACCGCAGAGGCAATCGAATGGCTCGGAGGGACAACGAAAGATGACGACGGCAATACAATCGGCAACCATACTCTTTTTTATGACCTGCTCTCACGGATGCGACTGTCCCCCGGCAGGGGCGATTCATTCCGCAGGCCGCAGGAATTGCAGCCCGGACAGTTCCAGTTCTCGGAAACCAGACTCGCGGAGGAATGGAACATAGGGAGAAAAAGAATCCGCAATCTCCTTGCAACGATGGAAAGGCTGGGCATGATAGCGGTAGACGCTTCCAAAACCGCTTCCGTCGCTTCCATGACCTGTGTCGAGGAATGGACGGACTTTCAGAACTTCCACGTCGTAAACCTTTGCAATCTCGCCATGAATGGTATTCGAACGGCACCTGAACGGCATTTGAATGGCATTTTATCCGGCAGCGGAGGCACGCCGCAGGAGAGGTGAAAACGTCTTTCAGTTTCGAGATATGCCAAGGTATCACCTCCCTTTGGTCGGTATTACCATGGCGCTCTCGCGGCTCACTGGCAGTTCGCCGGTGGCGGCGCTCGCAGGCTCGCACCGCTTAACCTTTATAAAACAACATTTATGACAGAAGACAACAAGCAAGACACATCATTTCCGTCCGGCGGCAGCCGCACCGAATACATCGGCGCCAAAGTCACCGTGGAACAGAAACGGCACATCCGCCGCCTCGCCGCCGAGTGCGGCATGACCGTCAGCAGCTACGTGCTGGCAAGGGCTTTCAATTACAGACCGAAAGCGAGGCTGACGGCAAGGCAGGAGGCGGTCATGGAGACCCTTATAGGATGCCGCAGCGACCTCGTGAACTACACGTCCGCGCTCCGTGGCATGAACCCCGAAAAGCGCAGACAGATGTTTAACAGTTACCCTTTCATGCTCGAATGGCTCAAGGAACTCGGCAGGCTGGCCGAGCGTGTCACGGACGTGCTCGACAAGGTACGGTTTTCCAACCGCCTGCCCGGCGGAACAAGGAACGGTGAAGACGGGGAGGACGAGCCATGATAGGGAAAGCGAAATCCATCTCTCACGGGATAAATGACATCAGGTACATCACGGGAGAATCGAGGAACAAGAAACATCCCGAACGCATCTTCCACGTGGGGGACAACCTGCTGCCGCCCGGTCTGGATGCCACGGGTATATGGGATTCCATGCGGCTGACGCTGGAGAAGTCCAAACGGGTCAAAAATTCCGTCATCCGCATCGAGGTCAGCCCCGCGCCGGAACACACCAAAGACTTTACCATCGACGATTGGCAAAGGTTGTGGGACGACTTCATGGGTGAGTACGACAACATCGAACTGCTCGACAAGAACGGCAAGACCTATTCCCCGAAAACCAACCTCAAAGGCAGCAAGGGCACGGTGTGGCTGCATCTGGAATCCAAGAGCGGCATTCCCCACCTTCACGGCGCATTCTGCCGTATCGACGAACGGGGAAATATCAACAACGACCACGACATACACCTGCGGGCACAGCGGGCAGCCGAGCGTGTGGCCCTGAAACGGGGCTGGACGACTGCCGCCGAAGTACGTGAAACAAACATCGGGCAGGTGAACCGGGACTGCATGGAAACCCTGCAATCCATGAAAAGCTGGTCATGGGACGAATATGCCGCCATACTCCGGAGCAAGGGATATGAAATCTGGGAGCTGCGCGACAACAAGAAGATATTGCGCGGTTACGTGCTGAAGAAAGGAGGCGCCAGATACAAGGCTTCCGAACTCGGCAGGGGGCGCAACCTCATGGCGACCAAGCTCGAAAGCACGTGGAAAAAACTGCACGCGGCTCCCAAGACAAGGACTGTTTCGACACAGCCCGCCGCAGGGAAACAGATACCGGCTGTAACCCGGACGCTTCCTGTTCACGCGCAAGGAACGGCCCCGGTTCCGCAATACACCGGCTATCGTCCCGGTACCAGTCCGTACCATATCGACATCGACGGGGAAAGCCGCCGGTTCTTCATTCCCGATGAAGCGTTGGACGTATTCAATGACGAGTTCGACTACCGGGAGACAGCCAACAGCCGTGACCTCACGGACATGGCGGCGGCACTTTTCGTCGGGATGCTCGATACTCCGGCGGTTCCTTCGGGCGGTGGTGGCGGCAGTTCCAACGACCTGCCTTGGGGAAGACGCGAGGACGAGGACGAACGGGAATGGGCACGCCGGTGCGCCCGTGAAGCGGCAAGGGTGATCGGAAAGAAACCGAAGACAGGACGAAAAAGATAACAGCCTATGAATAAAAAATTCGATTTCTCGGAAATAGACGAGGCCCTTCCGACTGCCGAAAAGATGCAGGAGCAAGACCATATAATCAACGCGCTGGAAAACAATTATGAAGCCGTCCGCATTCTTAGTGCCAACGTGGAAAAGCTCGAAAACAGACTTTCGGAAGCCCTGCCCAGAATGGACGGGGCTGTTTCTTCCCTGCGTGGGGCGAGCACAGTCACCGTCAGCGAGGAAGCGAGAAAGACGCTTGAACAGGAAGGAGAGAAAATCTGCCGGAAGATGGCCGACAGGATGGAAAGCGAGTACGCGAGGCTGGCCGGACGCCTCTCGGTGAATGACCGTGTGCTTATCTCCGCGACCGCTTTTTGGTGTATGGCAGAGGCAATCATCTCCCTCGCGGCGGCTTTTGTCTGTACCTGCATGGCAAACAGCCAGTTCATACACAGTCTAATGCTGTGGAAAATACTTGGCTATACGGCAGTTTTTCTTGTACTCTGTATCGTGCTGACCATTTTTATATGTCGCAAGTTAAGACAATGAAACATTTTCAATTAAATAAATATAAGTATGACAACAGTAAAAGTGAAATTCCGCCCGTCGACAGTCGAAGGCCGTCCGGGCACCATCGTCTATTTTGTAACTCACCGCCGTGCCGTTAGGCAAATCACAACAGGATATAAGGTGTTCCCTCATGAATGGGATGATAAACAATCAAGCCTCGTTGTGACATCGGCGGGCGAACGGACAGCCGTTATTCAAGCTGTTGCACAAAGGATACGCCGGGATATGAACCGGCTGGACAAGATTATAAACGGGTTAAACAGCGGCAAGCGTGCATTTGCTACCGACGAGATAGTGAGGCTGTTTCATGAAGCGGAACGGGAAGCGTCCTTTTTCGAGTTTATGGCGGAGGTCATTCTTCAACTGGAACGATTGGGAAAGGAACGGACTGCGGAAAATTACACGACAGCCCTTAATAGCTTCAAACGCTTTCGGAACGGGAACGACATCATGCTGAATGAAATTGATTCAGACCTGATGACGGAATACGAAGCCTATTTGAAATCCCACGGCGTAGCCATGAACACCGTTTCCTTTTATAACCGGATTCTCCGTGCCGTGTACAACCGGGCGGTGGAAAAGGAAATGACCGTGCAACGGTATCCTTTCAAGCATGTCTATACCGGAATAGACAAAACGGTCAAGCGTGCTCTCCCCTTGAAAATCATCAGACGGATTAAGGAACTGGATCTGTCGTTCAAGTCCTCATTGGATTTTGCAAGGGACATGTTTCTGTTTTCATTTTATACACGCGGAATGTCGTTCATCGACATGGCATATCTCAAGAAGAAGGACTTGCAGAATGGCATCCTTTCCTATCGCAGACGAAAGACGGGGCAACAACTGTTCATCAAGTGGGAAAAGTCCATGCAGGAGATTATCGACAAATACCCGGCAAATGAAAATGGCTATTTGCTGCCAATCATCAAGACAGACCGGAATGAACGGTTGCAGTACAGAAATACGCTCCGTCTGGTCAACAACAAGCTCAAGGAAATATCTGTATCAATCGGCTTACAAACCAAACTCACGATGTACGTCAGCCGCCATTCATGGGCCAGTATCGCCAAAAGCCAGAACATTCCCCTTTCGGTCATCAGTGCGGGCATGGGGCATGATTCGGAAAATACCACGCAAATATATCTCGCCTCTTTGGACAATTCAACGATAGACAAAGCGAATGATCTGATATTGAAAAAATTGAGGTAGAATGTCAGGCAAAAAATGTTACCTCTTACCAAGAGGGAGATTAACCGCTGCAAAGGTATGAAAAAGAAACGAAAACAAAGAATCTCCTCAATAATAAATGCTTTTCTTATGTTCAAAAACACATAAATGTTTGGCAAATTTTAATTTTTACCAAACGGAACATGTTGATTATTAGTGCACTTTTCTTTTTATCCCCCTCTTGGTAAGAGGGAGATAAAAAAGGGAATTGAAATGCGGACAAAAAGTTTTATAGTATTGGTATTCACTCTGTTCGGGAGCGTTCATCTTTTCGGACAGGAAAGCCGGAAGGAAATCTGTGTAGATTTCCGTGTCGGTAAGAGTACGCTGGACACAGCCTATGTAAATAACGCCGAGCGTCTGGCGGAAATCGTATCGTTTTTGGAGAATGTTAAAAATGACGGGGAACTCGATCTGATCGAGGTGTCCTTCTGCGGTTCTGCTTCGCCGGAAGGGTCTGCCGGAATCAACCGAAGGCTGGCGGAAGAACGCCGTGCGGCAGTGGAGAGTTACGTGCGCGGACGTATTTCTCTCCCGGACAGCATCATCACCCGTTGTGATGGTTCCATCGCATGGGAGCGTCTGGCCAGTCTGGTAGAACAGTCGGACATGCCTCACAAGGGGGAAGCTGTGGATGTGCTGCGGAATGTCCCCGAATACACGTACAACGACAAAGGGGTTTTGACCGACAGCAAGAAGAAACATTTGATGGAACTGCAGTACGGGCGCACTTGGTACTACATGCTGGAACATTTCTTCCCTCAAGTACGCAATGCCGGTGTCATATTCGTGACGGTACGGCAAAAGCCGGTAATAAAAAACGATACTGTCGAATTACAGACGGTTCCCGCCATTGATACTGCTGCCATCGTTCAGGAAACGGACACGCTTGTACCGCAGGCTATCGTACCGGAGCAGGAAGATCGGAAACCTTTCTACATGGCCGTCAAAACCAACATGCTCTATGACGTGTTGGCCGTGCCGAACATCGGTGTCGAGTTCTATCTGGGCAAGAATTGGTCGGTAAGCGGAAACTGGATGTACGGCTGGTGGGACAAGGGCAGCAAGCACCGCTATTGGCGTGTGTACGGCGGCGACATCGCCGTGCGCAAGTGGCTGGGAAAACGTGCTGCCGAGAAACCGCTCACCGGGCATCATCTGGGCGTTTACGGGCAGGTGTTCACATACGACTTCGAGTGGGGAGGTACCGGCTACATGGGAGGCCGGCCCGGAAAAACGCTTTGGAACAGCCCCAATTATGCCGTGGGCGTGGAATACGGCTATTCGCTGCCGGTAGCACGGAGACTGAACATCGACTTTACCGTCGGCATGGGCTACTGGGGCGGAAAGTATTATACCTACAGTCCTCTCGACGGGCATGACGTGTGGGAATCCACCAAGAACCGCCACTGGTTCGGGCCGACCAAGGCGGAAATCTCTTTGGTATGGTTGCTCGGACGGGGCAACAGCAATAATAGGAAAGGAGGTATGAAATGATGAGATACACGATAAGATACGTTTCCCTGTTGGCAGGAATGCTGACGGTGTTTTCTTCCTGCGAACACAAGGACTTATGTTTCGACCATGAGGCACACGCCCCTAAATCGGACGTGCACGTGAAGGCAGTGTACGAAAAGGAATGGGAACATACCTGCGAGGGAGGTCCCGACTGGAAGCAATACCCCGCATGGGAGAGCAGGTTCGGTATGGAATACCACGAGCTATGTCCCGACGCTCCCGACGGGTTGCGCGTGCAGGTATATAACGAGGACGGTACCAACAACATCCTGAACGTGGCACCCGAAGGCGACATCGTGCGGATGCGTCCGGGAGAACACTCCCTGCTGCTCTACAACAATGACACGGAATACATCGTCTTCGACGACATGAACTCGTTTGCATCGGCAAAGGCCACGACCCGTACACGTACCCGTGCGTCGTATGCGGGCAATCCGTACATGGAAAATACCGTAGAAAACACGGTGAATGCTCCCGATATGCTTTATGGCAACTACATAGAGAACTACACGGCCGAACGCAAGATTGAGGCCGACGAACTGCCCGTGACCATGCACCCGTTGGTTTTTACCTATCTGGTGCGTTACGAGTTCAGCCACGGGTTGGAATACGTTGCGTTGGCACGCGGCGCATTGGCAGGCATGGCCGGTGCGGTATGGCTGAACAACGGCCGCACCTCGGAAGAGGCAGCTACCATATTATATGACTGCACCGTGGAAGATTTCGGAGCACAGGCCTGCGTCCATTCGTTCGGCATACCGGACTACCCGAACGAGAACTACACGACACGTGCTGACCGCCGTTACGGGCTGAACCTTGAAGTGCGACTGAAGAACGGGAAAGTCAAGTCGTTCGATTTCGACGTGACCGATCAGGTCGCTGCACAGCCGCAGGGAGGAGTCATCGTGGTGAGCGGTATTGAGATTTCCGATGAGGACGGTACGGAAGGAGGTTCCGGATTCGATGTAACGGTAAATGATTGGGGTGAGTACGAAGACATCGAACTCCCTCTTTAAGGATAAAACAGTTTTTACTAATCATTAATGTTTCACTAAAAATTCAGCAACATGAAAAAAAATCTTTTTTTTGTGGGAATTGCTGCCGCCGCAATGTTGGCAAGTTGCAGCAATGATGAGACTATGGATGTAGCCCGTAACAGTCAGGCTATCCAGTTTAACAGTTTCGTGAACAAAACGACACGAGCCACTGACATCGACAACTCCAATTTCAAAGCCTTTCAGGTATGGGGTTTGATGGAAAAGGACGGTCAGACCGGTAAGCCGTTTGAAGGTACTGAGGTTACAAATCCCAGCGGTAGTGGATGGAGTTATGCGACACCCGTTTATTGGGAAGATGGTTACAAATATAGTTTCGTGGCCATAGCCCCCGCAGCGACCGGCGACAACTGTACCTTCACTGCCCCGACTGCTGTTGGTCAGTGGGGAAGCATTGCTTTTAATAATGGCAATGGTACTACCGACCTGATTTACGATATTGACGATACGTATGCCTCCTCTCCTGTAACCATTAACAATCAACGTCCTGCTGCAATTAATTTCACACTCAATCACATGTTGTCCCGTGTGAAATTTGCTTTCCAAAATGTAATGGATGATGGTTCTGACATCAATGTTACCGATGTAAAAATCACGAATGCCAATGTAAAGGCGACTGCTGCTTTGGGCGAAAATGTAACATGGACTTTGGCTGATGATAATACCCCAGCTCCACTGGACTTTGGCAATGTGGTATTGGACGACGAGACAACCAGTTTTGCCGGCAATGAGACAAAAGAAACCGACCACAAGTACATGATTCCGGTCATGAACGAAGGACAGACCTATACAGTGCAATTCAAAGTTACACGTACTCATCACGGTGTGACAGACGAGTATGATCATGAGGTATCCCTTCCTTCTGTAGATTGGGCAGCCGGAAACAGTTATGCCTTTGTTGCGAAACTCGGAGCTAAAAACATTGACCCGGATAATCCCAATCTTTACAAAATCGAGTTTACGGCAGAGGTTGGTGAATGGGGCAAATTCAACGATCCTGCAACAGAGCTTCCGGTTGAACCTGTTGAATAATCATCCGGATTTGTCCGTTAGGGAATATACCGGAAAACCGAAAAGATGTTTTACGGGGTGGCACGACAGTCACCCTCGTAAAATATCTTTAGGGTATAAGGGGTTGAATGTTCCCCTTATACTCACAAATAGCCGCAACAAAGAACTTTCACGGCATAATTGAAAAATCAAAAGATATGAAAGCATATAAGAATCGGTACTTGATGACAGGCAGGATGACAGTATTGCTCACCAGTCTCTTGCTATTTTCGTGTAACAACGATGACTTTCTCGATAATGACAGCGATAGTAACATCGGGAAATATAGCGACCACATTTGTTTCGACATATCCGGGACGGAAAGCCCTGTGACAAGAGGATTTGTCGGCACAGATAAGGCAAAGGAAGAACACACCACCGGACGTTTTGTGTTGCGGAGTGCGAATACGCCGGACACGCTTTGTGTCCGTGCTACGGTTTCCGACGGCATCGACTGCTCCTCTTTTTCCGGAGAAACACCGGTGACACGCTCGGCTCCTGTCAGCTCGCTCGACGAGTACGGCACTTTCCATGTGCAGGCCCATTGCAAGGAAGACGGCACACTGGTCAACACGTTCTACATGGATGACAACGTAACTTACCGGAACAATAATTGGAGCACGGACAACGTGTATTACTGGCCGGGAGCGACACGCACCCTGCAATTTTTCGCTTGGGCACCAATTGATGCCGGATTAACTGCTCCCGAAGCACCGGGTAACACGACGCTGACATACACTGTCCCTACAGCTGTGAGTGAACAAAAAGACCTTGTGGTGGCGAAAACGGACGAAATCGAAGGAAATAAGAACGAAGTGATACCGCTTGCTTTCGAGCATATTTGCACAGCCGTTCGTTTTGTGACCGGCAGTCAAATGCAGCCCGGAACGATTAAAAGCGTAGCCCTAAAAGGAGTTCGATATAAAGGTTCCTACGACTTGGAAAACGGAAAATGGACGTTGAATGATGATGCTAATGACTTCACACAATCATTGGATAAAGAGATGAGCGGAAACGAAACGGACGGTACGGAAGTCGCTACGGGCGAAGCCACGTTCATGATGCTACCGCAAACCTTGCCGACAGGTGCGAAGGTGGAAGTGGTGTTCGCCGATGGAGTAACAGGTGAAAATCGCACTCTCGAAGCCCCCGTTGCAGGAATGAAATGGCCTCAAGGGAAAACGGTTACTTACAAGTTGTCCATTTCGCCGGAATACAACATCTCCATTGAATGCGAGGACAAAGTGGACGCTCATGTTGACATTCAAGAGATACATATTACAGCCGATGGTCCTTGGGTACTGCATTCCGATGTGAATTGGCTGACCTTTACCGACTGGTCATATGATACCAGTAAACCGGAAGAGAGACCTTTAGGTCATCGTGGATATTGGATTCGTTCGGAGCGGGGCGAACAGACATTCACCGGCAGTGGCAACAAGACGTTATATGCGTATTACGATGAGCATCTTGGAAACGAGAACCGTGTGGCAACCCTGACCCTGACCTATCCAAACAATCCTATCACAGAAGGTGACAAAAAAAACGTCACTCAATACTGCCCCGCATGGAGCGGCACTGCAGGATATGAACGGTTCGAGGAAGACCATCGTTGGGAAAATGATTCGCCAACTTTCACCTATCCATATGGTTTCGCTTGGGACAGAAAAGTTACATTCACGGCAGAACCTGAATTTAATATTTTTCAAGCGGACAATCTGTTAGACGCTATTCGCCAATTATTTGGAGCATACGTTTTTCGCGATATAGCCAATAATGCAATAAAAGAGTATAATGCAGGTGAGTATGTGACAGTTGAAGAAACCAAAAGAACTATTCTAATCTTCTTTGAAGTTACCACTAAGACAACCGTAACCATTGACTATTCAAAATTCAATGCAATCGGCGAATTGATCTCTGCTGAAGACGGACTTGCCAATACCCGCAATCTGTATGGATTTAAAAACATCGGACAGATTTCTGCCATAGAAAACATACTACGAGACAATGCTGTCGGTGATTTTACAGAAAATGTAATCAACGATTCTCATGATAATATTCCTGTTGACCAGTTTGCAGTCCGCCGTATTGCCATGAAAAACGAATACCAAAAAAGAATTACAACAATAGAAGTAGAAGGAGAAACCGTAAGTTATGCCGAGGCTTTTATTAATATAGACGACATCCACTGGTATCTTCCGGCAAGTAACGAACAGGTTTCCTTGAAAAATGGTCTGACAGAAGGTGATGAACCGCTGGAAGGTGAGTATTGGAGTTCAACCGCCGTAAGTGATAATACAAATGCCTATAAATATACTCCTAATGGGAACCTGACTTCGGAAAACCGTATGAAACCGCATAAAATGCGTGCGGCTGTAAGAAAATCTAATTGATTAATTCTGCTACAATAAATTTTATTATCTCATATTTTCCCCGGCAAGCGATAGCTTTTGTCGGGGATTTTTTGTGTATGATACTAAAGTTTTTTTTATGAGCAGTCTTAATGATTGTCGTCTTGATAATATAATAATCTCAAAAAACGTATATTTGCACAGATAAAATTTGCAGATAGAACGATAAGGAATTTATTTGTAGAGAAGAACAGATATTATTTACATCTTCATTCAAATAATAATCCAAAATGTTGCTTATTTGTTACTTGCAATTTAAGATTATTATACAAATAATTGCAAATAAAGTAATTACATATAAATATTGGTTAGTAACCCACCAACCGATTCTGAATACTACAAGGGCTATCAGCATGATGATTTTGTCAAT
>OGQV01001485.1_pt1 | contig 16966 bp, 10 predicted proteins | sample 1553311 | NCBI WGS metagenome assembly OGQV01 (sample SAMEA2579976, study PRJEB22360) | human gut metagenome
TGCCTGTTCCGCGATCTGCTGCCCGCGCAGAGGCGCGGCTTTGTCCCGGCGGCGGGCGGGATCTACGCACTGCTGGGGCTGATTTTCGTTTTGCAGGCCGACGGCGGCATCCGGGCGGCGCTGCTGCTTGCGCTGCGGCTGACGCTGCTGGTCGTGAGCATCCGGGCGCTCTGCCCGGCGGAGGAGACTGCCAGGCTGCGGCCATACGCTGCGGCGGTGTGTCTGCTTGCGGGACTTGTGCGCGTGGAGCTGCCGTTCGGCGTTCCGCTGTCCGTGGTCGGCGCAGCGGCGGTGTGCCTGCTGGTGGAGGACGCGCAGGACGCGCTTCTGATTGGCGCGGCCTGCGGGCTGGTGCTCGATCTCGGGAGCCTTCCGTCTCCGCCGCAGACAGCCTGCTTCTGCCTGCCGCTTCTTGTCTGCCGGATGGCGGACCTTCGCCGGACGGCGCGGGCGGCGGCGTTTGCGGGGCTTTATTTTCTGTGCGTGCTCGTCTGGGGCGGGGAGCACGCGGGCTGGACGCTGGGCGTGCTGGCAGGCGCGGTTTTCTCGTGCCTGCTCCCCGGCTTTGCGCTGCCGGATGCGCGGCGCGACGCGCCTGCTGCGGCCAGCACGCTGGTGCAGACGGCGGATGTCCTGCAGCGGATGGAGACGAAGCTGTCTCTTTCCGGGCAGGAAGCCCAGACGGCCCCGGCGCTGATCTTTGACAGTGCGGCAGAAAATAACGGGGCGGCGGACGACGTCTGCCGCAGCTGCGTCAAGCACCAGCAGTGCTGGCAGGAGCGCGCGGATGATACCTGCCGTCTGCTTTCGGCCTGCGCCGGGACGATCCTGCGGCAGGGACAGGCGAACGAGGGCGACCTGCCCGCGGGCTTCTGCGCGGTCTGCATCCGGGAGGAGGCGTTTCGCGCGGCCATCAACCGGGCGCTGCGCGCCCAGCAGTCGCAGCTGCTGGCCCTCCGGCGCAGCGAGGAGGCGCGGGAAATTTCCCGCGCGCTGCTCGGTCAGCTTGCGCGCTTTTTACGCGCGGCGGGCCAGAAGCGCCCCGCTGGGGGTGTCCCGCGCTATCGGCTCTCGCTCGGCGTCCGGGCGGTCGGGCTGCGGGGCGATACGCTCTGCGGCGACTGCGGGACAAGCTTCCAGTGCGGCGTGACGCAGTATGTCCTGCTCTGCGACGGCATGGGCACCGGCTCCGGCGCGCAGTCCGACGCGCAGGAGGCGATCTCGGTCCTGCAATCGCTCTTAACGCTCGGCTTTGACGCGATGGACGCGGCGGCGATGCTGAACGAGCTGTATGTCCTGCGGGGCGACGGGTGCTTTTCCACGGTCGACCTGCTGGAGATGGACCTTTGCACGGGCGAGGGGGCGCTTTATAAATGGGGCGCGGCCCCGTCCTATCTCAAAAAGGGCGGAACAGTCAAAAAAATAGGGACAGCCTCGCCTCCGCCGGGGCTGGGTGTGGGAGAGGAACACCGGGCCGAGCGTGTGGGGCTGTCCTTACAGAGAGGAGAGCAGCTGGTGCTTACCACCGACGGTATACCAGAAGCCGCCTGCGAGCAGTATCTGCGCGCGTGCGGGCCGCTTTCGCCGAGGGAGCTTGCCGCCGGGGTCGTCGCGTGCGCCAGCGAGTCAGAGCCTGATGACCGGACCGCGGTGATCGTTCAGCTCGATCCGGCCTCCATGCAGCCTCACCATACCACACGCCGCGCGCGAAGTGTGTCGAAATCGGGCGCGGAACCCCACATTTAGGAAATATTTTCTGTCGAAGCACAAAATACCGGCTCGAATCAGGCCGGATAAAGACGCAGCCTCACCCTGCCGCGGCAGGGTGAGGCTTTGCGCTTATGTTCCGAACAGCAGCTTCATCATCAGCGGGATCGTCAGCAGGCTCAGAAGCGTGCTGACAAACACGCCGGAGGAGGCGGCCGTCTCGTCGGCGCCGTATTGGTAGCTCAGGATCGTCGTGTTGGTGGCGATGGGCATACACAGAAGCACGGTCAGCACGCACAGTGCAAATTCATTCGTCAGCACGTGCCGCAGCACGGCATACGCCAGCAGCGGCACGGCCGCCAGCTTGAGCGCGGACAGCGCGTAGATCCGCCAGCTTCCGAAGATCTGCTTAAAGCGCATCTGCGCAAGCGAGCATCCCACGATCAGCATGACGACGGGGCTTGTGATATCGCCGACATATTTGACGGTCTGGTGCAGCAGCGCGGGCGGCTGCCAGCCGGACAGATAGACCGCGAATGCCGCAAGCGACGCCGCGACGCACGGCTGCCGCAGCACCTTCCACTGAAACCGGAAGCGCGCCGCGCCGCGCATCAGACTTGCGCCGTAGCTCCAGCAGAAGAGCTGGAAAAACAGCACGAAGATCGTGACGTAAAACGCCGCGCCGCTGCCAAGCAGAGACTCGACGACGGGATAGCCAAGAAAGCCGGTGTTGGAGAAGATAAACATGAACCGGTACAGCCCGCGCTCCGCGTCCCTGACGCGCAGCAGCCGCACGGCCGGGAAGCTCAGGGCGATCAGCGCAAGATAGATCAGCGCGATCAGCCCCGCCAGCCGGAGCGTCTGCCCGGTCGAGAGCAGGCGCTCCCCCGTCAGTGCGGAGGCGAGGATCTGCATGGGGTTTGCAACGTTTACGACGAGCGCCGAGAGCTTTTTGTTGCTCTGTGTGTCCATCACGCCGCCCTTTGCGGCGCAAAAGCCGCAGGCCATGCAGAAAAACAGCATGACCATCCTCCGGCACAGGGAGAGAATATCCATCCTGCCCGCTCCTTCCTGCCGGGCAGAGGCCGGCCTACAACGGACTTTTTTTGATTTTCGCGAACGCGCGGGGGTATTTCGTCGGCGTGGGCCTGATTTTGCGGATGACAACAGCCTTATGTAGCGCGTCCTGAATGGGATACTCGTACACCTGCTCGATCATTCCGCCCAGCAGCGCCACGGCGCGCTTTGCTTCTTCCATCTCCTCGCCCGCCAGCGCGCCCTTCATCGCCAGAAACGCGCCGCCTACCTTTACATACGGCAGGCAGAGCTCTGCGAGGATATTCAGCCGCGCCACGGCGCGGGACGTCGCAATATCATACTGCTCCCGGCAGGTCTGGACATAGTCCTCCGCCCGGGCCGTGACGACCTCGGCCTCCACGCCCAGTTGCGGCAGAATTTCCCGCAGCCATGTCATGCGCTTGGCCAGAGAATCCAGAAGCGTCAGCTCGATCGACGGCTCGGCGATCTTCAGCGGAACGCCGGGAAAGCCCGCACCGCAGCCGATATCGATCACGCGCTTTCCGGAAAAGTCCTCCGCCCGCAAAAGCGCGATGCAGTCGAGAAAATGCAGCTCGGCCACAGCCTGCGGCTCGGTGATGGCCGTGAGGTTCATGACCTTGTTTTTTTCGATCAGCGCCTGCCCGAACGCGCAGAGCGTGTCGATCTGCTCCGGCGATAAGCCGGAGCGCGCTTCCAGTGCTTCCCTCATTGATCTGCCTTTCGGATATACAGCACGCCGAGCGTTCCCGGCCCGCAGTGGCTGCTGACGGTGCAGCCGGCCCGCGTGACGCAGATCTCCTCAAACGGCTGTAACTTTTGCACAGTTTCCACAGCCTTTTGCACCGTTTCTTCCGACACGCCGGAGTGCGTGATGAACACGCGGCGCAGTTCCAGATCGCTGCGGTTTCCAATTTTGTCGGTGATATACTCGCAGACGCATTTGTCAAAGCTGCCGCGGTATTTTTTGCCGACGCCCATTTTGCCGTCCTTGACCTCAATGCACGGGCGAAGCTTTAAAAGATTTGCGCCCAGAAGCGTCACGGCGGAACAGCGGCCGCCCTTTTTCATGTAATCCAGCCGGTCGAGAATGAAGCTGGCCTCCACGCGGCCCGTCAGATCGTGCAACGCCGCGACGATATCGTCCGGCGCCATGCCCTCGCGCGCCATGCGCTCGGCCTCCAGCACGACAAGGCCGTGGCCTGTGGATAAATTTCTGGAATCGACGACGTACACGTTGTCAAAATCCGCCGCCGCCAGCTTTGCGTTCTGGTAGCAGCAGGAGAAGTCCAGAGAGATACAGACGTGGATGACGAAGTCGTTTTTTTTCGACAGCTCCGTGAACGCGCGGACATAATCGGCCAGATTGACCGCCGCCGTCTGCGGCAGACTTCCGCCGGCGGAGACGTGGGCATAGATATCGTCGGGCTTGACGTCCACGCCGTCGCGCAGCGTCTTGCCGTCCATGCTCACATAGAGGGGCAGCAGGCGGATATTATACTGTTCCAGCTGCTCCGGGCTGAGATCACAGGTAGAGTCAGACGTGATCTGATATCGCATAGAGAGTCCCTTCCTTTTTTTCATCTGCATCCTTGCAGGATGCGCGCTTGGTAACCGATGATTCAATCGGCAAGAGTTATCAGCGAGAGATTTTGGCACAAATGAAAGTTTGGAAAACGCAGGAATACTTTGTGTATTTCAAGTTTTTCAAACTGCACAGTTGGGGCAAAAGATCCGCTGATAACCGCAGACGCATTGAATCAGCGGTTACCTCGGCGCAGCGTTCGGAAAAAGTCGCGCAGCGCCTGTGAACATTCCGCTTCCAGTATGCCGCCGCTGACCTCCGGCTGAAAGCAGCCCGGCAGATGCAGCAGATCGACAAGACTTCCCGCCGCGCCGGATTTTGGATCTTTCGCGCCGAAGACGACGCGCGGCAGATGCGCGTTCAAAATCGCACCTGCGCACATGGGGCATGGCTCCAGCGTCACGTACAGCGTACACTGCCACAGCCGCCAGCCGCCGAGCGTCCGGCAGGCCTCGCCGATGGCCTCCAGCTCTGCGTGGGCCAGCGCCGTTTTTCCCTTTTCGCGCCGGTTGCGTCCGCGGCCGACAATGCGGTCTTCCAGCGTGATCACACACCCCACCGGAACCTCGCCGTCCACCGCCGCCTCCCGCGCAAGCAGGAGCGCTTCGCGCATCATTGCCTCATCCAAATCCGTACACACACCTCCACGGCAAGAGTTATTCTATCATACCCGAAAATGGAAGATTCGTCAACACCCGCTGTGCGGCGCTTTCCTTGGGAAAACGGGCTTTTTGCTTGCTTTTAACAGGCGGACGCGATATACTGAATATATCAGGCAGCGACGCTGCAAAGAATGGATGGAAGAAAGGATCACGACGGTATGAGTACTGCATATCAGAATCTGACCCCCGCACAGCTGCGCGAGGAATACACAGCGGTCAAAGCGCAGTTCGACGCGCTGAAGGCGAAGGAGCTGAAGCTCAACATGGCAAGAGGCAAGCCCGGCAGGGAGCAGCTTGACCTCGTCTCCGGCATCCTGAGCATCCTCAAAACCCCGGAGGACTGCATTTCCGGCGGCGTCGACGCCCGCAACTACGGCGAGCTTTCCGGCCTCAAGGAAGCGAAGGAATACTGGGCGGACGTACTCGGCTGCAAACCGGAGGAGTGCTTCATCGGCGGCAACGCGTCGCTGACGCTCATGTACGATCTGGTCAGCAAGGGCTATACGCACGGTCTTGCACGCTCGGAAAAGCCGTGGTGCAGGCTGGACACCGTCAAGTGGCTCTGCCCGGCCCCCGGCTATGACCGCCATTTTAAAATCACCGAATCGTTCGGCTTTGAACTCATTACAATTCCCATGACCCCCACCGGCCCCGACATGGACAAGGTCGAGCAGGCCGTGAAGGACCCGGCGGTCAAGGGTATGTGGTGCGTGCCGAAATACTCCAACCCCGACGGCATCATCTATTCCGACGAGACGATCGCGCGCATCGCGGCATTGAAGCCCGCGGCGCCCGACTTTGCCCTCATGTGGGATAACGCCTACTGCATCCATGAGTTTGACGGCGAGTTCGTTCCCTTCCGGGACATCCTGACGCTCTGCCGCGAGGCGGGAAACGACGGCATGGTCTATGAGTTTGCTTCCACGTCCAAGGTCACGCTCCCCGGTGCGGGTTTCTCCGTTATGGCTACGAGCGAGGCCAATCAGGCGTATCTGCAGAAGCTCATCGGCATCCAGACCATTTCCTATGACAAGGTCAACTCTCTGCGCCATGTGCGCTTTTTGAAGGACAAGGCCCACACGCTGGAACTTATGAAGAAGCACGCAGCCATTCTGAACCCGAAGTTCCAGTGCGTCCTGCGCCATCTGGACACCGAGATCGCGCCGCTCGGCATCGCCTCCTGGCAGCGGCCCAAGGGCGGTTATTTCGTCTCGGTCAACACGGCTCCGGGCCTTGCAAAGCGCACGCTGGCGCTGTGCAAAGAGGCGGGCGTCGTCATGACAAGCGCAGGCGCGACGTTCCCCTATGGCCGCGACCCGCAGGATTCCAACATCCGCATTGCCCCGTCCCTGCCCCCGGTCGAGGAGCTGGAGCAGGCCATGGAGATCTTCTGCACCAGCCTGCGCCTTGCCGCACTGGAGCAGCGGATGCAGTAACAGGACCAAGAGCACTTGTAGGGGCGGACGACTCTGTCCGCCCGCAGCAGGCAGCGCCTTTTACGGAAAACTGCACAGAAATTGTACATATTCCATACCACGCACCCCAAGGAGCAGCACATGAAGGTTTTGATTCTCGGCGGCGGGGCCAGCGGGCTGATGGCCGCGCTTTCCGCCGCGCAGGACGAACGGAATACCGTCACCGTTCTCGAACGGCAGTCGCGCGTCGGGCGCAAGCTGCTCGCCACCGGCAACGGCCGGTGCAACCTGACGAACCTCGACTTGTCCCCGGTGCACTATCACGGACAGGACGCGGGCTTTGCCCGCGCCGCGCTTTCGCGCTTTGGCGGGACGGCGACGCTGGACTTTTTCCACGCGCTGGGCCTTCTGACCACGGCAGAGCCGTCCGGGCGGGTCTATCCCCTGTCCGATCAGTCCAACAGCGTTGTGGACGTGCTGCGGTTCGCCGCTGCGCAGGCGGGCGTGCAGCTCGCTCGGCGGCTTCGCCGGCCCAGTCGGCCCGTCTGCGGCTTCGACGCGCAGAGCGTGAAGAAAAAAGCGCGCGGCTATCAGGTCACAGGCGCGGACAGCAGCGCGTATTTTGGAGATAAGCTGATCATTGCCTGCGGCGGCTGCGCGGGAAAGGCGCTGGGCGGAACGATGTCCGGCTACGAGCTTCTTTCGCAGCTCGGCCACAGCCGCACGGCGCTGCACCCCAGCCTCACGCAGATCCGCACGGACCCGGCCCCTATCCGGGGGCTGAAGGGCGTCCGGGCCGACTGCCGCATCCGTCTGCGCGCAGACGGCAGAACGCTGCTGGAGGACGCGGGCGAGGTGCAGTTTACCGAGACGGGCGTTTCCGGCCCGGCTGCGTTCACGCTTTCGCGGGCAGCGGGACAGGCGCAGGGGGCCGGGCTGCTGCTCGATTTTTTGCGGGAGTATCCCGCGCCGCAGGTGCGGGCGCTTTTGCAGGCACGGCGCGAAGCGTTCCCGGCGCTGGCGGGCGAGGAGCTGCTTTCCGGTATGCTCCATCCGCGCCTCGGCAAGACGCTCTGCCATGCCTGCGGCCTCGGCGCGCAGCCGCTTGCGTCCGGTTCCGACGCGCCGCTGGAAGCGCTGGTATCTGTTATCAAATATTTTTCTCTTCCCGTCACGGGCGTTTCCGGCTTCGAGAGCGCGCAGGTGACGGCTGGCGGCGTCCGGACGGCAGAATTCCGCGCCGACACGCTTGAAAGCAGGCTCGCCCCCGGCGTGTTCGCCTGCGGCGAGGTTCTGGACATCGACGGCGATTGCGGCGGCTACAACCTCCAATGGGCCTGGTCGTCCGGCTTCGTAGCAGGAAAGCTGGGGAAGATTTGAACGTATTCCCTGCTCGTTTGTAGGGGCGGACGACTCTGTCCGCCCAACATGCGCCCCCATTCTTTTCTTTCTCTTCTTTGAGAAAGAAAAGAACCGCCGTGCCCGGTGAAGAAAAGAAAGAGAAGCCCCGAAACCGGCAAGGCTCTACCGTGCCGCCATCATGTAACAGCTCATTCGCCCGATTTTATTTGCCCGCCCTTGGTCACCTCACGTAGTCCCACTACGCGCCTCACGCTATCTGGATGATGGCGGGCAGGCAATATCTTACGGATACGGTTTGTAGGGGTGGAGCATCGATCAGACCCGATAGAGCTCCGCCCTCCGGTCGCGAAAGACATTGATGGAGCTCCGGATTCCATCCAGCATCTCCAGTTCACAATCCGCGGCCAAAATCTGCTCGTCCTGCCCGCCGGCGGCGAGCAGCTCCCCCCACGGATCAATGATTGCGGACGCACCGCCGTAATGTGTCTCGCCCGCGTCGCCGCAGGAATTGCAGCAGATGACGAACGCCTGATTCTCAATCGCCCGCGCGACCGTCAGCGCCCGCAGATGTCCGATGCGCGCCGCTGGCCACTGGCTCACGACGAAGAGCATGTCCATCCCCTGCACGGCGAGTGTCCGCGTCAGCTCCGGGAAGCGGATGTCATAGCAGATTACAAGGCCGCAGTCGTGTCCGTCGAGCCGGAAGCGGCAGAGATGATCGCCGGGCGTGAAATACGCATGCTCGCCCATCGGCGTAAACAGGTGCGTCTTATCATACTCTGCGACGCAGTTCCCCGCGCGGTCAAAGACGCACGCCGTGTTATAGACCTTTCCGCCGCGCACATTCGCGACGCTGCCCGCCACAAGATTCACGCCAAGCTCCGCAGCCAGCCCGCCGAGTTCGCGTTTCACCCGCGCGCAGTCCCGCTCGGCCAGTTCGGAAAGACGCTCTTTCGGGAAAAACCCGGTGTTCCATGTTTCCGGCAGGACAACCACGTCCGGTCCGCTCGCCATCGCTTCGCGGATGAGCCGCTTCGCTTTCGCGAAGTTTTCCTCCGGCTGCGCGAAGAGCATGTCCATCTGGATGCAGGCGGTCTTCATCCGGCGAACTCCTTCCCAGCCTGAAGCGCCTGCATGTTGAGGTCGAAAAGGTCGGCCTTGCGCGCCGGGATGACCTTGTGCAGCGCGTCCGCGAGGCTCTCCTCCCGGACACACCCGGTCTTCGAGATCAGCGCGCCGAGCAGGATCATGTTGGCAAGCGTCGGCATTCCCATGTCCATTGCCATCTTCGTGGCCGGGACGTAATAAGCCTCCACATCCGTGCGCGTAACCTTGCGGGCGATGAGCGTGGAGTCGAGGAAAATTTTCCCGCCCGGCTGCACGGCGTTTTCATATTTATCGAGCGAAGGGTTGTTCATAACCATGAGCACGTTCGGTGTGTTTACGATCGGCGAGCCGACCGGGGCGTCCGACAGAATGACGTTGCAGTTCGCCGTGCCGCCGCGCATCTCCGGGCCATAGGACGGCAGCCAGCTGAGCTCCCGCCCTTCGATGAGGCCCGCGTAGGCCAGAACCTTTCCGGAGAACAGCAATCCCTGCCCGCCGAAGCCCGCAATCACGATTTGATGATCTGCCATCTCTCAGCCCTCCTTGTCTCGGTAGACACCCAGCGGATAGTACGGGATCATCTTCTCGTCGATCCACTCCAGCGCCTTCTGCGGCGTCAGGCCCCAGTTCGTCGGACAGGCCGACAGCACCTCGATCAGTGAGAAGCCCTTGCCCTCCACCTGATAACGGAACGCCTTTTCAATCGCTTTTTTTGCGTTTTTCACGTTTTTCACATTGTTCACGGTCACGCGCTCGAGATACGCCGGGGCCTCCAGCGTCGCGAGCATCTCGCAGATCCGAATCGGCCAGCCGCCGGTGTTGACGTCGCGTCCATAGGGCGACGTCTGTGTGATCTGGCCGGGCAGAGAGGTCGGGGCCATCTGGCCGCCCGTCATGCCATAAATCGCGTTGTTGACAAAGATGACCGTGATATTTTCGCCGCGCGCCGCGGCGGAGACGGTCTCGCAGAGGCCGATGGACGCGAGGTCGCCGTCGCCCTGATAGGTGAAGACGATGTTGTCCGGCAGCGACCGCTTCACACCCGTCGCGACTGCGGGCGCACGTCCATGCGACGCCTCGACCATGTCACAGGTAAAGTAGTCATAGGCCAGTACGGAACAGCCGACCGGCGCAATGCCGATCGTCCGGCCCTCGATGCCGAGCGTGTCGATCGCCTCGGCGACGAGCCGATGGATGATGCCATGCGTGCAGCCGGGGCAGTAGTGGAATACGGCGTCGGTCAGCGCCTTCGGTTTTTCAAATACAACAGCCATCAGTCGTTCCCTCCTTCGTTTGCCTTACGGATCGCGTCCAGCACCTCATCCGGCGACGGGATCATGCCGCCCACGCGGAAGCAAAGGTCGACCGGCTTTTTGCACGCTACCGCCAGCTGCACATCCTCGCGCATCTGGCCCATGTTGAGCTCCACGCAAACGAACCGCTTCACCTGATCAGCGGCCTTGCGCAGCGGTGCCTTCGGGAACGGCCAGAGCGTGATCGGCCGGATCATGCCGGCCTTGATGCCCTGCTTGCGCGCTTCGACGATCGCGTTGCGCGACACGCGCGCGGTAATACCGCAGGACACGATGCAGACCTCGGCGTCCTCCATCATGAACGCTTCCCACATGCACTCATTCTTCTCGATCTCGGCGTATCGTTCGAAGCGCTCGATGTTCAGCCGCTCGAGCTCCGCCGGGCTGAGGTAGAGAGAGTTGACAACGTGATGCTTCCGCTGGCACTTCGTTCCAGTGACGGCCCAATCCTTTTCAGTTGTGTCCGGGTCACGCGCCTCCGGCAGCTGCACGGGCTCCATCATCTGACCCATCGTGCCGTCAGCCAGCAGCATTGCCGGCATCCGGTATTTTTCCGCAAGGTCAAACGCCTTTCCGGTCAGGTCGGCCATCTCCTGAACCGACGCCGGAGCCAACACCAGCACATGGAAGTCGCCGTGGCCGGGTCCGCGCGTCGCGAGGAAGTAGTCGGACTGCGATGGCTGAATGCCGCCGAGGCCGGGCCCGCCGCGCTGCACATTGACAATGACTGCGGGCAGATCTGCGCCCGCCAGGTACGAAATGCCCTCGCACTTGAGCGCGATACCGGGGCTGGAGGACGAGGTCATCGCCCGCTTGCCCGTCGCGGCCACGCCGTAAACCATGTTGATGGCCGCGATCTCGCTCTCGGCCTGCAAAAACGTCCCGCCGATCTTCGGCATTTTCTTCGCCATATAGGCCGCGACCTCGGTCTGCGGCGTGATGGGATAGCCCAGATAGTGGCGGCACCCGGCGAGGATCGCGGCCTCCGCGATGGCCTCGTTGCCCTTCATCAATACTTTTTCCTGCATCTTCCAGCCCTCCTTACTTTTCTACCGTAATGACACAGTCGGGACACATCGTCGCGCAGAACGCACAGCCGACGCACTTGTCCGGCTCCGTCAGCTCTACGGGCGCATGTCCCTTTTGATTCAGCCGCGTCTTCGACAGCGCCAGCAGCCCCTTCGGACAGGCGTTCACACACAGGCCGCAGCCCTTGCAGAGTTCTTCCTGAAATATCAGTTTTGCCATCTTGTTCCTCCATTTATCGTAATTGGTAATATAGCTTCTGGATCTCCATCGGGAACAGGTTTGGAATGCTCCCGCGCAGCGCGTCGCAGAGCCGTGCAGCGCAGCAGGTCATCTTGAGCGGCAGCCCTGCCCGCGCGGCGACCGCTTCCGCATAGGGCATGCTTGACAGCACATCCGCCGCCGCCGTCGCCTGCCCGAGATTCGTATTGTTGACGACTGCCGTGAACGGCAGCCCACAGGCGGCCTCGATTTCCCGCAGCACAAGGATCGTATCCGCTACCGTCCTTGTCAGCGGCCGGGCCCGGTTGATGACGAACAGCATCTCATAATCACCCTCCGCCCGGATTTCCGGAACATAGCGCCCCAGTGCCAGCGCTCCGCGGTCGTCTCCGCCGATGTCCAGCACGCCGCATTCTCCCCGCTCCGCAATCAGCGCGTAGGTCTCCTTCGGCATGGCCGGAACATCAAGATTCGAATTTGCAAACGGTGAGACGATCAGTCCGATCCCCTCTTTTTTCAGATCTTCTTCTGAATCCTTCGTCCGGAAATAGGGATTTACAATGTCAAGATCGGCCACAGTCACGGCTTCGCCTTTTCGCCGGAGCCACCGCGCATAATTCAGCGCGATATTCGTCTTTCCACTGCCGTAATGTCCGGCAAAAAGAGTTAGGCGTTTGTGTGTCATGGCCGACTCCTCCTTCAGAGCTTGCTTCTGATGATTTTTCCGCTGGTGGTCTTTGGAAGCGCTTCGCGGAATTCCACAATACGGGGATATTTGTACGGCGCAGTATGCGTCTTGACATAGGTCTGAATTTCTTTTTTCAGCGCGTCCGTGCCCTCGGTGCCCTTGACCAGTACGATGCTGGCCTTGACGACCTGCCCGCGGATCTCATCCGGGGCGGCAGACACACCGCATTCGAGCACATACGGCAGCTCCATGATGACATTTTCGATCTCAAACGGTCCAATGCGGTAGCCAGACGATTTAATGACGTCATCCGCACGGCCGACATACCAGTAGAAGCCGTCCTCGTCACGCCAGGCGAGGTCGCCCGTGTGGTAGAAGCCATCGTGCCACGTTTTTGCCGTGACCTCCGGGCTGTTGTAGTATTCGTAGGCAAGTCCGCAGGGAATGCCGTTTTGAATGCTGATGCAGATCTCCCCCGTGTCGCCGGCCTCCGCTTCATGCCCGCTGCTGTCCAGCAGATGCACATCGTAGAGTGGGACAGGCTTGCCCATAGAGCCGATCTTATGGCTGTCGCCAGCCAGATTGCCGATGATGAGCGTCGATTCAGACTGCCCAAAGCCCTCCATGATGCGCATGCCAGTCGCCTTTTCAAATTGGCGGAAGACCTCAGGATTGAGCGCTTCACCGGCGATAGACGCATGCTGAATAGAAGAAAGATCAAATCGGGACAGGTCCTGCTTGATCAGCATGCGGTACATCGTGGGCGGCGCACAGAATGTCGTGATCTGATACTTCGCAAACATCGGCAGAATTTTTTCTGCATCAAAGCGGTCGAAATCATAAACAAACACAGCCGCCTCACACAGCCACTGACCGTAGAGCTTTCCCCAGAGGCTCTTGGCCCAGCCGGTGTCGGAGATGGTCAGGTGCAGCCCGTCCGGGTTGACCTGATTCCAGTATTTTGCAGTGATAAAATGTCCAAGCGGATATTTATAGTTGTGTGCTGCAATTTTCGGGTATCCGGACGTACCGGAGGTAAAGAACATGAGCATTGGCTCGTCGCCGCAGGGCGCGTCGTCCCTGCGCGTATAGCGGCGGGAAAACAGGCCGTATTCCGCATTGAAATCGTGCCAGCCTTCCCGGCTGCCGCCAACCATGATCTTTGTCAACTTCATCCCGGTGTCGGCCTCTGCAATGTCGACATGGTACGCAGTATCGCCGTCTGCCGTGCAGAGAACTGCACTGACGCCCGCTGCCTGGAAGCGGTAAGAGAAATCATGCTCCACAAGCTGATTGGTAGCCGGAATCGCAATGGCGCCGATCTTGTGCAGACCCAGAATGGCAAACCAGAACTGGTAATGCCGCTTGAGCACGAGCATCACGCGGTCGCCGCGTCGGATGCCGAGCGAGGTAAAGTAATTGGCGGCCTGGCTGGAAGCATCTTTCATGTCCTTGAATGTGAACCGCCGCTCCGTTCCATCCGGAGCCACATGCAGCATGGCGAGCTTTTCAGGCTTTTCACGGCCCAGCGCATCCACAATGTCAAATGCGAAATTGAAGGATTGCTCATTTTTGAAGGCGATGGACTGCAGTTTCCCGTTTGCATCCTCGGGCGCATCGACGAAGCGGGTGTAAATACGCGCCTCCGGATCCGGACTCTGCGCCGTCTCGATCATGGCAGCGCGGTCGCCGCCGGCCTCCGGGAGGCTCGGCTCCTGTGGGCGGAGCACGATCGCATAGAACAGGCAATCCTGACCGTCCGCAGCAACCATGCCGTGTGGAATGGAGCTGTCATAGTAGATGCAGTCGCCTTCATGCAGAAGCTCGGTATGTCCGCCGACTTGAACTTTCATACTGCCGCGAATGACAAGATCACATTCCTGCCCGACGTGGCTGGTCAGCTCAATGTCCGAATAGAATGCTTCATCAGAGTATTTGTTTTCAACGAACAGCGGGTCTGCAATGCGGTTCTGAAAGCCGGAGGCCATGTTGTAATAGATCATCTCATGGGCCTGCTCGATCTTCTGTCCATTACCCGCGCGTGTCAGCGTATAGGATCGAAGCTTTGGGCTGCTGCCCTCGATGAGATCTGTAACGTCAACGCCAAAAGCCAGCGCGCAGCGGTAGAGAAAAGCGAAGTTGAGGTCGCTCTGCCCGGCCTCACAGCGAAGATATTCTTCTTCGCTCGTGCCTGTTTTCAGCGCCATCGTCTGCGCCGAAAAGCCGGAGATCTCGCGCAGCTCTCGGATGCGTCCCGCCATTTCCTGAATTTTGAAGTCCAGCCCTGTGAGTGTTTTTTTCATGGTGTTACCTCCGTGGATGCAAAAAGCCCGTCTCAAAGAAATGATTCTTTGAGACGGGCTGCATACAGCATACCCGCGGTACCACTCAAATTGCACCTGCCTCACGGCAGATACCACTCATCGACTTCCAGCAAAGTCTAAGCACTGACGCAGCTGACGCGGGAGAGGTCTACTTGCCATTACGGGCGTTCTTCTCTCCGGCTCGGGAGCTACAAATTCTGCGCGTCTGTTACCGGTTCACACCATCCACCGGCTCTCTGAAACAGGACTTGCGCGGAACCCTCTCCGTCGTAGCCTTTATTGTTGTTAAGAATCATAACGAAAAAGTATGCAATTGTCAAGAAAAATTTTCGGTGGTTTTCTGTTGTCATCATCCCTGTCTGCCGGAGCTGCATATGGGGGCAAACCAGCGAAACCCAGAGAACACATATTGAGCGCGTATGCCGGTCCGGTTCAATCGCCGCATCGTCGAAAGATCCCGGTCATCAGAGCTTGCTTCGGATGATCTTGCCGCTGATGGTCTTCGGGAGCTCTTCTTTGAACTCCACAATTCTCGGATACTTATACGGCGCGGTATGCTGCTTGACGTAGTTCTGGATTTCCTTCTTCAGCTCCTCCGTGCCCTCGGTGCCCTTGACGAGCACGATGCTGGCCTTGACGACCTGCCCGCGCACCTCGTCCGGCGCAGCGGACACGCCGCACTCAAGCACATACGGCAGCTCCATGATGACGTTTTCGATCTCGAACGGCCCGATGCGGTAGCCGGAGGACTTGATGACGTCGTCCGCGCGGCCAACGTACCAGTAGAAGCCGTCCTCATCGCGCCACGCGAGGTCGCCGGTGTGGTAGAGTCCGTCGTGCCAGACGGCCTCAGTGCGCTCCTTGTCCTGATAATAGCCGAGGAACAGCCCGCAGAAGTGCTCTCGTCCTGCGGTATGGATGACGATCTCGCCCGTGTCGCCGTCGGCAGTCGGGGTGCCGTCCTGATTGACAAGGTCGATGCCGTAGCCGGGGATGGGCTTGCCCATCGAGCCGGGCTTGAGCGGCTGGCCGACGAGGTTCGCAATGCCGAGCGTCATCTCCGTCTGGCCGAAGCCCTCGGCGATCTGCAGCCCCGTCGCCTTTTCAAACTGATAATAGACCTCCGGGTTCAGCGCCTCGCCCGCGGTCGTCGCGTGCTGGATGGAGCTGAGGTCGAAGCGGGACAGATCCTGCTTGATCAGCATCCGGTACATCGTGGGCGGCGCACAGAACGTCGTGATGTTGTATTTGGCGAACATCGGCAGGATCTTCTCAGCGTCGAACCGATCAAAGTCGTAGACGAACACCGCACCCTCGCACAGCCACTGGCCATACAGCTTGCCCCAGAGCGCCTTGCCCCAGCCGGTCTCGGAGATCGTGAAGTGCAGTCCGCCGGGCTGCACCCAGTGCCAGTACCGGGCCGTAACGTAATGGCCCAGCGCATATTTGTAGCTGTGAACGGCGATCTTCGGATAGCCGGTCGTGCCGGACGTGAAGAACATGAGCATCGGATCGTCGCCGCAGGGCGCGTCGTCCTTGCGCGTGTAGCGCCGGGAGAACAGGCCGTATTCCGCGTCAAAGTCGTGCCAGCCCTCGCGCTTGCCGCCGACGAGAACCTTCGTCAGATGCACACCCGCGTCGGCCTCCGCGATGTCGACCTGATGTGCCGTGTCGCCGTCCGCCGTACAGACGATCGCGCTCACGCCCGCCGCCTTGAAGCGATAGGTGAAATCATGCTCCATCAGCTGGTTCGTCGCCGGGATGGCGATCGCGCCCAGCTTATGCAGACCGAGGATTGCAAACCAGAACTGATAGTGCCGCTTGAGCACCAGCATCACGCGGTCGCCGCGCTTCACGCCGAGTGACGTGAAATAGTTCGCCGCCTGACTCGAAGCGTCCTTCATGTCCTTGAACGTGAACCGCCGCTCAGTCATGTCGTTTGCGACATGCACCATCGCGAGCTTGTCCGGCTCACGCCGCGCGAGGCCGTCCACGATGTCGAATGCAAAATTGAATTTGTCCTCGTTGTGGAACTCCAGCCGCTCCAGCGAGCCGTCTTCCTTTTCCACCCCGTGGACAAACTGGTCACAGAGCAGCTGCTGCTCCGGCGTCTCCTCCAACGCCCGTGTCCGCACGGACAGGTCCTGCTCCTTTTCGCTGCTCGCCATGATCATTGCGAGGAATACACAGTCCTGCCCATCCACGGCGATCATGCCGTGCGGCGTGGAGCTCTTGTAGAAGATGCTGTCGCCCTCGTGGAGGACTTCCTCGTGCTCGCCGACACGCACACGGAGCGTCCCCTTCACGACGAGGTCAAATTCCTGTCCGGCATGCGTCGTGGTGTGGATCGGCTGGCTCTGCAGCTCCTTGGAATACTGATAGGTGACCCAGTAGGGCGTGGCCAGCTTCTGGCGGAACAGCAGAATAGAAGCGTCGTTCAGCTTCCTGGCCAGAGTGGCGGTCGTACCGTGCTCCGGCAGGTTCAGAGGCTTCATGTGA
>OGQV01001490.1_pt1 | contig 16937 bp, 9 predicted proteins | sample 1553311 | NCBI WGS metagenome assembly OGQV01 (sample SAMEA2579976, study PRJEB22360) | human gut metagenome
CCTGCCGCGAAGCGCAGGAGCAGCTGGCCGCCGCACAGAAGATCCGCTCGGAGATCACGGCCATCGCCCTGATCCCGGAATCCGGCGGCGCGCTGTTCGGAAGCGAGGGTGCGTCGCTCAACACCTACTCCAATTACCGGGACGCAGCCTGGTACCAGGCCGCGCTGCGGGAGCCGAACGAGGTGCAGGTGTCGTCCTCGCGCGTGGAAAACCTGATCGCGGGCCAGTACAACTGGGTCGTTTCGTTCTCCAAGGCCGTGCTCGACCGCGCAGGGAATATGCAGGGCGTTCTGCTCATCGACCTTAACTACCAGATCATCGACCGGCTCTGCGCGGATATCCAGCTCGGCAGCCGGGGCTATATCTATCTGATCGACCAGAGCGGCGGCATCCTCTGGCACCCGCAGCAGGATCTGATCTATGCGGGACTGAAGGAGGAAAACGTCGCGGAGGTGCTGGCAGCGGCGGACGGCCGCACGCTCTCCGGCAAGGGCAGGATGCGCAGGCTCTATGTAGCCTGCGCATCGGAGGCCACCGGATGGACGGCGGTGGGCGTTGCCTACACGCAGGAGCTGCTGCGCAGTCAGGACAGGATCTACAAGACCTATCTGCTCATCGCGGCGGCGGCGCTCATTCTTGCGCTGGTGTTCGCGCTTCAGCTCTCGCGCTCCATCGCAGGACCCATCCGCCGTCTGATGCAGACGATGCGGCGCGTGGAGGACGGCGATCTGCACGTGCGCAGCCAGGTATCCTCCCGCACGGAGCTTGGCCAGCTGTCCGACAGCTTTGACCACATGATCGCCAAAACTGCCGAACTGATGGACGAACGGCTGCGCAGCGAGGAGCAGAAGCGCAAGAGCGAATGGAAGGCGCTGCAGGCGCAGATCCAGCCGCATTTTCTTTACAACACGCTCGACTCTATTATCTGGATGAGCCACGCCGGACGCAATGCGGAGGTCGTGGAGATGACGAGCGCGCTGGCGCTGCTGCTGCGCTCGTCCATCGGCGACGGCTCCGACACCAACACGCTCAAAAAGGAGATCGCCCATGTGCGCAGCTATCTGACCATCCAGAAGATGCGCTACAACGAAAAGCTCCGCTACGAGATCGACCTTGACCCCCAGACGGAGGACTGCCTGCTGCCGAAGCTGATTTTGCAGCCGCTGGTGGAGAACGCGATCTATCACGGCATCAAGGTCAAGCAGCAGGGCGGCACGGTGCGCATTGAGTCGCTGCTGGAGGAGGACCGCCTGCTCATCACCGTCGAGGACGACGGCGTGGGCATGACGCCGGAGCAGCTGGAAACCATTCTCGACAAAAAGGAATCCGACGCGGAGAGCACCAAGATCGGCGTTTATAACGTCAACGAGCGGCTGCAGCTGTTCTTCGGCCCGGACGCCGTTATGAAGTATTATTCTACGCCCGGTGTGCGCACAATGGTCATGCTCGTGCTGCCCATTGTACGTGGAAAGGAGGAGGACAGCCATGCGGAGGATTAAAAAATGCACCGTTTTTCTCCTGCTGCTCTGTCTGCTCCTGAATCTTTCGGGCTGCGCGGCAGCACAGAAGCCGCTGCGGGTGACGCTGGTTCTGAAAACCGTGACAGAGGTCGCGGAGTTCTGGGGAACGCTCCTGTCCGGCGTTGAAAAGGCAGCGGAGGAATACGGCGTCGAGCTGAAGGTCCTGACCTCGCCGCGCGAAATTGACATTGACAAGCAGATCGAGCTGATCCGGCAGGTGACAGCGGATAAGCCGGACGTCATGATCCTCTCTGCCGCGGACTATGACCGCTGCGCGGAAGCAACGGAGGAAGCCATCGCTGCCGGGATCGGCGTCGTTGCGATCGACACGGACGTCAATGCCGCAGGCCGCGCCTGCTTTGTCGGCAGCAACAGCTATGAGATCGGGCTGGAGATGGGCCGCGCCATGGCATCCTATCTGCCGGAGGGCGGAAAGGTCGCGGTCATTCAGCATATGCTGACGACCACAACGGGCATTGAACGCACGCGCGGCGTTCTGGACGCACTGAACGAGGCAGGAAATATCGAGATCCTCGGCAGCTTCTGCTGCGACAACTCGACCGAGCAGGCGCAGACGATCACGACGGAGCTTCTTTCCGCCGACCCGGAGATCCGGGGCTTTGTGTGCACAAACGAGGTCTGCAACGTCGGCGCGGCAAACGCGCTGGTCGAGCTGGGCATGGGCGGGCGCGTCTATGTCGTCGGCTGCGACAATTCGCAGCGGCAGATCCAGTTTTTAGAGCAGAACATCATTCAGGCCATTGTCACGCAGCGGCCATTCAACATGGGCTACGTGGCCGTCCAGCAGGCCGTTCGCGTGGCAAACGGCGAGCAGACCGACGATTTCGTTGAGGTTTCCTGCGTCCTCATTACGCGGGAAAATATGTACACGCAGGAAAACCAGAAGCTCCTGTTCCCAGTTTTGCGCTGAGCGGATTCGACCGCAGCAGATTTCGGAGCACCCCCAAAAATACGCACAATTTTGGTAGGGGCGGGGCTCTGCTCCGCCCGGCAGAATGCACCGAATCATCGGAAATCCTCGGCAAATTCGTATGCATCTGCGCATTTCGGTGTAGGGGCGGACGACTCTGTCCGCCCGCAGGACGCAGCATTTTTACGGAAATCCATGGCGAATTCGCAGCATTTTCAGGGCCGACAGAGTCGTCGGCCCCTACAACCAAGTGGGTAACTGCATACGAATTTGCCGCAAGTTCTCACGCGAACGCAGCGTTTTCCGCCGGGTGGAGCAGAGCCCCGCCCCTACCAACTGCGTCTGTTTTTTGCCGTTTTTTGCACAAAAACCCGCTGCACAGCTGTGCAGCGGGCGGTTTTTTATCCGATGCCGAGCATTGCGGTCGCAAAAGCGAAATAGACAAGCAGGGACAGGAAGTCCACGATCGTCGTGATGATCGGCGAAGCCATCACAGCCGGGTCGAAGCCGAGCTTTTTAGCCAGCAGCGGCAGCGTTGAGCCGACGATCTTGGCAAGGCAGACCGTCACGGCCATCGTCGCGCAGACGACAAAGGCTACCAGATACGTCACGCTCTCGCTCTTTAACAGCAGCATATCGACCACGATGATCTTCGCGAAGCAGGCGATTGCCAGGCACACGCCGCAGAGGACGGACACGCGGATCTCCTTCCAGACCACGCGTCCCAGGTCGCGGAATTCGATCTCATTCAGGCTGATGCCGCGGATGATGGACACGCAGGCCTGCGAGCCGGAGTTGCCGCCGGTGTCCATCAGCATGGGGATGAACGCCGTGAGGCACGGCAGGGCGGCCAGCGAATTTTCAAATCTTGTGATGACGATGCCCGTCAGCGTCGCCGAAACCATCAGCAGCAGCAGCCACGGGATACGGTTTTTCCAGATCTCGACAGGGGTCGAACGCATATACGGGTGTTCGGACGGCAGCATAGCGGCCATCTTTTCCATGTCCTCCGTGGCCTCGTCTTCCATGACGTCCATGGCGTCGTCGAAGGTCACGATGCCGACCAGCCGGTTTTCTGTGTCAACGACCGGCAGAGCGAGGAAGTTGTACTTGCTGAACATCTGGGCGACCTGCTCTTTATCGTCGAGCGTGCCGACGGTGATGACGTGCTCCTGCATGATGGACTCGATGGTCGCATCGTCGTCCTCGCACAGAAGCAGGTCCTTGACGCTCGTAAGGCCGATGAGCTTGTGGCCGCGCGTCACGTAGCAGGTGTAGATTGTCTCCTTGTCGATGCCCGTGCGGCGGATGCGCAAAATCGCTTCCTCGACCGTCATATTCGGGCGCAGGGAGACATATTCGGTGGTCATGATCGAGCCGGCGGAATCCTCCGGGTAGCGCAGGATCTCGTTGATCTGCTTGCGCATATCCGGCTCGGCCTGGGTCAGGATGCGCTGCACGACGTTCGCGGGCATTTCCTCCACGATATCGACGGCGTCGTCGACGTAAAGCTCGTCGATGACCTCCTTCAGCTCGGAATCCGAGAAGCCCTGAATCAGAAGCTCCTGCGCCTCCGGCTCCATTTCGACGAACGTTTCGGCGGCCAGCTCCTTCGGCAGAAGCCGGAACAGAAGCGGCAGGCGCGCCTGATCGAGATCGTCAAAAATGGCGGCGATGTCGGCGGGATTCATGGTGCTGAGGATGTCGCGCAGAGAATGATACTTCTTCTCGTCGAGCAGCATGGTCAGGGTCTTTTGCAGGGAAAAATTGCTTTCTGCCATGTCTTGTTCCTCCTAAATGTAAAGAATAGGAAGGTAAAGACACAACGCAGGCACATCAATCGAAGAATGACAGGGGCTGCAAGCACCGGACGCACAAAGGCGGCTGGTGCTCGGGCCGACTTCGGCCTGCGGATGTGCCGCTACTACTTCCTGCGTCCATTTGTTCTTCCCCCTTTTTGTTTCAGAATATCGGGCGCTTTTGAAATCGCCCAACTTATATAATAGGTTGATTTCCCCGGTTTGTCAACCAAAATCCGAACGAATTCCAGTGGAATTTTGACGGATTGTGTGCTATGATAGTTAAAAATCTGACAAGAGGTGTCAAAATGGCAACAGAAAAGCTCTATTATCAGGACGCGCATCAGGCAGCGTTTGAAGCGCGCGTTGTATCCTGTCAGCCGGGAAAGCACGGCTATGACGTTGTGTTGGGCAGAACCTGCTTTTATCCGGAGGGCGGTGGCCAGCCGGGCGACACCGGCTTTCTGTCCGGTGTCCGCGTGACCGACACGCACGAGCGCGGCGGCGAGATCGTGCATTTCTGTGAGCAGCCGCTTTCCGAAGGGCAGAGCGTCGAGGGCCGGATCGACTATGCGCGCCGGTTCGAATTCATGCAGCTGCATTCCGGCGAGCATATTCTCTCCGGCGTGATACACCGCCGCTTCGGCTATGAAAACGTCGGCTTTCATATGGGTGCGGATTTTGTGACCATTGATTTTTCCGGTATGCTGACGCAGGAGGACCTGTCCGCCGTCGAGGCCGAGGCCAACGAGTGGGTCTGGAAAAACGTCCCGATTGAAATTACATACCCGGATGCTGAGGCGCTGAAGGCCATCCCCTACCGCAGCAAGAAGGAGCTGACCGGTCAGGTGCGCATCGTGACCATCCCCGGCGCGGACATCTGCGCCTGTTGTGGGACGCACGTAAGCAGCACCGGGGAAATTGGGCTGATCAAAATTTTCTCCTGCGTGAAATTCCATGACGGCGTGCGGCTGGAAATTCTGTGCGGCAGACGTGCGCTTGCCTATTTGAGCGAAATTGCCGAGCAGAACCGGCGCGTGTCAGGCCTGCTGTCGGCGAAGCCGCTGGAGACGGCTGGCCGCCTGCCGGCGGGTCCTGCTGCCGCCGTGCGGCGGCTTCTGGACGCGGAGGCCGTGCAGAAGCAGCGCGCAGCCGGGCTGGAAGAGGCTGTGTTTGCGCAGAAGGCGCAGGCACTTGCCGGGGCAGGAAACGTCCTCCTGTTTGAGCCTGCGATGAACCCGGACAGCCTGCGGCGGCTGACTGATCTGGTCATGTCGGCCTGCGGGGGTCGTGCGGCTGTTTTTGCCGGCAGCGACGCCGATGGCTATAAATACGCCGTCGGCGAACAGGACGGCGATCTGCGGCAGCTGGTAAAGGAGCTGAACGCGCAGCTGCACGGACGCGGCGGCGGAAAGCCGTTTTTCGCGCAGGGCAGCGTACAGGCAGGCCGGGCGGAGATCGAAGTGTTCTTCGCCGGGCGCTGAGGAGGGAAAGCTATGCTTCAGGATCTGTATCCGCATATGTATCACAATGAAATGTCGTGGAAAGCACCGTCGCCGGATGATATTGCGCTGATTTTTGAGCCGGATCATACAGTTTACTGTAATTTGAGCGGCGAAACGCTCACACTGCCCCGGATGTGCGAGATCCCGGACGGCGGCGAGGCGCAGTACGCCTTCTCCATTGACGAAACGGCATATTATCTCGTCTCCGCCCACCCCGGCGAGACAGACACGTTCCGCTATGCTCCCTCTTCGTCGCTCCGCGCCATGACGGACGGGACAGGCGCCGCCCTGTTCGCCGCCGCTGCGGGCGAAAGCCTGTACCGCTGGTATGATTCCCAGAAATTCTGCGGCAGATGCGGCGCGCGCATGGAAAAAAGTGCAGTAGAGCGCGCCATGGTCTGCCCGCATTGCAAAAACACGGTCTACCCGAAGATCTGCCCGGCTGTGATCGTCGCGGTGCACGACGGCGACCGGCTGCTGCTCACGCGCTATCGCGGTCGGCCGTTCAAAAAATATGCCCTCATCGCGGGCTTTAATGAGATCGGTGAGTCGATTGAGGACACGGTGCACCGCGAGGTCATGGAGGAGGCTGGCCTCCGGGTCAAAAACCTCCGCTTTTACAAATCCCAGCCGTGGGTGTTCACGGACACGCTCCTGATGGGCTTCGTCTGTGAGCTGGACGGCAGCGACAGGATCACCGTGCAGGAATCCGAGCTGGCCGAGGCGAGCTGGCACCTGCGCAGCGAGCTGCCGGAGGATCACTCCCACATCAGCCTGACCGGTGAAATGATCGAGCAGTTCCGTCTGGGCCGGTTATAACGCGCAGCGTCCAAAAATAAACAGCTTCCCCCAGCGGCAGTCCGTCGTGGACTGCGCCGCCGGGGGAATTTTTCAGCCCCCGCCGCCGAATTGGCGGCAGGGGCTGATTTGGATTATACCGGGGAATTGCGTCCGAAGAGGCTTACTCGTACAGCGACCAGTTGGGGTCGGAGGTCAGAGCCGTCCAGGTTTCGGAACCCTTGACCGTGTAGGAATGGCTGTTGGTAGCTTCCTGCACGTCGAGGTAGTACCACTTATCGGCGGTGTTGTCGCTCCAGGTCTTCATGCCGGGCAGGAATGCGTCGGCGGACTTGGGGGCGCGGCCGGTGGCACGGTTGATCATAGCCATGAGTTCAGCACGGGTCACGTTTTTGTCCGGACGGAAGGTGCCGTCGGGATAGCCGGTGATCCAGCCGAGCTTGGCGCAGATCGCGATGGCGTTGGCCGCCCAGTACTTGGCGGACACGTCATTGAAGTAGTTCGCAGCGACGGTCGTCTCGGAGAACTTGGCGAGCATGGCGGCAAGCTCTGCACGGGTGATGGCTTCATTCGGGCGGAAGTAGCCGTTGGAGCTGTCGGTGATGACACCGGCGTTGTTCAGAGTCGCAACGTAGGTGTTGTACCAGCTGCCGGAGGCGACATCGCGGAAGCCGCTCTTGGTGGAGTAATAGGTCTTGCGGGACGCATCATCCATGAGACGGAAGAGGATCGCGGCCGTCTCAGCGCGGGTGATGTTGCCTGCGGGCTTCACGGTGCCGTCGGGATAACCCTGGACATACGCGAAGTGATCAGCGGTGTTGAGCTTCGGGGTGTTCTTCTTGACGGTGACGCCGGGCAGGACGATCAGGAACCACTTGGCATAGATCGTGATGTCCTCAGTCAGCGGGGTCGAGAAGTCGTAGCGATGTCTGAAGGTCTTGTCGGTGTACCAGCCGTCGAAGATGTAGCCGCCGTTGACGGGATCCTTGGGCTTTGCAACCGTCAGGCCATGGCGAACCGTTTCCGGCGCGATCTTGGAGCCGCCCATGGTGTCGAACGTCAGGGTATGGAAGTCCAGATCGTAGTAGACCGACAGGATGGTGTAGACAGGCTTGCCGTCCACGCCCTTGTAGGGCTGGATAGCCGTGCCGGTCAGCTTGCTCAGCGTGCGGTTGACATTGACGTGATGCGTTGCTCTGTAATCCTTGATGACCGCGGTAACGGTGGTGTCCTTCTTGGCGCTCAGGTGCTCGACCTCAGCGTTGGCCAGATCATAGGTGCCGTCGGGCAGCTGCTTGATGTGGAGCACATCGTAGCGGACATAGATGTCGCCGATCGGGGTGGACGTCAGTTCAAACTTGGCGTAGATGGTCTTGTCTGCTTCCAGAACCGTTGCGAAGTCATACTCCTCGGTGAATTCGGGGTCGGCATACCAGCCAATGAACGTGTACTTGTCCTTGGTCGGGTCAGCGGGTCTTGCAACTGCATTGCCGTGGCGGACCGTGACCGGGTTGATGGCGGAGCCGCCGTTGGTTTCGAAGGTCAGGGTATGCTCGTCGAGATTATACTTGACATCGATCGTCAGACCCTTTTCGATCTTGATGTTCTGCTTCGTGTCTGCGTCGTTGGTCGGATAGTGAGAGCCGTAGTCCTTCGCGGTCACGGCTGCGAGCGCTTCAAACTTGCCGCTCAGCGTTTCGACCTCAGCGTTTGCCTCGTCATAGGAGCCGTCGGGCAGCTGCTTGATGTGGCGGACGGTGTAGTCGTAGGTGTTGGCCGAATAAGAGAACGTGAGAACCTTGTTGTATTCATCAAGGATCATCGTCTTGCTGGGTGCGTCCGGCGTGTAGCCGACCACGTCTGCGGCCTGCTCGGTCACTTCGGTGTCGAACGTCTGATCGGTCACGACCTTTTCAGGCGCGAGAACCTTATTGTCGCCTTCACGCAGGTATTTGACCGTGTAGCTCACGTCGGTCTTTGCCGTGTAGCGCCCGTAGAGTTCCCACTTCTTGGCTATGGACAGAGCGTTCAGCTTGTGACTGGCGGTGCCGATATCCTTTTTGGCTTCATACCAGCCGTCGAAGTCATAACCGGTCTTTTCGCCGGTCGGCAGGACGCATGCGCCGGGTTCAAGCTCGCTGACATAGAGCGTAGCGCTTTCGATCTCGTTGTTGTCCTTATCGAGGTAGTGGAGATGGACAGGCCAGTTCCAGTATGCCGTGATAACGCGGTCGTCAGTCGAGCCAGTGGGGATCTCGGTGATCTTCTGGCCGTTCTCGTCGTGCCACTCAAGGAACGTCTTGCCCCAGTCAGCGCCGGTCGCATCGGCCAGCGTGATGGTATCGCTCTCAACCGTGTACGTCGTGGGGTTGGTGCTGGTGGCCTTGCCGTCGTTGTATACATACTGAATGGTGTACTCAATGGGCGTAAATTTGCCGTAGAGCTTCCATTCCTTGGCCATGTACAGCTTTTCGACCTTAGCTTTTACGCCAATATCAGCTGGTTTCTGATACCAGCCGCTGAATTCGTAACCATCTTCTGCATTCGGAGTCCACAGGCTGTAGGTGGCATAGTCAACAGAGTCAACCGTGTCCATCTTCTTTTCTACCCACGCACCGGTTTCATCCGGGAGGTAGTACTTGACTGTGAACGTCTTCTTCTCCCACTGTGCGGTGAAGATCACGCCGCCCCCGGTGATGGTGTAGGTGTCGTCAGCCTTGAGGAGCGTTTCATCGGCCGCATCATCTTCGCCGTCAGCGTCAAGGTGGTCGGCATCATTTTCAGCCGGAAGGACTTTAACGCTCCAGCCCTTGAAGCTATAACCTTCGCGGGTCGGGTCAGCGGGCATGGTGATGGTGTTGCCAGCGAAGTAGAAGTCGTAGAAGTCGATCGCGCCGTCGTCATAGGTGTAGTTGACAGCGGGCATATTCTCGACGTTCTCAGCACCGGCTCTGAACGTAACGGATGCGAGGTTCAGGTTGCCGGAGAGCTGGTAGCCGGCTTTTGCCGGATAGCCGGGCTCCATGTCCTCTTCGTTTACGGTCTTGTACAGGGCCGTCCAGGCGATCTTCTCGGCAATCTTGTCAGAAACGCCGGTTTCGAGGGCGATGTCGGTCGCCAGCTTCTCAGCAACTGCGCTCAGTTCTGCATCCTCGCCGAAGTACATCTCGTCCGTCAGCGGCATTGCATCGAAATCAAAGCTGCCGATAGAAATGTAGCCGAGGCTGTTGTAGCTGCCGAGGCCGAGACGGGAGAGAGTCGCATCATTCAGGGTGATGGGTGTATCGAACTCGCTCGCGGTCAGCGGTGCAAAATAGCTGTTCAGTCTTGCATATGCGTAGATGTTGTGCGGGGTGACCTTCCAGTTGGCGACGAGGTTCGTCCAGCCGTTGACGGTCTGGTCGGTGACGTCCACGGTCTGGCCTTCACGGCTCCAGAAGGTGAAGGTGTAGCCCTCGCGGGTCGCGGTGGGCGCGTCTGCGGTGGGCAGAGCCGAGCCAACGCGGGCCTTGGTAGTACGGAGGATGCCCTCCGTCTTGGAGTGGTCGTTCTGATATGCCGTCAGCGATTCCAGAGAATCGAAGTAAACGACAGGAACCAGCTCGGTGACGATGAGCTTGAGATTCTGCCAGTTTCCGGTGATCAGCAGCTTCTCCAATCCGGCGGGTTTATCCTGCAGACCGTCCAGATACCGCTTGTAGCTGTTGAACATGCCGTCGTCGTACCAGCCGCCGTCGATCTCGAAGTCGAAATCGAGATAGCTGCTCGGATCGATCTTCGTAAGGTCAATCGTATCGCCAGCAAGCTTATCGGCGGCGTACGGAACATCCACGATCGGCTTGCTCAGATCGCCGGACTTGAAGATCATGAGGTGGACGTTGGCCTTTTTGGCTTCCCACTTCGCAACATAGGTCACAGTCTGCGTGACCGTTGCCGCAACTTCGGGCTCCCAGCCTGCGAAGGTGTAGCCGGTGCGGGTCGGGGTGCCGTTGAACGCGGGGGTCGTGGAATCCTTCCTAAGGTCAGAATAGACCTGATCGGCGAAAACCTCTTCACCATCTACGCCGTCGGTGTAGGTGACGGTGTATACCTCCGTCACATGTACGCGGCCCTGCGTCTTGAGCTGCCAGCTGTCCCCGGCCCAGATCAGCGTGACCGGAACGATCTTCTCATCGTTTTGGATATGTTTCGGGGTCGGGAACGCCTTGTTGAACTCGGCCACATAGGGGTCGGGGTCATAGCTGATGTCGCAAAGCCAGTCGTCCCCGACCTTCTTCGGCTCGCCGACGAAGTAGTCTTTATCGTCCTCGCCGAGCAGGCCGTAGGCGCTCGTATGCTGCTGCGCAGCATCTACAACGCACTTGACCTGAACAGCCATTTCAAGCTTTTTCAGCTCGTCAGCCGTCGGGGCTTCGGGCTCGCAGGTGACCTCGATGATCGCGCCGACCGTCCGCAGGCCGTTCACCGGGACGAGATTCCACTGCCTGCCGTCGTGCTTCCACGTGACGTAGGTCTCCTCCCCGGGGTTCGTGTCGGTGTGCGTGGTGACAAGGGAAAGATTGTTATAGGCTTTGACAAACTCATCTCTCTTGAGCTTGAGCTGATACGTCCACTTGTTGTCTGCTTCATCTTTCCAGACGTTCGAGCCTTCCTTCTTGACTTCCTCGTATCTGTAGGCGTAGCCGCCCAGCGCGAAATATTTCTTTGCAGAATCCTTCCCGCTGTCGGTGTGCGTACCAGCCTGTACACACTGAACGAGAACCGGACTGCCCTCATTCAGCGCGGGCTTGCTGGGCTTGGTGGTGGTGTCGCACTTGACCTTGATGACAGGGGCAATGTCACTGATCAGCTCCCACTTGCCGTTCTTCCACTGCCATTTGAATTCGATGCTCTCGTTTGGCTCCGTATCGGTGTGGGTTTTGCCGCTATCCTGATCGAACTTCTCAATGTATTTCGCTCTGTTCAGTGTGATGGAATAGTAGTTTGTTCCATCCACCTGAAGCAAGACGTCTACGTATGCGCCGGGCAGGATGCCATAGTCCTTCGGCTGATGCGTGGCCGAACCCTCGATGCACTGCACACAGATCTTGACTTGCGCGTTTGCAACGTCCGGCTTCGTGCCGCCGGGATTGTCCGGCACGGGAGAGTCGTTCTTCTCCCAGACGGCGTAGAGGGTCGTGCTGGTATCAGTGACCTCGATCAATTCTCTCGGCGGATATGCGGCGTCACCATCCTGCGTCTTAGACCAGCCTTGGAATACATAATTCTGTCTGGTCGGGGTCATTGCAGTAATCTTGAACGTTGCCTTGCCGGTGCTGGACTTGATAGTCTGCGGAGCCGGTGCGTCTTTGCCGCCGTTAGCGTCGAAGTTCAGGGTGTAGGTTTTGCGGTAGTCCATCTCGCCGTAATCCTGCATAACGAGCCTGGCCGCGCAAGAAGCATTACGATCACGCTTTAATTCCTCTCCTGAAAATTTGGCTATAACAGCTTTGGCTCCTGCCATATTGTTGCTATAGACATAAGCATTCGGCTTCTCAGCAGGCGTACCATCCACTGTCAGGCACAACTGCCAGCCGCCATCGTAGCTTTTTCCGCCAGCATCGCTATTCCATATGAACTCATAGCCAAACGTATGTTCACTGGAATCATCCACGGACAACGTGCACTCATATCTATTTATGCCGGTTTCGTCTCCAGCGGATGTGTAATAATGGCCTTGATCAATTTGGACCGCCACCTTGCAGCTTCCGTCAGCCGCTAAGGCTGACACAGGCAGCATACCGAGCACCATAATCAGAACTAACAAAAAAGCAATCAATCTCTTCTTCATCACTTCAGATTTCCTCCTTTTTTATTGTTTGCTTCTTGTAGTGAAAACTATCTATGTTGAAAATGGCTGCGCCATTGGATTTTCGCGGACGCTTTGCGCCGGGCAGGAGTTCTCTCCGTCCGGCATTCTGGGCACACGTCTTCATTTTTTCTTTATTATAACACATCCTGCCGCAATGCGCAAGGAAAATCAGGAGAAGTTTTCCAAGAATTTATGGGCGCTTTACGCGCCGGACGTCACTGCAGCGCAGGGGCTGCCGGCAGCGCCGTCAGAACCGTGGTCACGCAGCAGAAAGCAAACTGCCGCGCGGAATGAGCAGTATTCTTCATCGTATTCCCCCCAATTGAGGTTCTTTTATTTATTTTACCCTGAATATGACAAAAAAGCAACTGCCTTCTCATCCGCAGCGGACGTTGACAGGAAAGATTTCGGTTATTATAATAAAGTTATCAACGAAGGAGGATACGCTATGAAACGAAGCGAACAGGATATCCGGTTCCAGTGGGACCTGACGAAGATCTACCCGGACACTGCGGCGTGGGAAGCCGCAATGCAGGAGGCTGAGGCCGCGCTTGCACCGCTGGCCGCAATTCCCGGCACACTCGGCACGTCCAAGGAAGCGTTCAAGAAGGGGCTTGACACCATCTACGCCTCTATGTTCAAAGTTGAGTTGCCTTATACCTATGCGTTTTTGAAGAAGACAGAGGACGGCTCTGTTGCGGAAAATCAGGAAATGGCCGCCCGCAGCGAAAGCCTGCTCGTCAAGTTCAGCGCCGCAACGGCGTTCCTGAACCCCGAAATTCTTGCGATCCCGGCGGAAAAGCTGGACGAATGGATGCAGGACGAGGCGCTGGCGACCTACCGGCACACAGTAGACGATATCGTCCGTATGCGCGCGCATACGCTCGACGCTGCGCGGGAGCAGATGCTGGCGCTGCTGGGCGACGCGGCAGGCACGCCGAAGGCCGCGTTTGAGATGCTGACCGACGTTGATTTGCAGCTGCCGATGGTCAAAAACGAGGCGGGCGAGGAGGTACGTCTCACCGCCGGTACGTTCCCCGTCTTCCGCGAGAGCCGCGACCGCTCCGTGCGCGAGGGTGCGTTCCGCGCCATGTTCGGCACCTACCGGCAGTTCGGCGACGCCATTGCCACGCTCTATGGCGGCTCCGTCAAATTCGACACCTATTTCTCCAATCAGCGCGGCTACGCCTCCGCGTGCGAGGCGGCGCTGGACGGCGGCAATGTGCCCGTGTCCGTCTATGACAGCCTGATCGAGGCCGTGCACGAGAGCCTGCCCTCCATGCGCAAATATCTGGAGCTGCGCCGCCGCGCGCTCAAGCTCGACAAAATTGACGTGTTTGATCTGTATGTCCCCATCGTGGAGGACGTCGACTATCCCATCGCGTTTGAGGACGCGAAGGAGCTGGTCAAGAAGGCGACACTGCCGCTGGGCGAGGAATACCAGAAGCTGCTGGACCGCGCGTTCGCCGAACGCTGGGTCGACGTGTATGAGAACGACGGCAAGCAGTCCGGCGCGTTCTCGTGCGGTGTGTTCGGCGTGCATCCGTATGTGCTGATGAACTATGCCGGGACACTCAACGACGCGTTCACGCTGGCGCATGAGCTGGGCCACTCCATGCACTCCTGGTTCTCCGATACGACGCAGGATTATGTCAACCACGATTACCGCATCATGGTCGCCGAGGTCGCCTCGACGGTCAACGAGGTCCTGCTGACCAAGTATCTGCTGAAGACCGAGACGGACGAAAAGCGCCGCGCATACATCCTCAACCACTTCCTTGAGAGCTTCCGCACGACGCTCTACCGGCAGACGCTGTTCGCAGAGTTCGAGCGCAAGGCGCACGATCTCTACGCTGCGGGCCAGCCGCTGACTGCCACATCGCTCAACAAGGTCTATCACGATCTCGAAGCCACCTATTATGACGGCATCGGCATTGACGCGGACATCGACCCCGAATGGTCGTATGTCCCCCACTTCTACCGCGCGTTCTACGTCTATCAGTACGCGACCGGTTTCTCCTCCGCCGTGGCCATCGCCGAGCATATCCTGACGACCGGCGACGCAAGCGGCTATCTGAAGTTCCTCACGACCGGCGGCAGCGATTATCCGCTCGAAGAGCTCAAGATCGCAGGCGTCGACCTCACGAAGCCCGACACCGTCCGCAGCGCGCTGCGCGTGTTCGACGAGACGATCGACGAGCTGGCAAAGATCCTGCTGTAACCCGGCATTCCGCGACGTCCCCTGCCATACGCATGGCAGGGGACGTTTTTTGCGCACCGGAGGCGCAGACCGAATCCGGCATTTACAGTCCCGCTTCCTGTGGTACGATGGTCAAAGCAGCGCGGCGCATGGCCGCGTAAGATTGGAGACGAATCGGATGAAGAGCAGAAAACAGGTGCTGAAAAAGCTGTTTCTTTCCACGCTGTATCTCAGCGCGTTTACATTCGGCGGCGGGTATGTGATCGTCACGCAGCACAGCTGGCTCAGTCTGCAGGGGTTCGCCGATCTTGTCGCCATGGCGGCGATTTTTGCCGTCTGCCTTGTCCTGCTCCGCAAAACAAAGCTCAGCCCGATCCTCGTCATGCTTCTGGCCGGAGCCGTCAATCTGCTGCTGCCGGCATAGCCGGACGGATGCCCCGGCGGATGTGCGTCATTCCTCCTATATGGGCTTCAGCCCTTTTTCGGCGGCAGACGGCGCAGGAGCAGATATCCGATGAGTCCGAGCACCAGCACGATCCCGGCGGCGATCACGTCTGCCCAATCAAAAATCTGCGGCCCGGCGATGAAAATTTCCGTCGGCCCGTCCGCGCCGCCGATAACGCCGACGGACGCAAAGCCGCGCAGATTCGTGACGGTTTTCAGAAGCCCGGCCAGCAGCGCAAGCACCGCCGCGCCAAGGCAGACGAACCGCAGCGGGCTTTTGCGGAACGCGTAGCCCGGCAGCTGCGCGGTAAGCTCTGCCGCGGCCTGCTTTGCCGGGCCAAGCGCGGCAAAGATCTCCGCATCCGTCTGCCCGGCCTCGCGCCGCTCATTGATCGAGCTGCGCAGGTCGTCCATCACCCGGTCCTTCATTTGCCCCGATAGCGACAGCCGCCGCCGGACAGCGCGCAGATAGCGCGCAAGCTGTTTTTCATTCATGTCCTGCATCCTCCCCGCAAAAATGGTCCACTGCCGTCCGGAATCCGGCCCAGAGGCCGAGACGGCGTTCATTTTCTTCTCTGCCCTTTTCCGTCGCGGAATAGATCTTCCGCGGAGCCGCACGCCCTGTCTCCTGCTGCCAGACCGCTTCGATCAGCCCGTCGTCCTCCAGCCGGTATAAAATCGGGTAGAGCGTTCCCTCCCTGAGCGTAAACAGCCCGCCGGAGCGGCTGCCGAGCTGCGCGATCAGCTCGTAGCCATAGGTCGGCCCCCGGCAGATCGTCTGCAAAACCAGCAGCTCCAGCACGCCCTTCTTGAGCTGCTGCAAAAAACGTTCTTCCATCCGCACCATCCTTGCATTTCTAAGTATTTTGTATTGCTAAATATAAAGTACCACATTTCCACCAGCTTGTCAAGCAAGACAGCGCAAAAAGGCTCCCTTGAAACCCACACGAATTCCAAGCAGAATGAGAAAGAATACGCCGGACCGCATCGTTCGGATTCCAATTTTTTATATTTTTGCGTCCATCTCTTGGGCGTTCGGATCGCAGTTGTGTTCTCAGGAGCGAAAAAATCCAGGCATCATAAGGATGTCTGGATTTTTGTGTTATCTGAAGGCTGCGATATTACACACCGCTGCCATGCTTGCGCATGGAATTGCCGGGCGATCGAACCCAATGGGTTCGGTCCGACATACGAATCACCAAAAAAGAAACCATCCGGATGGATGGTTTCTTTTTTGGTGACCCGTACGGGAATCGAACCCATATTACCGCCGTGAAAGGGCGGTGTCTTAACCTTTTGACCAACGGGCCTGGTAGCGGCAATCTGACTCGAACAGATGACACTCCGGGTATGAACCGAATGCTCTACCAACTGAGCTATGCCGCCATATTTACTTGCGCCGCATCTCACGGGCACGATGTATTATAAGGGATTCAGATCGATTTGTCAACCGGAATCTTTCACTTTTTTAGAAATTTTTCTGTGTATTTGCTCCATACTAACGCCGGGGTGATAAAATGACGCTTCGATATTTCTGCCTGATCGTGCTTGCGGGCGGGACGGTCTATGTCTGCATAGAGCTTCTCTGGCGCGGCCGCTCCCATTGGAGTATGTTTCTGGACAGCGGCCTGTGCGCAGCGCTCATCTGTATGCTCAACGAATGGGCGCCGGGGCTGCCGCTGAGTGCGCAGGCGCTTCTCGGCGCCTGCGTCATAACGGGTTCGGAGCTGGTGTTCGGTTCCCTGTTCAACCGCTCGTATGCCGTCTGGGACTACCGCGGTCTGCCGCACAATGTTCGCGGGCAGATCTGCCCGCAGTATTTCTGCGGCTGGCTCGGCATCGCGCTGCTGGCGGTCTTTCTGGACGACGGTGTGCGGTATCTGGCCTTC
>OGQV01001491.1_pt1 | contig 16935 bp, 18 predicted proteins | sample 1553311 | NCBI WGS metagenome assembly OGQV01 (sample SAMEA2579976, study PRJEB22360) | human gut metagenome
TGGCTTGGCCGATGGCGATATTACCACGAGCCTTATCATTTTCGGCATTGCTGCCGTTCTCATGATCTTGGGTATTGTCTTCCGCGATAAGATCATGCGCGTGCTGGGCACCCAGCGTGCGCTTCATGAGATGGATAAAGAACGTGAAGAAAAGCAGGCAGAGGAAATCCTGCGCGAGTCTCTTCAGCAGGAAGACGAAAAGAGAGCAGAGTAACATGGCTGGCAGGGAACAGGGGTCATTCGCGTATTCTCCGGAATCGCAACCAGGGGGCTCTGCCGCACAGTCATCGGGGAGCTCTGCCCAGTCCACTGAAGCGTTCCGCGCTTCCCCTGTGCAGCCGCACTATGCCGTCCCGCTCGCTTCGCGTGACCATGTGGCGGCTGGGTTTCTGGCTTTGCTCCTTGGCGCTTTCGGCGTTCATAAGTTCTATTTGGGCTACAATGCCCAAGGTTTCACGTTGCTTGCCCTCACTGTTGTCGGTGGCCTTTTCACTTTCGGAATGGCAACGGGGGTTGTTTGGATTATCTCGGCGATAGAAGCTATTGCTTATTTCTCGAAAAGCCAGAGTGAGTTCGAGCAAATTTACGTGTATGGCAAGCGTGAATGGTTTTAGCCCTTTAGGCTTCGCTGGACGGCCTTCTGTTTCTCGGGCAGCGAGAAATGAGTGGAAGTTCGTCCGTATTTGCGGAGCTATTTGTTTGGAAGATGTTGCCTATGGGGTTTATCGTGCGATGTCGCTATGTCTGTGGCGATAGCGCGATATAATGGCGACATCGTGTGTATTCATGCCTTTAAGGAGGAACATTATGCCCACCATCACCCGTGATCAGGTTAAAGTCCCTGCGGACGTTATGCCTGAAGCTCGTGAGACGTACATTGACAACTACATGAAGGCAACCCGTGGTACGGGCCGCCTGATGCTTTTTGCTTGCGACCAGAAGATCGAGCACCTGAACAAGGACTTCTACGGCGAGGGAATCGACATCTCCGACGCAGAGCCCGAGCATCTTTTCGAGATCGGTTCTCAGGGAACCATCGGTGTTCTGGCTGGTCAGCGTGGTCTCGTTGCTCAGTATGCTCCCGACTATCCGGAGATCAACTACCTCATCAAGATGAACTCCAAGACCAACCTGGTTAAGGGTTCTCAGGACGATCCCTACAGCCCTCAGCTCTACGATTTGGAAGCTGTTCTGGCTATGCGTGAAGCTGGCGTGAACATTGTTGGTCTTGGCTACACCATCTACCTGGGCTCCGAATACGAGTCCACCATGATGGCCGAAGCTGGCGAGCTTATCGCGGAGGCTCATGCTGCTGGCCTTCTTGTTGTGCTGTGGATCTACCCCCGTGGTAAGGCTGTTGCCGACGAAAAGGATCCCGATCTGATTGCTGGCGCAGCTGGCGTTGCTCTGTGCCTCGGTGCAGACTTCGTAAAGGTTAACCCTCCTCACGAAGTTGAGGGCCAGACCTCTGCAGAGGGTCTTGCTATCGCTTCTAAGGCTGCCGGCCGCACCGGCCTGGTATGCGCTGGCGGCTCCAAGGCAGACGCTAACGTATTCCTTACCGAGCTGCACAACCAGATTCACATCGGTGGTGCTTGCGGTAACGCTACGGGTCGTAACATCCACATGCGTTCCACCGAAGAAGCAATCCGTCTGTGCAACGCTATTTCCGCTATCACTCTGGGCGACTGGAGCGTTGAAGACGCTGAGGCTGTATTCCGCGGCGAAAAGAATTTCGCACTCTAAGAGGTGCAATGACGCTGCATGCCGTTCTGACGGTGCAGGGAAACCTCAAAGGGCAAGGCATGGCAGAAGGCCAATGCCTTGCCCTTTTCAATTCTCTCGTGCTCGCCAGGATGGCTCCCGGCTTCAATCCCCCCATGCTCGCCAAGACGGCACCTGGTTTCAATTCCCCTGTGCTCGTAAGGACGCTCGCTGACTTATTGGCGAACCTAGGGTTATGAATCGAAATGCCGCACCCGTTTGGGTGCGGCATTTTTTGTGCTTGTAGTTGGCTGCCTCGAAAGGCGGTCGCTTATTCCTGACTCGGTGCAACTGAGGGAATAATCGCCCGCTTGGGCAAGATGCCGATGAGGCGAGAACGGCATATGCGCAGATTGACCGAAAGCTCCGACCGCAACTTGCAACCCAAGTTGCGGTCCAAGTCGCGGTATCAGGGAACCGCGAAAAGAGCAGAAAGTATTCCGGGATAAGCCGCTTCCGAAGTGCGTTCAGGAATGTGGTATCAATAAGACGAGAAGAGGATGCGAAGAGAAGGAGAAACTTCTGCGAAAACTGCAATAACTATATGCTCAGCTAGAAAACCGCAGGTTAAGCTGCGGTTTTCTCTGCCATAGTTTCTTCAGCGTGAGCCGCGTTGAAAGGTGAGCTGTGATTGTGTTGCTGGTCGCTTTATTCTGTCTGTTCGTTCTGATAACGATACGAGATGTGCGCTATCGATTGGTATTTGGAGAAGACCTGCTGTTGTTGGTATCGCTGCGCATCCTTGCAGCAGCCCTTTCTTTGTATCCTGATGAATCTGGTTTGCAAGCGCATCAATGGGGCTTTGGCTCTTTGATCGTTTCTGCCTTGGTGGCAGGTTTTGCTGCGGTGTTGTTTTGGGCGTTGGGGCGGTTGGTCTCTAAGCTTTCGCACAGCGCTGCCCTAGGTAGGGGAGACGTGCTGTTGTTGGCTGCGTGCTGTCTGTTCGTGGAGATCGGGCGCTTGAGTATGTACGTCCTGCTTATTGCTCTATTCGGTATTGTTCTTGCCTTGGCCTGGCTGTTCGTAAAGAAGAGCAAAACCTTCCCATTTGCCCCAGCCTTGGTCTGGCCCTGTTGGCTGCTGCTGGTTCTGTAAGCATGGGATGGGGCCTGTCTCGTTCGCTGATCTGTTTGTTGCGCTCATCCGACCGTTAGGCCCTTCCGCCCATCGCGAAAACAAAATTTCGAGCGTTTTTGCAACTTTTTTGCGATTACGGATCCCCTTTTGTCTTCGCAAAGCGGAATCGGGCCGTTTCGTGGTCGATTTGCTGCGTTTTCGTGCTGAAATCCGTGCTTTGGCGCCCTGCGGCAATCCGTAATCGCAAAAAAGTTGCAATTCGAGCCGCATTTTTGTTTCTGGCTTTCCGGAATGGCTCTTTGGGACAAATCATCCCGAGGTACACTCGTTTGCATTCCGAATGGACGTATCGAATGAACGAGAAAACAAAAAAAAGGCTTGCTGAAAAGCAAACCTTAAACATGCGAAGTGGTGCCCGAGGCGGGATTTGAACCCGCACGTCTTTCGACAACGGTTTTTGAGACCGCCGCGTCTGCCGTTCCGCCACTCGGGCGCAGAACTGCATTATACCTAAAACTATGGAATTCGTCATCAGAAACGAATTATTCATAATCCTTCTGCTGGAAATAGCTTTTCGAGCTCTTCATCAGTTTCCTTTAACTAGCTATAAGCAATCCGTAGAACAGGTTTCTTGCGGCGCATGCTAGTGCAGGCGCATAATAATCCCTTAGCCAGTTTCTGGCTCATGTTAGGAGGATTAAATACCATGATCAATGAAACCATGTACGGTTTGGGCAACGCCCCTTCTGCGATTCGCGAGCTTTTTGCGTACGGCCTTGAGCGAAAGGCCGAAATTGGCGAAGACAAGGTTTTCGATTTCAGCATCGGCAACCCCAGCGTCCCAGCTCCCGATAAGGTAGCGAAAACCATGCATGAGTTGGCCGACATGCCTCCCGCTCAGCTGCACGCATATTCTCCAGCTTCGGGCTTGGAAGAAACGAAAACGGCGATTGCGGACAATCTTAATCGTCGTTTTGGCACCGATTACGCTGCCAAGAACTTCTACCTCACCACAGGTGCGGCTTCGTGCCTCTCTTGCTGTATTAAGGCAGTTATTGTTGATCCGGGCGATGAGATTATCGTTATCTCGCCTTACTTCCCTGAATATCGCGTTTGGATCGAGGCCGATGGCGGTACCTGCGTAGAGGTTCCCGCACGCGAGGACAACTTCCAGATCGACTTGGATGCGCTTGCTGCGGCCATTAACGAACGCACGCGTGCCGTTATTATCAACTCGCCTAACAATCCGGTAGGTGTGGTGTACACGCGCGAAACCCTTGAAGGCTTGGCTGAAGTGCTGCGCACGAAGCGCAAGGAATTTGGCAGCTCGCTGTTCCTCATTTCTGACGAGCCGTATCGCGAGCTTGCATATGGGCCAGAGGTTTCCTGGGTTCCCTCCATCTATGACAACACTTTGGTGTGTTACTCCTGGTCGAAATCCCTTTCTCTTCCTGGCGACCGCATCGGTTACGTTTTGGTTCCCAACGAAGTTGAGGAATCTGAGCGTGTGATGTTTGCCGTTGCTGGCGCAGGTCGTGCATTGGGCTACATTTGTGCTCCTGTATTCTTCCAGCGCGTGATTGCCGCATGCGTCGATGAGCCAGTGAACGCATCCGCCTATGCTGCCAACCGCGAGCTGCTTACCAAGGGCCTCGATGAGCTGGGGTATCACTACATCGCGCCCGACGGAGCCTTCTATCTGTGGATGCAGGCGCTTGAGCCCGATGCCCAGGCATTTTCCAACAAGGCGAAGGAACACGAGCTCTTGCTGGTTCCTTCCGATAGTTTCGGCGTTGGCGGCTGGGTGCGCGTAAGCTACTGCGTTTCTGCCGACGTAATCCGCAATTCCATGCCTGCCTTTGCGGCACTTAAGCGTGACTATGAATAGGGAGCCTGATCCCATCAAGGGTGCCATCTTCGATTGCGATGGCACCCTTCTTGATTCTCTAGGGGCGTGGCGTAGCCTAGAGGACGAGGTGTCCCGATTGGCGGGCGTTACGGTTACGCCCAAAGAGCACAAGATGTTCACCACATTCACCATTCCCGAAGTAGCGCGCTATTTCCATGAGCAGTATGGGCTAGCTTCGAGCATGGAGGCGGTTATGGGCATTATGGACGAGTACATGATGTCTTATTACGAGCGCGCCCACCTTATGCCTGGTGCCGAGGCTATTCTTGAATCGTGTGCGCGAAACAATGTGAAGATGAGCATGGCCTCTTCCAGCAAGCCTCAGTTTCTGTGGGCGGGCGCTAAGGCAACAGGCATTGCCGATTACTTCAGCGCCATCGTTTCGGTTGAGGAAGTGGGCGCCTCGAAACGCGAACCAGCAGTGTACGACCGTGCTCGTGAAGCAATGGGTACGGAAAAGGCTCTTACTTGGGGTTTTGAAGATGCCTTGTATGCCATGGACACCCTTGGGAAAGCGGGTTACCCCGTTTTCGGCCTTTACGATGAGGCGCATGGCGTGCCTCAAGTGGAAGTGGAGAAGCGCGCTCGCCTGGTGGCGCCGACGCTCGAGAACGTTACTGTCCGTGAGGGAAATCTTGTTGTTAGCTAGCGTTTGCCTCGGGAGACGGTGGAGGGTAGTGCGCTATTGCCTACCCAATTCACTTTCCAATTTGTAATAGAGGCGCCTGCCTTCAACAATGGCGTCCTCAAGCTCGGAAGGGTTTTTCATCAGGGAGGGCAGAATGGACTCTCCCGTCATGGAAGCGATGTGTTCCGGCGTGTAATCGCGAACCGAATACCCAGATGCTTCCAAGATCAGCTCCTTGCGGTGCTTTGCGTGGTAATGGTGCTGCAAGCCTTCGTTGGTGGACAAGATAACGACGGTCTGCTCGTCAGCGGGACGCTCGAAAAAAGTACCCTCTTCGATGCCGCGTTCAATGATAGTAATCAGCGTTCGGTAGAGTTTGCGGTATCGATCGAAGAATGCTTCGAACCCAGAAGGATTATCGTTTGCGATGGTTTCAAGCTCCCAAAAATCAAAAGGAAGCTCGCATTTGTGCACAACATCGAAAGCGATAAGGGCGTAAAGCTGTGCTGCTCGATTTGAGCTGTGCGCTTCAAGGTCTTCGACGGTGGGGATGCGCTCGTTAGGATTCAGAATGCTTTCAATAAGCGCTTCTTTTGAAGCGAAATAGTAGTAGAAAGACGAAGGATCAACCCCGGCTTGGCGAGCGATTTCGCTCATGGATGTGCGTGCATAGCCTTTAGCGCGGAAAAGCCCAATGGCAACGGCAATAATATTGTTGCGGGTCTCTTGGCTTTTCGCGCGCGCTTTAGTGCGTGAGTTTGCCATGATTCCCCTCCTTAGCTGCGTTATTGACAAGCTTTTATTATGCCAAATTGTCGAAGGGGTATCTAACGTTTTGCGGCAAAGGGCTGCTTTTGGCTTAAACGAAACAGGAATGGTTCCATTACTGGCGCTAATCGGTTCCCAGAATGGAGTTCATGATGCCTGAGACGATGGAAATGACGATAGAGGCAACAAATCCCGATCCGAACGAATCGATGACGAACCCCGCGCCGAACAGCGCATTGCCCATAGAAGCGGCTACATACAGCAGAATGGTGTTGATAACCAGATAGAACACGCCCAATGAAAGCACGGTTATGGGAAGGCCGATAAGCTGGAGGAAGGGCTTTATGGTCATGTTCAGCAGGGCAATAATGAGTGCCATTACGGCAATGGAACCCCATGAGCTTCCCGCTCCAACGATGTCGATGCCCGGAACAAGCCAGACGGCAACGCCGACCGCAACGAAAATCGCAATTGTGCGCAAGATGAACTGCATGGCAAAGCTCCATTTCCCTTGTGGGCATCATTTACAATAAATACGCTAGCAAAGCATCTTGCGGCAGCGCAAGGTACGCTGCCTCTTTGTTTCCCTCGGGTAGGAATTGGAAGGAAAGCCCTTGATGATAGACGCAATAGAAAAGACTATTCGCACACAGGGCCTGTTCAGTGCTGCAACTCCCGTAATCGCCATGGTTTCAGGCGGATCGGATTCGACGGCGTTGGCGTACCTCATCAGCGATCTTTACAAACGCGGTCTTGTGGGGCAGCCCGCCATCCTGCACGTTAACCACCTTCTTCGTGGCGAAGACGCCTATGCCGATCAGAGGTTTGTGGAAAAGCTTGCCGCCCATTTGGAGATCCCATTCTTCTCGTGCGAGATCGATGTGGCGTCTTTGGCTAAAGCAACCGGTGGCAATGAGGAGGCTATTGGTCGAAATGAGCGCTATTTGGCAGCGCATGAAGCTCTGGAAAGCCTGTGCCGTCATGTGATGATCCCCATTTCGGAAGGGCGCATCGTTACCGCGCATACTCAAGACGATAGGGTGGAAAATTTCTACATGCGATCTATCGTAGGCACGGGTCCTGGTGGTTTTCGCTCTATGCTGTATGCTAACGGGCCGGTGGTGCGTCCTCTATTGGACGTATCGCGTCGGGCGCTGCGCGATTTCGTAAACGACATCCCCGTTAATGAGGCGGTGGTCGACGAAGAGGGGAACCGCTGGCGCGAAGATGCCACCAACGCCCACACCGATAGGTTCCGTGCGTTTGTGCGCCATGAGATAATCCCAAAGGCGAAAGAGCGCAATGGGCAGCTGCTCGATACTCTTTGCCGAACCATGAACCTTATTGCCGACGAAGACGATTTCCTTGACTCTTTGGCGAGCGAGGCAGCTGAGAGCAATTTGGAGTGGATCGGCGGTGACGGGGAAGGCTCGTTCGATGGTTGTCGTTTGCTTCCCGCTTTCGGTGCGGTTGCGCGTCCGCTACAGCGTCGCGTGGTGGTGGCCGTGCTCGAGGCCTTTATTGGGAACGAGGGGCGCATTGAATCGGCATCGATCGAGGCGATCCTTTCCGCCTTCGATGAAGAAGGTGCTCCCATCAGCGGTTTCGTTGCCAATGTGCAGGGAAATTTAGCGGTGAGTGCAAACAAACAAGGCGTTTTGGTGGAACCGATGGCGGTATTCCGCGCACGCCGGAAGCCCAACCGTGCGTAACGTGCGTTTGGGCACTGAAACGTATCGCTTACCTGAACCCGTCTGAAATATGCCAACGGCAGCCGAACGTACTGGCCAAGGCAATTAGCCCAATTGGCCTAAAAGGAGAATTACATGCCTGATACAACCACTATTCCCGTAAACGTTATCCTGGCTTCGAACAGCCCACGTCGAAAGCAGTTGCTCGAAGAAGCGGGCGTCAAGTTTACGGTGTATACCGGCTCTACTGAAGTGGACGAATCGCTTGATGCGGATCAGCGCGCGCAGCCCTCTGAAGCGGTAAAGAAGCTTGCGGAGCGCAAGGCCGGCTCGGTTATTCAAGATATTTTGGCCGAAAACCCTGTAGGCTTGGGCATTGTTATCGGCGCCGATACCACGGTGGTGCTTGATAGGGAAATGCTGGGCAAGCCCTACAGCGCAGATCATGCGCGTGAGATGCTGGGGCGGCTTTCGGGTCGAACGCATGAGGTAATCACCGGCGTTTCCGTATGGCTTGTCATGCTCAACGAATCGGAGGAAAAGGGAGGCGACGGCAATGTTTCTTTGGCGTTCCGCTCTTTCTCCGAAACCAGTACAGTAACGTTCAAGGAGCTTTCGACCGAAGATATCAACGCTTATGTTGCCACGGGCGAAACCATCGACAAGGCAGGCGCCTACGCCATCCAGGGTAAGGGTCGCAGGTTGGTGGAAAGCTACGACGGCGATTTCAACAACATTGTGGGTCTGCCCGTTGATACGCTCCTGAAGAACTTCCCCGAAATCTTGCAGGAAACCATTGAAGCCGAGGTTAAGTCAAAAGAATAATCGCAGCTTATGCATCGCTTATGTGCCGCCACCCCTCAAAAGGGGGTGGCGGTGCTTTTGTACAGTGAAGATTTATTGCAAAACAGTCACAGGCACCTTTCTGCAAATGCGCTAAGGAAAGCTTTTGTTACACTGAAGTACTGTCTATACCCGTATTTACTCCACCTAGAGGTGGGAAAAGAGGCTTTCGTGGAGCAGCATCCCAATCTTGAGCGCATCCTTTTTTCTGAGGATGAGATTCGTACGCGCGTAAAGGAAATGGGCGCACAGATTACCGAAGATTATGCAGGCAAGAGCATCGTGGTGATTTCGGTGCTGCGAGGAGCGGCTATCTTCATGGCTGACTTGGTTCGCGAAATCCACCTGCCGGTCGAAATGGACTACATGGCCATTTCTTCCTACGGCAACGGCATGAAGAGCTCCGGTGTGGTTCGCATCATCAAAGACCTCTCCAGCCAGATCGAGGGCCGTCATGTGCTTATTGCCGAAGATATCTTGGACAGCGGTCTTACCCTGCGCTATCTGATCAAGAACCTTGAATCGCGCAATCCCGCTTCCATTGAAGTGGCAACGCTTCTTCGCAAGGACACCCCTAATCAGGCAGACATCAAGTGCAAGTACATTGGCTTCGAGTGCCCCGATGAATTTATCGTTGGCTATGGCCTCGACTATGCTGAGCGCTATCGCAACCTTTCATGCATCGGCGTGCTGAAGCCCGAAGCAACTCAGGAATAACGTCCGTTGGTTCGATCGAAGAACATAAGGAACTAATAATCTATGGCACAAACACCCAATCAAAAGAAGCCTAATCACAGCAAGCCCCCATTGCCCAAGCAACCCAATCGTTCCAATATCGTTACGCTGGTTGTGTTCTTGGCCGTTGGTATTTTCTTTGCCGTGATGATGACCCGTACCATGACGGCAACGAATGGCATTACTCAGACCGACGAATTGGTAACGTCTGAGTTTACCCAGGCTGTCGAGCAGGGCCGCGTGAACACTGCCGTTTACGACACCGGCTCCTATACCATTACGGGCACCTATTACCCTGCTGCTACGGCAGGTGAGGCAACGGTGGATGCGTTCAACACCGCATTCAACGCGTTGAACTCCGGCATGGCCAGCAGCACGGGCGCTCGTCCCACCATCGTGCAGACGCAGGAGCTTGCGGCATCAAAGCTTGGCTCCGAGCACAACTACACCTGCACATGGGTAGGCTCCGATTCGCTGGGTCAGCTTATGGCGGCGCATCCCACCATTCAGTACAGCGTGCGCCTGGCATCGCCTTGGGGTTCCATCTTGGCATCGATCCTGCCCATTTTGATCATTGCCGGCCTGCTGCTGTTCTTCTTCTCCCAGATGAACAAGGCAAACAACTCGCAGATGTCGTTCGGCAAGGCAAAGGTGAAGAAAAGCGTTGAGGAGCATCCCGACGTTCACTTCTCCGACGTTGCCGGCGTCGACGAAGCGGTTGAGGAAATGCAGGAAATCAAGGACTTCCTGGAAAACCCTGCAAAGTATCAATCTCTTGGTGCAAAGATTCCTCGTGGTTGCCTTTTGGTGGGCCCTCCGGGTACTGGTAAAACCTTGCTTGCGCGTGCCGTTGCAGGCGAAGCGGGCGTTCCGTTCTTCAGCATCTCTGGCTCCGACTTCGTAGAAATGTTCGTAGGCGTGGGTGCTTCCCGTGTGCGTGACTTGTTCAAACAGGCAAAGGAATCCTCTCCTTCGATTATCTTCATCGACGAAATCGACGCCGTTGGTCGTCAGCGTGGCGCTGGCTTAGGCGGTGGCCACGATGAACGCGAGCAAACCCTGAATCAGTTGCTTGTTGAAATGGACGGCTTCGAGGCTAACGATTCCGTTGTTCTCATTGCCGCAACCAACCGTGCCGACGTTCTTGATCCTGCTCTGCTTCGCCCGGGCCGCTTCGATCGTCAGATCGTTGTCGATGCCCCTGATGTGAAGGGCCGCGAAAAGATCCTGAACGTCCATGCCGCTAACAAGCCTCTGGCTGATGATGTCGATCTTGCCAGCATCGCTAAGCTCACCCCTGGCTTCACGGGTGCTGATCTGTCTAACTTGCTCAACGAGTCGGCGATTCTTACGGCTCGCCGTAACAAGCACATCATTACCAACAAGGAAGTCCAGGATTCTATGGAGCGCGTTATTGCCGGTCCTGAGCGCAAGGGTCGCGTTCTTGACGAGCGCACGCGCAAAACCATTGCGTACCACGAGTCTGGTCATGCCCTGGTTGGCCATATGCTTGAAGGTGCCGACCCCGTTCACAAGATCTCGATCATCTCTCGTGGTCGTGCTCTTGGTTATACGCTTTCCATTCCCGACGAAGACAAGGTGCTCAACAGCCGCAACGAAATGCGTGATGAACTTGCTGTGTTCCTCGGCGGTCGTGTTGCCGAAGAGTTGTTCTGCGACGATATCACTACGGGTGCCTCCAACGACCTTGAGCGTGCAACGAAGATGGCTCGTGCCATGGTTACCAATTACGGCATGAGCTCCGACTTGGGCGTGCAGGTGTTCGGCCAGCCCAATCACGAAGTGTTCTTGGGCCGCGATTATGGCAACACGCAGGATTACTCCGACGATACGGCTCGCCGCATCGACGACGAGGTTGCTCGCATCATGAAGGAAGCCCACGACCGTGCGGTAGAGATTCTCTCCTCCAAGCGCGATCAGATGGACCTTATGGCTACCGTTTTGCTTGAGCGCGAAACGATCGACGGCGATGCCTGCCAGGCGCTGCTCAACAACCGTTGGGCGGAATACCTGCAGGAAGAGCAGGCCAAGGAAGCCGAAGGCAAGAAGCCGGAACTTGAAGCTGCTGAAGATGCTCCCGTTGATGCAGTTGCTCAGCAGGATCAGCAAGCTCCCGCAGTAAGCCAGGCAACTCCGACGAAGCCTGAAGCCCCTGATGGGGGAACGTCGGGCCCTGAATCGGGCAACCAACAGTAATGGTCAGCAACGCCCCGGGTCATATGGCCTGGGGCGTGGTTTATAAGGAGCAAAACAATGATTTGGCGCTGTGGACGCTACCCCTTTGATTCTCGCACTCCCGTTATCATGGGTATTTTGAATGTGACCCCCGATTCGTTTTCCGATGGTGGCTCGTATGCCAGCGTCGAAGAGGCGGTAGCTGCTGCTCAGAAAATGGTTGAAGAGGGCGCTCTTATTATTGACGTGGGCGGCGAATCCACGCGCCCTGGCGCAAACCCTGTGTCTGTCGAAGAAGAGCTTTCTCGCACTATCGAGGTAGTGAAGCAGCTAGCGGAAAAAGATATATGCGTGAGCATCGATACCCGCCATGCCGAGGTGGCGAAGGCGGCAGCTGAGGCAGGCGCAAGTATCATCAACGATGTGACCGGATTCCGCGATCCTGCTATGGTTGAGGTGGCCAAGGGCTGCGATGCTGGCTTGGTGGTGATGCATATGTTGGGCGACGATCCTCGCACTATGCAGAATGAACCTCAGTACAACGATGTGGTGGCAGAAGTATGCGAATACCTTTCCAAGCGCGCCGCCGAGCTTGAGGCGGCAGGTATTGCCCGCGATCGAATCTGCCTCGACCCTGGTCCTGGCTTTGGCAAAACAGCCAAGCAAACCATCGAGCTTATGCGCAATTTCCAGGAGTTGGTGCATCTGGGGTATCCCACAATGGTTGCCGTTTCTCGAAAGAGCTACATCGGTTACGCCTACGACATCGATGACCCCAAGGAGCGCGATGCCGCATCTGCTGCAGAGGCGTTGATGGCATGCGAGTTGGGCGCTTCGGTAATCCGCACCCATAACGTAGCGCTAACCGAAGAGTCGCTGAAGGAAAACCTGCGACCCTATGCATTTATCGGCCTCGGCTGTAACGTCGCATTGGTTGCCGACGAGGGTGAGGAGCTCGAGGGCAAAAAGGCAATGCTCAGCCAGGCTATTACCGACATGTGCTTGCTGCCCGATTCTCAGATCATCGATGTTTCCAGCTTCTACGAAAGCGAGCCCGCTTACGTGGAAGACCAGGATTCTTTCGTCAATGCGGTGCTTGTTTTGCGCACGGGTTTGCCTCCGCAAGAGCTTTTGCGCTATCTGAATATCATCGAAGACAGGCTGGGTCGCATCCGTGAAAAGAAGAACGGTCCGCGCACGTGCGATCTGGATATCCTTGATTACCAGGGCTATGTGTCCGATCTGGAAGTGCTGACTTTGCCTCACCCGCTGCTTACCGAACGCGATTTCGTGGTGAAGCCGTTGCTTGAGATTGCTCCCAACCATGAGCTTTCGGATGGTACGAAAGTCACGCTTGACACCGTAACGGTGGGCAAGGCATGGAAGTGCTAAGCCGATCCGAACAGCAGAACACCGGTCGTGTCGCAGAAGGCGCCTCTACGGTGGCGCCTTTGCGCCCGGCCGTTTCCTCTTTTTGGGACTTGCATGCTTATGCGTGCGTTCGCTCGACGAATGAGCTTGTGAAGGATGCGCTTCGTCGGGGCGTCTCCGAGGGGTATTGCGCAACGGCTTTGAAGCAAGAAGGTGGCTATGGGCGTCAAGGAAGGGTTTGGGCCAGCCCCTTGGGTGGTGTATACACTTCCTTCGCATTGCGACCCAACGTGCCGCCGCATGTGCTCCCTACATTGAGTTTGGTGGCCTCATTGGCAGTTGCCGATGCTCTTGAGCAAGTGCGCCCTTCCTGCAACTTGCTTATCAAGTGGCCCAATGACGTGCTTTGCCCGCAGGGAAAGCTTGCAGGTATATCGCTTGAGGCGTTGGCTGGCGGCGTGTGCGTTGGCGTGGGGGTCAATGTGTATGAGCCTTTTGCCAAACGCGAAGTTGAGGGGAAGTACTCCTTGGCGTATCTGCAGGATGGTGTTGCCGAGGCAAGTCTTTCTGCCGAACAGCGAGCTGTCATGACCAAGTTGCTTGAAAGCATGCTTGAAACAATGGAACGCCGTTATGGGCGTTGGATCCAAGAGGGCTTCGCTGCTTTTATCGATGAGTACAGCCAGCGCTTTGCTTATCGCAATAAGCGCGCGTCCCTTGCGCTTATCAATGGAGATGAAACCATTGAGGGAATTATTCGTGGCGTTGATGACTTGGGGCGTTTGCTTGTTGAAAACGACGTTGGGGTAGTTGTGCCCATGAGTTCTGGCGAAGTACACGTGACTTCGTTTTAGAGCTAGCCCCGCGGCTGCCAGTTTAGAGCAGTAAAGATTTCAAGCCAATAAGAATGAGCACAACGCCGCCAATGATGGTAGCCTTTTCGCCGAGTGCGTTGCCGAAGCGCTTGCCGATAGCCAGGGCAACGGCGCAGGTAAGTGCCGTAGTGATGCCGATAATACCCGAAGAGGTGAGCACGTTTACCTCCAGGGCAGCGAAGCTCACGCCAACCGCCAGGGCATCGATGCTGGTGGCAACTGCCTGGAGCAGCAGTACGGGCACGGTGAGCGTTTGCCCAGATGCTTCTTCGCCCTCTTCTTCGTGGAAGGCATCCCAGATCATCTTCCCGCCAATGAATCCCAGGATCAAAAAGGTGATGAAGCTGGCATATTGGGTGATGAATTCGCTCACCAGCTGACCCAGGGTAAACCCCACAACGGGCATAAGGAACTGGAAGAAGCCAAATGCAAGGGGCATGGAAAAGCTGCGGGCACGTGAGATTTTAGGATAAGCAAAGCTGTTGGAAATGGTGACGGCAAATGCATCCATGGAGAGCGCTAGGCCGAGTATAACGATTTCGGTAATGCTCACAGTTGTCCCTTCTTTAGTGCAACCCTGTATTTTGCACTAAAAAGTCTGCATGTTGTCCCGAGCGGTCGATATGACACACATTTGATAAAAACATGCATTTTGTCTAGGGGATATGGCGGTATTTAAGCTGCGTTATCAGAATAGGCAGAGCAATTGATTGGCTGCGCGCGTTGATGCGGGCGGCCCAGCGCAATAATGAAACACGAACGAAAGGTACCGAGCCCGCATGGCCGAAGAGCAAATCCAGGGAGAACGGAAAGAGCATCAGGGGGCACATTTCGAAGAGGGCACTATGCGCAAGCATGTTGCTGGGGGAGCAACTGCTAAAGGCAACGACCGCACCGCGCGTATGGGAACGGGTCCCATTCCGAAATTGGTGCTGGAATTCGCCATTCCCTCTATTGTGGGCATGCTGGTTAACGGCGCCTACAACGTAATTGACTCCATCTTCCTTGGCCAGGCCATGGGCGAGATTGGCCTTTCGGTAGCAACTGCCGCCATGCCGCTGATGACGATCTTCATGGCGTTGGGCATGCTCATCGGCAATGGCGGCAACGCGCTTGCCGCACTGCGTTTGGGCGAAGGCAACAAGCAGGCTGCTGAAAAGAGCCTTGGCAATACGGTGTGTCTTGGAATCATCATTGCGGTTGTGGTGGCTGTAATCGCCTGCATTCCGCCCTGCATGGAGGCGCTCCTCTCGCTTTCCAGCGCTACGCCTGAAATCCACGATTACACGTACTCGTTCATCCAGATCATCGCTTTCGGCGTTATCTTCCAGATTATCGGCATGGGCGTAAACAACTTCATCCGTACGGCAGGCGCACCAAACCGCGCCTTGCTTACCATGGTTATCGGCACGTTTTCTTGCATCATTCTGAACTACCTGTTTGTGTTGGTTTTCGGATGGGGCGTTGTGGGCAGTGCACTGGCTACTGTGCTTGGCCAGGGCGTTTCCTGTGTTTGTGTATTGTGGTACTTCCTGTTCACCAAGAACGTTGCATTCAAGCTGCACGCACGCAACTTGAAGCTCGATGCCGAAGTGGTAGGATTCATTTTTTCTTTGGGTGTTGCCAGCTTCATCATGCAGATGGCTATGTCGGTCATCAACTTCCTTGTTAACTATTTGCTGGTGTTTTACGGTGCGCAGAGCCCCTTGGGCGCTGAGGCCGCGTTGGCGTCTATCGGCGTTGTTCAGCGTTGCGCCATGTTTACCGTGCTGCCCCTTATTGGCACCGCAGTAGCGATTCAGCCGCTGCTGGGATTCAACTATGGGGCAGGGCTTATCCCGCGCGTGCGCGAGACTGTGCGGTTCGGCATTTTGATGGCTACGGTTATCGGCACCTGCATGTGGGTCATGATTATGCTGTTCTCGGGCGATATCGTAAGCTTCTTTGGCATTCGCGCTGACGCCCTGCGCGATTTCACTGCCTTTGCGCTGAAAATCCAGCTGCTTGTGCTTCCGGTTGTCGGCTTCCAGATTGTGGTGGGCAACTACTTCCAGGCAACGGGGCAGCCGATGAAATCTATCATTCTTTCCCTTACCCGTCAGGTTCTGTTCCTTATTCCTCTGTATATCGTGTTGCCTATCGTGCTGCCTGTGCTGGTGCCTACGCTTACCGGTTTGGACGCTCTGTATTTTGCGGTGCCGATCGCTGATGGTCTTTCCGTTGTTGCCGCGGCGGCGTTCCTCGCATTCGAGATGCGCCGTTTGAAGCGCGTTGAGGCGGGAGAGGAAACGTCTCGCTTTGGCAAGGGCGCAAAGCATTCGTAGACGCCCATCGCACATCATGCGGGTTTCGCTTGTGGGCTGGTTGCCTGTAGACGAGTGGCGGTTGTGGGCTGGTTGACAGCCTGCAGGCTAGCGATGGCTGTCATGCTTAGCACCGAAGAGCACGATGCAGAACATGGCTGCCCGCAAGCGGACGGCAGCTGTCCGCGAAGGGACGCGCGCTCGAGGGCGTTATCGCCGACTGCCCGCAGGCGGCAGCTGCCGGAGAAGCCGAGCGCCTTCGCGTACTCTGCGACGACCGCCCGCAGGCGGGCGGCGGCTGCGGTTCGTAAAGCGCTCGTTGATGCTTGCATTAAATGCCTGTTAACGCTGAACCTTTGCCTCTTGTATCCTATTGCCGCAAACGTCAAACTTCACCGAATCGGCATGGCCGCAAACGTCGGACCGCACCGAGTCAGCTTCGCCGCAAACGTCAGACCGAGCCGAAACGACTTGGCCGCAAACGCCAAATCGCGGCGAATCGGCTTGGCTGCAAACGTCAGACCACACCGAATCGGCATGGTCTGGAAAACACCTGAATATTTGCAAAAGTCAACATATCATATCAATTTGTGTATTAACGTAGATTGAAATGATGCGCTATACTGCCCGAACATGGCGCAGCGTGCGCTTGTTCAAATCGAGGAAGGAATAAACAAAATGTCTGAAGCAATGACGCAGCACTCCACCACTCGTGCTCGTTCCGTCGCGTTCTGTGGCTTTTCTTTCTCTCTTTTTGCCGGGGCGACAGGGCAGC
>OGQV01001494.1_pt1 | contig 16896 bp, 13 predicted proteins | sample 1553311 | NCBI WGS metagenome assembly OGQV01 (sample SAMEA2579976, study PRJEB22360) | human gut metagenome
TGATTACGACCTGCCGCAGGACGTCATCGACAAGACCATCGCCAAGTATGAGGAAGCTTATGAGATGCTGACCGGCAAGAAGCTGTAAGCACTTCCATAAATTCAACATCTGCCGCCCGCTTTGTGGAAAACGAAGCGGGCGGTTTTTGTGCGGAAAAGTTTTTCCTCTTGAACGGCGCAGTGGGCAGTGTTACAATAACACAAGTAATGGGCAGAGAAACGGCCCTTCGTGTGAGAAGAGAGTGCCGCGCGGACGGCGAAAGGAAACAGTCAAATGGAGATCAGCACGCGGGAAAAGATCTTGCAGATCGTCAGTCGATACGTTATCATCACCCTGAGTATCAGCATCATGACCATCGGCGTATACTTCTTCAAATTCCCCAACAACTTCGTCTTCGGCGGCGTGACCGGCGGCGCGGCCCTTGTGGCAAAGCTCACGCCCCTGTCGGCCTCAGCTTTTTCGTCCTGTGCCAATATCCTCCTGCTCATTCTGGGCTGGATATTCCTCGGCAGGGATTTTGCCATCAGCACCGGCTGGGCTACCGTCGTCATGACGGCAGAGCTGGCTCTTTTTGAAAAGTATGTTCCCCTCAGCGGGCCCCTGTCCGACCAGCCCATGCTGGACCTGGTCTTCGCCATCGCCCTGCCCGCCATTGCGTCGGCTCTGCTCTTCAACGTGGGCGCGTCTTCCGGCGGCACCGATGTCGTCGCCCTCATCCTGAAAAAATACGCCCATATGAAGAACACCGGCGAGGCGCTTTTTATCACCGACCTCGCCATGGTGCTGGCAGCCTGCTTCGTCTTCGACCTCTACACCGCTCTCTACTCTTTCGTGGGTCTGACGGTCAAGAGCCTCGTCGTCGATGCCGTGCTGGAACAGATGAAGATGTGCAAGGCCATCCTCATCATCTGCGACGACAAAGACCCCATCTGCGATTTCGTCATGCGCAAGCTGGTGCGCGGCGCGACCTATACGCCCTGCTACGGTGCCTATACCGACCGGCCCCACTACATGATCTATACGACCCTCACCCACCGCGAGGCATTGCAGTTGCAGGCATTTATCCATAAGGAAAACCTCAACGCCTTTATCTCGATGCTCAGCACCACCGAGGTGTTCGGCAAGGGCTTCAATCACGCATAAAAAATAATCAGCAGCATCAGCAGCGCCCATCAGCGTGGGCATTGCGGCAGGGTTCAACCTTGCAGTCTCGATGATGCTGTAAAACGGTCTGTGTAAAGCTCATACGAAAGCCCTCCTGCAAAGGAGGGCTTTTTTGTTTGCGCTCAAATGTGCTATAATAAGAAAAATGTCGTTATTTGGTGAGGAGGCTGGAATCGAATGGACTTGAAGGAGCAAAAGTATGTCTGCACCCTTGCGGAATGCAAGAGCCTGACCCGCGCCTCGGAGCGGTTGTATATCTCACAGCCCGCACTGAGTCTGTACATCAATAATGTGGAAAAGATTTTGGGGGCACGGCTGTTCGAGCGGAATGGCCGGAAATTCGAGCTGACGTGGCTGGGCAAGCAGTATGTGGAAAAGGCTTCTCAGATGCTGGAGCTGGAGCGGCAGTTCGAGGCGGTGATGCGGCGGACGGAGCAGGAGAATGCCGGGCAAGTGCGGATCGGTATCGCACAGCGGCGTGGCATCTGGTTTCTGCCTGCGGTGCTGTCGGTGTACGAGCGGGAGTGGCCGCAGGTGGATGTGGTCATCCGGGAAGGAAATCTGGCCGATTTGACCATCATGCTGAAAAACCGGGAGCTTGACCTTGTGGTGCTGAGCCAGAGCGACGTAACGCCCGAGATGGAGGCTGTCCCACTGGGCATGGAAGATTTTCTGCTGATACTGCCCGGAGACCACCCGCTGAACGAAAAGGCGGTCCCCGTCGAAGGCTCAAAGTTCGACTTCCTTGACCCGCACCTTCTGAGCGGTGAGACGATATTTCTGAACACCGAGATGCAGAGCGCCCGGCGGGTGGAAGAGAAGATCCTGAAAGACTACAAGGTCAAACCGGGCCGCATCCGGGTAGTACGCAATATGGAGCTTGGCGCACAGCTGGTGGCCGAAGGTCTGGGTGTGGGCTTTATCCGGCAGGGCTATCAGAAGAACATCCACTATCCGAAGCCGGTGAAATACTACACCATCGATGTCTCCAAGTACGGACAGGATGTTGTGGTGGCCTACCGCCAGGATGTGGAGCTGACCAGACCCATGCGAGCGATGATCATGCAGATGAAGGATGCGGCAGAGGAGTATTTGAAACTCTGATAAACTGAACATAAGAATTCCAAAATGAAGATATAATTTTTTCAAAATGTACAAAGCACCTCCGATTTGGTAAACTGAAAGTACCAAAAATGGAGGTGCTTATTATGTTGGAGGAAAAACTGGAGCGAAGCATTGAGCAGAGCGCAGCTGCCCTGACTGCAATGGCAGACGACTTCTTTGACCACCCGGAAGTGGGTCTGCAGGAGTTTCATGCGTTTGAGACCCTGACCGGCTGGCTGGAAAAAGAAGGCTTCACTGTGGAGCGCGGTATTGCTGGTATGAAGACGGCGTTCCGTGCCGTCTGGAAGCATGGCGAGGGCGGCCCGAACATCGGCCTGCTCTGCGAGTACGATGCTCTGGCCGGTCTGGGCCACGCCTGTGGCCACCATATGCAGGGACCGGCCATTCTGGGCGCAGCCAAGGCTCTGAAAGATGCAGCCATCGACGCACCGTATACCATCACGGTCTACGGCACGCCTGCCGAAGAGAGCATCAGCGGCAAGGTCATGATGCTGGAAAACGGCTGTACTTTTGAGGAGCTGGATGTGGCGCTCATGATGCACGGCGGCCCGGCCACGCAGGTAGACGTCAAGTCGCTGGCGCTCAACAAGCTCAAGATCATCTACCACGGTGTCTGCTCTCACGCAGCGCTCAAGCCCGAAAAGGGCCGCAGCGCACTGGACGGCCTGATCATGGCCTGTCAGGGCGTCGAGTTCCTGCGGGAGCATGTTCCCTCGGATGTTCGGATGCACTATACCATCGTCAACTGCGGCGGCACGGCGGCAAATGTGGTGTCCGGCTATGCAGAAGCGAGTATGTATGTCCGCTCCTACAGCCGCACCGAGCTGGACGGCGTGGTGGCCCGCGTCAGGAAGGTACTTCAGGGCGCAGCCATGATGACCGAGACGGAAGTGGAGATCATCGAGGAAAAGAGCCTCGACAACAAGATCCCGGTGCTGTCCCTCAACGAACTGGTGATGGAGCAGGCCGAGAAGGTCAAGGCTCCCTGCATCCGTCCGGCCCGCCAGAAGACCGGGTCCACCGACTTCGGCAACGTGATGCGCCATGTGCCCGGCACCTGCATCCGCGTGGCCTTTGTCCCGGAGGGTGCAGCAGCTCACTCGCAGGAGTATCTGGATGCCGGCAAGACCGAAGCGGCCCACGATGCGGTGGTCTACGGCGCAAAGATCCTGGCTCTGACGGGCGTACAGCTCATTGAGGATCCGGAAAAGCTGGAAGTCATCAAGAAGGAGTTCCATGAGAATCTGGCCCAAGAACTGCACGGCCAGAGCTGACGTTTTGGTGTGTCAAAAGAGAGGAAAAAATTATGGAAACGAAAAAGAAGCAATTCAAGATGCCGCATACCTTCGTCATCATCGGCATCATCATCCTGTTTGCGGTCCTGCTGACCTGGATCATCCCGGCAGGCTCCTACACCCGCTTCGAGAACGAAGCAGGCATCAAGGTTATCGACCCCAACGATTTCAACTACATTGATAAGACTCCCGTCAACCCGCTTGAAATTCCTCTGTACATCGTCAAGGCCTTCATCAAGCGCATTGATCTGATGCTGGTCATCATGTTCGCAGGCGGTGCTTTCCACATCCTGACCAAGACCGGCGCACTCCACGCCGTGGTGGCCAAGATGGCGAAGGTCTTCTCCACCCGCGTCTATCTGTTCCTGCCCATCCTGACGCTGGTGTTCGGCCTCATCTGCACCACGCAGGGCGTCAACCTGTTCATTGCCTTTGCGCCCATCATGGTCATGATGGCCTTTGCGATGGGTCTGGACTCCATCACCGGTGCATCCATCATCCTGCTGGGCGGCGCTATCGGTTTCTCCACTGGCCCTCTGAACATCAACACGACCATCGTGGCTCAGAAAATCGCCGGTCTGCCGCTGTATTCCGGCGTGGGATACCGCTTTATCTGCTTTGCTGTGTTCTATGTTATCACGAACATCTACCTCATCCGCTACGCACTGAAGATCCAGAAGCATCCTGAACTCAGCCCCATGTACGAGATCGACAAGACCAGCGAGTTCCGCAATGCTGCTGACCTCGACTCCTTCGGCAAGCTGGACGCCCGCAAGATCCTCATTATGCTGGTCTTCTTCGCATCCCTTATCCTCATCGTCTACGGCGGCATCAAGCTCGACTGGGATATGGCTGAGACCGCAGCTGTCTTCCTCGCACTGGCTGTCATCGAAGGCGTACTGGGCGGCTTTGGTCCCTCTGCGATTTCCAAAGAGTTCCTTGAGGGCTGCAAGAAGATGCTGGGCGCTGCCTTCATCATCGGCATGGCACAGGCCATCAGCAGCATCATGAACGCCGGTCACATCACCGATACCGTTGTCCATGCACTGGCAAACGGCCTGAACTTCGTCCCCACCATCCTGCTCGGACCCGCCATGCTGCTGGCAAACACCATTATCAACGTCTTCCTGACTTCCGGCAGCGGTCAGGCAGCAGCTGTCATTCCCATTCTGGCACCTCTGGCCGACCTCGTGGGCGTTACCCGTCAGACCGCAATTCTTTCCTTCAACTTCGGCGACGGCTTCTGCAACTACGTCCTGCCCACTTCTACCGCTCTGATGGGTATCATCAGCGCTGTGAACATTCCCTATGACCGTTGGATGAAGTTCATGTGGAAGCTGTTCCTCATCTGGATGGCCGTTGGTTCTGTGCTGCTGATGATCGCACAGGCAATCCACCTCGGCCCCATGTGAGCGGGAGGGCGGCAAAAAATCAGACTATGGCGTCAACAATAAAGGAAATCAAAAATCCCTGGCTCCGGACGCTGGCTGAGTATGGTCTCATCACGGTCAGCATCTGGATCATGGTCATCGGCATCTACTTTTTCAAATTCCCAAACCACTTTGCCTTCGGCGGCGTGACCGGCTTTTCCACCGTGTTCAGCCAGCTGCTCCACTGCTCGGCAAGTACCTTCACCACAGTGGCCAACTACGCGCTGCTGGTGCTGGGCTTCATCTTTCTGGGCAAGAGCGTCGGCATCCGCACCGTTTATGCGACCATCGTGATGTCAGTGAGCTTGCAGGCGCTGGACGTTCTGGTGCCGATGCACGGTACTCTGACCGACCAGCCTATGCTGGAGCTGGTATTTGCCATTATGCTCCCGGCTGTCGGTTCGGCGCTCCTGTTCAACATCGGCGCATCCTCGGGCGGCACGGATGTCGTCGCCATGATCCTGAAAAAGTACACCAGCATGAACATCGGTTCTGCCCTGATGGCAGCGGATGTGGCGGCTGTGGGCCTCTCGTTTGTAATGTACGGCCCCTCCACCGGTCTGTTCTCCATCATGGGTCTGGTGGCCAAGTCGATGGTGGTGGATAACGTCATCGAGAATATGAACCTCTGTAAGTGCTTCAACATCGTGTGTGAGCACCCGCAGCCCATCTGCAACTTCATCATCCACGATTTGAACCGAAGCGCGACCACCTTTGAAGCGCGCGGCGCGTACTCTGACGCCCACAAGACGGTCATCATGACTACCATGCGGCGCAGTCAGGCCATCCGCCTGCGCAACTTCATCCGGCAGCAGGAGCCGACGGCCTTTATCATGATAGAAAATTCCAGCGAGATCATCGGTAAGGGCTTCAACCCCGTGTAAAAAAGGATCTTTCCGCAGCAGGCAAAACGCACAGCCAGTGGTTTTGCCTGTTTTGCACTACCCATTCCCTTTTTGGATGGATAAGGATTCCATCTTTTCATTTCACAAATGCTGCCGAGTGCGGTAGGATAGAGCTGAGAAAAAGGCAAAAACAGCGCCGGATGGCATCTCGTGCAGGAAAGGAGGGGAAATGGAAGAGAAAATGCGCGAGCAGCATGACCAAATGGAATATGTCTTGTGTACAAGAGAAATTTTTGGCGATTCTTAACGAATATTAAGACTGACGCTATGCCTTTTGTAAGATTGTCCGATTATGATAGAACCATCAGGAGCGGCGCAGTGAGGCGCTGCCCCGCAAGTACGGTATAACGATTGAAGAAACCACCTGCCAAGGAGGAAAAAAGCATGGAGATCAAGAAAGCAGCCACGGCTGGCACTCTGGAATCCAGCGACTGCATGGTGACCGTCGAGCCGGGTGAGGGTAAGATCGATTTCTCCCTCGAAAGCTCCGTCATCCATCAGTACGGCAACCAGCTGCGCAAGGTCGCACTGGAGACCCTGAAGGATCTGGACATCGACAACGTCCGCATCACCATCGTGGACAAGGGCGCACTGGACTGCACCCTGAAGGCCCGCATCGAGGGCGCGGTGTTCCGCTCTGTTGACCAGTATGAGAATCTGCCTTGGGGAGGTGCCATTCGATGAATAATCCGAACAAGAAGCGCCTGCGCCGCACGATGATGTTCCTGAATGCGCAGAAGCCCGGCCTCATCAAAGACCCCTACATCTATAAGGCCGACTCCCTGATGCTGGACCTCGAGGACGCTGTCGCCGAGAACCAGAAGGATGTCGCCCGTTTCAGCCTGTATCACGCCCTGAAGACCGTGGATTACCGCGGTGCAGAGCGGGTCGTCCGTATCAACGGTCTGGACACTCCCTACTGGCGTGAAGACATCCGTGCCTGTGTGGCCGGCGGCTGCGATTCCATCCGCATCCCCAAGACCGAGCACGCTGAGGATGTCCGCCGCGTGGCTGCCGCCATCGCCGAGGACGAGAAGACCTATGGCCGTCCTGAGGGCGAAGTCCTCATCATCGCCGCTCTGGAGTCTGCCCGCGGCGTCATGAACGCTCTGGAGATCTGCGAGAGCGATGAGCGCCTGTTCGGCATCGCACTGTCCGGCGGCGACTACACCAAGGACCTGCAGACCCACATCACCGGCACCGGCATCGAGCTGATGGGCGCCCGCCAGCAGATGATCATTGCAGCCCGCGCAGCAGGCGTGCAGTGCTTCGACACCGTCTTCACCGACCTGAAGGATATGGACGGCTTCCGCAAGGACGTCGAGAACATCCACCTGATGGGCTTCGACGGCAAATCCATCATCAACCCCCGTCAGATCCCCATCGTCCACGAGATCTTTACTCCCACCCAGAAGGACATCATCTTCGCTGAGAAGGTCGTCAAGGAGATCGACTCCAAGAAGGCACTGGGCATCGGCGTCTTCACCGTTGACGGCAAGATGATCGACATCGCCTTCTACGACGGTGCAAAGCGCACCATCGATCTGGCAAAGGCATCCGGCGTGTATAAGGGGGATTTGTAATTATGTTGAACGCAGTCGGCAGAGAAATTCCCGAAGAGATCCTCGAGCGCACCGGCAAAGAGGTCTTCCAGGGCAACAACTATAAGGACGGCAAGGCTTTCCAGAAGGCCAGCCCCAAGGTGACCCCCGTGATGCGCAACGACCACGACAAGATGGTCAAGGACATCCACGAGGCTCTGGTCAAGTGCAATGCCCACGACGGCATGACCGTCTCCTTCCACCACCACTTCCGCGAGGGCGACCTCGTGGTCTGCATGGTCATGGAAGAGATCCACAAGATGGGCTTCAAGAACATCACCCTGAGCGCAAGCTCTCTGGGCAAGGCTCATGACGCCCTCGTCCCCATGATCGAGGACGGCACCATCGTCAACATCGAGTCTTCCGGCGTCCGCGGCAAGATCGGCGATGCCATTTCTCATGGCAAGCTGAAGGGTCTGGCCACCATGCGCAGCCACGGCGGCCGTGTCCGCGCCATCGAGACCGGTGAGACTCACGTTGACATCGCCTTTATCGGCGCACCTTCCTGCGACGAGTACGGCAACTGCTCCGGTATGGGCGGCAAGACCAACTGCGGCGTCCTGAGCTATGCTTACGTGGACGCTGAGATGGCTGACTATGTCGTCGCTGTCACCGATTGCCTCGTGGACTACCCCAACTACCCCGCAGAGATCAACCAGACCAAGGTGGATTACGTCTGCGTCGTGGACCAGATCGGCATCCCCGAGAAGATCGCTACCGGCGCTGCAAAGCCCACCACCGACCAGCGCAAGATCCTGATGGCAGAGTACTGCACTCAGGTCGTTGCAAACACCCCGTACTTCAAGGACGGCTTCTCTTATCAGACCGGTGTCGGCGGCGCATCCATCGCCTCCACCATCTCTCTGGCCAAGATCATGGAAGAGAAGAACATCCATATGGGTCTGGGCGTCGGTGGTCTGACCAAGCCCATGTGCGAGCTGCTGGACTGCGGTCTGGCCCGCAAGCTGGTGGATACCCAGGATTTCGATTTGGATGCGGTCAACAATGTCCGCACCAACCCCAACCACTTCCCCATCTCTGCTGGCGAGTACGCAAGCCCGATGAACAAGGGCGCTTTCGTCAACAAGCTGGATTACGTCATCCTGGCCTCTCTGGAAGTCGATACCCACTTCAACTGCAACGTCGTCGTCGGCTCCGATGGCATCATCACCGGCGCACAGGGCGGCCATCCCGATACCGCACAGGGTGCAAAGTGCACCATCGTCATCGCTCCTCTGCTGCAGGGCCGCATCCCGGCCATCTGCACCGACGTGACCACTGTCACCACCCCGGGCGAGAGCGTGGACATCGTCGTTACCGATTACGGCGTGGCCGTCAACCCCAAGCGCCCCGACCTGCTGAAGGCCCTGCAGGACGCCGACTGCGTGCCTCTGAAGACCATCGAGGAGCTGCGCGACATCGCCTACTCCATCGTCGGCGAGCCTGAGAAGGTCCAGTTCGGCGACCGCATCGTGGGCATCATCGAGGCCCGCGACGGCACTGTCATGGACGTCGTCCGCGAAGTCAAGCCTTTCTCTTTCCGCGAAGATTGAGTGATATAGCATAAAAGCGGGAATGTGGCTTGCCAACCACGCTTCGGAATGGATTCACGGAGATTCCTTCGCTCTTCTCACCCCCGCTTTTGCGGCTAAATATGCACACAAACTTCATGCGATTCTCCTTTTTCAAGGTTTTGTGTTTTATACCGGCATAAAACCAGAGAGCAGCCAACTGCACCGCGCGCAGTTGGCTGCTCTTCTTTGTTTCTATGAAAAAATAAATAACGCTCTTACGGCACGAAACGATAGCCGACGCCGCGGATGGTGATGATGTGCTGGGGCGTGCGGGCGTTGTCCTCTATCTTGCTGCGCAGGCGGTTGATGTAGACCATGATGGCGTTGTCGTCCACAGCGATGAGGTTGCCCCATATCTGCTCGTAGATCATGTCCTTGGTGAACACCTGCTGCGGGTGGCGCACAAAGAGCAGCAGCAGGCTGCGCTCTTTCTCGGAGAGGTTCAGCTCCACATTGTTTTTATAAAAGCGCATGGTGGTGGTGTCGCAGAGGAAAGGCCCGCAGCTGATCTGCTGGTTGTTCTCCTGCGAGAAGCTCTTGCTGCGACGGATGAGGGCCTTGACCTTTGCGCCCAAAATCTGGGGACGGAAAGGCTTGGTGACATAGTCGTCGGCGCCCAGCGAGAGGCCGTACATGAAATCGTAGTCCTCGTTGCGGCCGCTGATGATGATGACCGGCGTGGTGACGCCGTTGCGCCGGATGGTCTGGATGACATCGAAGCCCTCCATGTCGCCCAGCGTGATGTCCATCAGGATCATATCCAGCGTGCTGCTCTGCCGCGCGATGAGGTCCAGCGCCGCCGCGCCGCTGTTGACGACGAGAGGGTCCATCTCATTGCTTATCATAACTTTCGATAAAAGTTTGCAAATTGCTGGATCATCGTCTACAATAAGAACATGATACGACATGATAACTCCCTGCACTTTTCTGACCGGAAAATTTGTTTCACTTGTGATAAATAAAATTATAACATCTTTAGACAGGAAGAGCAAGACCGCCCCAAAGGAGGACTCAGTATGAAGGAGAACGCCCCGAAAAAGACATGGTTTCAGACGCTGCGCACCCTGTGGGTGCCGCTGGCCATCGGCGTCGGCACGGGAGGCCCGCTGGGTGCCGCGCAGCTGTAGATCCAGCGATGCGGTGGTGGGTATGTTGTGGAAGGACTACCGCACCGCCATGATGGACAGCCAGACGAGGCAGATGGAGCTGGTGGTGCAGAGCACCGCCGACAGCATCCGCGTCCTGCTGGAAGAATACGCCGACCGGCTGGACTCCATCGCCGGAAAAGCGGAGGTCAGCAAAGCGTTCCGCCCCACGGTGGCCCGGAGCGATACCATTCGGGACGTCTGGCTGGAAAACAGCAGCGGCGAGGTCATCTACAGCTGCTACGGCCTCAGCGCCGTCTGCGATGTCCTCATCACCCGGACGGAGGACATCTCCTACTGGCAGTACCACAGCGGTGACGAGCACTATCTTGTGATGAAGAAGAAGGCCGGGGATGAGACAGCCTGCCTCGTGGTAGACTCCACGGTCATGTATCAGCAGCTCATCTCGGAGATCCATGTCGGCAGGAACGGCTACATCATGATAAAGAATGATGATAACCTTGTGGTCATGCACCCCGAAGCCGTTCAGTGGGGCATCAAGGTCGTGGAGGGCCGCCAGCGCATCTATCAGGGGAAGGAACTGGACATGAGCAGTCTGAGTGAGCTGCTGCGCGCTCAGCAGGAAGAGGAATCCGGCACGCTGGACTACTACTCCTACTGGTGGGCCGACCCGGATCTGCCCCGGGTGCATAAGATAAGCGCCTTTCGTCATCTGGACGTGGGGGGCAGTTTCTGGATCGTCAGCGCCGTGGTGGACTACGACGATTTCTACGAGCCGGTACAGCAGAGCTTCGTGAAGGTGGTCCTCATCTTCGGCGGCGTGGCGCTGGTGCTGGTGCTCTTCATGTTCCAGATGTTCCGGCTGCAGGAGCGCGACCGCCGCAGCGCGACCGAGATCAGCGATCTGAAGACTCTGAACCAGACCCTCGAAGAGCTCCACCGCAGCGAAGAGTCGCTGGCCCACGGCCAGCGGCTGCAGATGATGGGGACCCTCACCGGCGGCATCGCCCATGAGTTCAATAACTTCCTGACCCCTATCACCGGCTATGCCGACCTCATCATGGCCGACGCCGACCCGGGCAGCGAAATTTATGACAACGCGATGGAGATCAGCGAGGCGGCGCAGAAGGCACAGGAGGTCGTGAAACAGATCTCCTCCATGAGCCGGAAAAACGTGGAGACGGTCTACGACGCCGTGTCGGTGGAGGGACTGCTCCATCGAACCCGGAAACTGGTGGAGACGAACTGCCCGAAGAATGTGGAGCTGAAGGAAGAAAATGAGCTCAGCGGCGAATGCGTTCTGGGCAATGCGACCCAGCTGCAGCAGGTGCTGCTGAACATCAGCATCAACGCCATCCACGCCATCGGCACCGAGGGCGGAAAGCTGACCATCCGGGGCAGTGTCGTGCCGCGCAGTGAGCTGGCGGCGCTCTTCCCGGAAGAGAAGATCTCCGAGGAATGGTCGAGCTACGTCTGCCTGAGCGTCACCGACACCGGCTGCGGCATGGACAAGGAGACGATGCAGCACATCTTCGAGCCCTTCTTCACCACAAAGAAGACCGGCGAAGGTACCGGCCTCGGCCTTGCCCTGGCCGACCAGATCATCCGCACCCACCGGGGCCGTATCCGGGCGGAGAGCACCATCGGCAGAGGCACGACCTTCTATGTCTATCTGCCGGTGCTGGAACAGCAGCAGGAGCGCGAACAGTTGCAGTGGGGCGTGGACAGCAAGCTGCGCATCCTGGCGGCGGACGACAACAACAAGGTCCTCGACCTGCTGGACAAAGACCTCAGCGCGCTGGGCCTGAGCGTGTCCACCTGCTCCCGCCGGGGCGAGCTGCGCCAGCTGCTGGAGCAGCAGCCCTTCGACGTTCTCGCCATCGACGAGAGCCTGATGAGCAGCAGCGGCGTGGATTTCTGCATGGCCATCCGGGGCCGCTACCCAGGCATGACCCGCATCGTGATGACCAATGCCCCCACAAGGGAGATCGTGGATGCCCGCAGCCACGGCGTCATCGACGGCTATGTGGTAAAACCTGTGTCGGCGTCTACGCTTCTGGCCCAGATAAGGAGCAGCCGGAAAGAATAAACAACGCAAAAGGCGTCCGAAAGGACGCCTTTTGTGTTGCACTCTATTGTATCCAACCTTCCATACACAATCTTACAGGATATTAAGGAATTTCTTAACAAACCGTAACGAGAAGGGCTTTGGGCTGTAAGTTTGAGCCTGTATACTTGAACCATAACGAACGGGAATGATTCTGGATGATAAAACGGAATGCATCCCCGGTATATGAAAAAAGGAAAGGAAGTACAAACCCATGAGTGATACGATCCTCGCTCTGCTCGGCTTTGCAACGGTGATTGCGGTCATCGTCCTGCTGCTGCGCAATGTCACGGTCCCTGCACTGGCATTCGTCAGCGTCTCGACCATCACCGCAGCCATTCTGGTGGCTACCGGTGCTTTCACCCTGGATGAAATGGCCGGCTTTATCAAGGAGGGCGTCAAGGGCGTCCACGGTACGGCTGTCCTGTTCATCTTCTCCGTCCTGTTCTTCGGCGTCATGACCGATGCAGGCATGTTCGACAAGATCATCGGTGCGCTGATGAAGAAGGTCGGCAACAACGTCGTCGGCGTTGCTCTGATGACCTGCCTCATCGCCATCATCGGCCATCTGGACGGCGGCGGCGCTTCCACCTTCCTCATCACCATCCCCGCCATGCTGCCCGTCTACAAGCGCCTGCACATGCGCCGTGAGACCCTGCTGCTCATCTGCGTCACCGCAATGGGCGTCATGAACCTGATGCCCTGGGGCGGCCCCACCATGCGCGCCGCAAGCGTCATCGAGATGGAGCCCAACGACCTGTGGTTCCAGCTCATGCCCATGCAGATCGTCGGCCTGGTGCTGGCCATCGGCACCGCCATCTTCTGGGGCCTGCAGGAGAAGAAGCGCATCGCAAAGCTCGGCGATGCCATCGTTGCTGAGGACGCCGGCAAGTACGACGACTCCGACGACGGCAAGAAGGATGAGGCTCTGGCTCGTCCCCAGAACTTCATCTTTAACGTCATCCTGACTCTGGCCATCATCATCGTGCTGGTCCTGGACATCTTCCCCTCTTACTACGTCTTTATGGTCGGCTGCGCTCTGGGCATTCTGGTCAACTACCGTGGCAAGAAGCTGCACAACTCCATCATCAAGAGCCACGCTTCCGCTGGTCTGAGCATGGCTTCCACCATCCTGTGCGCCGGCGTCTTCCTCGGTGTCCTGAGCAAGAGCGGCATCATGGAGAAGATGGCAGTCGTCATGGCAAGCTTCATCCCGGCATCCATGGGCCGTTTCCTGCCTGTTATCATCGGCATCCTGAGCGTGCCTCTGGCTCTGCTGTTCGATACCGACTCCTACTTCTACGGCCTGCTGCCCGTTCTGGTCAGCGTTGGCAACCAGTTCGGCGTCAACCCGGCTCACATCGCCATCGCAATGGTCGTCTGCCGCAACTGCGCTACCTTCATCAGCCCGGTGGCTCCCGCTACCTATCTGGGCATCGGTCTGGCCGGTGTCGAGATCAAGGACCACATCAAGTACTGCTTCGGCTGGCAGTGGGGCGTTTCCATCGTCTGCCTCGTCGCTGGTCTGATCCTCGGCGTCATCCACTTCTGATAAACTGAGCTCCCGCCCGGCTGCCCTTCGTTGGACGGCCGGGCATTTTTGTAGGATACTTTTTACCACTTTTTTCCAAGGAGGCTGCTGCAATGCGTGAGACCCCAGTCTGCACCGCGGCCGATGCCATCTACAAGCTGGCGGCGGGCAATCTGAAATACCTGAATGCGGAAAACGGGAGCGGCGATGGCAATGAGCTTTCCGGAGAAAACGATGAGGATCTTCCCCGCCGTATCCGGATGTCCACCTGGGCGAAGGGTCAGTCGCCCTACGCCATCATCGTCACCTGTTCGGATTCCCGGGTCATCCCGGAGAACATCTTCTCGGCGGGCATCGGTGAGCTGTTCGTCATCCGGCTGGCGGGCAACATCATCGACGACCACCAGTTGGGCAGCATCGAGTACGCTGCCGGCCATCTGGGCTGTCGGCTGGTGGTGGTGCTGGGCCACACCCACTGCGGTGCAGTGGATGCCGCCATCAACCACGAGCCCTCCGGCTATATCCGCTACATCACGGACGAGATAAAAAAGGCCATCGGGGACGAAACAGACCCCTACAAGGCCAGCTGTCTCAATGTCCGGCACAGTGTGCAGGAGATCGAAAAGAGCCTGTGCATCCATAACATCGAGGAGGAAACGGGCCTGCGGGTCGTCGGTGCGATGTACCACATCGAGGACGGCAGCGTCGAATTCCTGTAAGGAACTCCCAGCATTGCGGCGGAACGGCCCTTTCCCAGACCGGGAAAGGGCCGTTTCTTGTGTTTGACAATCGACGGCTGTCAGTTTATACTAACGCTGAAAAAGCTGATACAACAGGAGGACAGGACAATGGTTCAGGTAGACCTTATCACAGGATTTCTCGGGGCAGGGAAGACCACCTTCCTGCGCAGATACGCGGCATGGTGGGCCGGGCAGGGCGTCAAAGTCTGTGTGCTGGAAAACGACTTCGGCGCGGTGAACGTAGACGCCATGCTCCTGCAGGACCTCGAGGCGCAGGGCGTGGAGCTGGAGACCATCAGCGGTGGCTGCGACTGCGACACCCACCAGCGCCGGATGCGGACAAAGCTCATCTCCATGGCCATGCGGGGTTTTGAGCGGGTCATCGTGGAGCCCAGCGGCATCTTTGACGTGGACGAGTTCTTCGACGTGCTGCGGGACGAGCCGCTGGACTGCTGGTATCAGCTGGGCAATGTCATCGCCATCGTGGATGCCCTTCTGCCGGAAGAACTTTCCCCGCAGGCAGAATATATCCTCGCTTCCGAGAGTGCATGGGCGGGCAGTGTCCTCCTGAGCCGCTGTCAGCTGGCCTCTGACGCGCAGAAGCAGGGGGCAGAAGCCCATCTGGCCCGTGCGCTGGAAGCCTGCAAGTGCTCCCGGAAGTTCGGCCCGAAGGAAATTATTGCGAAGGACTGGGCCGATTTGACCGGCGACGATATGGCCCGCATCGCAAAGTGCGGCTGCCGGCAGGCCAGCTGCGAAAAGCTCCACTTCGACGCGCATGATGCTTTCACCTCGGCCTACTTCCTCGAGCTGGGTCTGCCCCGTGCTCAGCTGGAAAAGAACATCCCGTCCCTCTTCACCGACCCCGCCTGCGGAAATGTCCTCCGGGTGAAAGGCTTCGTGGAGGATGATGGCCAGTGGTATGAGCTGAATGCTGCCGCCGCCGGTCTGACGGCGGCCCCCATCCCGCAGGGACAGCAGGTGCTCATCGTCATCGGCGAGGGGCTGGACAAGGCCCGGCTGGAAGAAGACTTGAGACAATGAGTTTTCCACAATGAAACAGATAATTGTGCAATATTGATTGCGCTGACCCTCCTGCAGCGTTATAATAGAGAAAAATAGATCAGGAGGCCGTTTCATGAGCACTTCGACCACCCAAAAGCCGACTACCCGCCGCATCGTGGGTATGGTGGTGGGCATTGTCATTATTGGTCTGGGCATCGCCCTCTTCAAGCAGTCCCATCTCGGCAACGACTCCATCAGCGCGCTGAATATGCGCCTTGCCGAGCTGCTGGGCATCTCGCTGGGCGTGCAGAACGTCGCCACCAACATCCTCTTCTTTGCGCTGGAATTCTGGTTCGGGCGCAAGTACATCGGCCTTGGCACCTTCGTCAACGGCATCTGCATCGGGTACATCGTCACGGCGTTCTATGACCCCATTCACGCCCACTTCGGCGACGCGCCGTCGCTGGCGGTGCAGTTGGCGTGGGTCATCGCGGCGGTGCTGGTCACGGCGCTGGGCGCTTCGCTCTACCAGACCGCCGACCTCGGCATCGCGCCCTACGATTACCTTTCCCTCGGTCTGCGGGACTACACACCCTGCCCGTACTTCGGGTGCCGCATCTTCACCGATGCGCTCAGCGCCCTGCTGTGCTGGCTGCTGGGTGGCCTTGTGGGCCTTGGCACCTTGATCTGTGCGTTCTGCCTTGGGCCCTTCATCCAGTTCTTCGATCGGACGTTCTCCCAGAAGGTGCTGCAATACAAACCGAACAATTGAGAAACCCCGCGGCGTCAAATCATACGCTGCGGGGGTCTTTTTTATTGCTGCCGTTAAGCAGAAAATGAAAATGAAGGAGATTTATCTTTCAAAACCGCCTGTGGACTGCTGCGGCGATGGGGAGCCATAACAAACCCATCAGACAGGCTTTGGAAGAAGTAAATAGGGATGTGAGAAATGCACTGTCACAGGTTGATGCCGATTCCAAGGATCACGAATAGGATCGCCAGACAGATGCAGCTTAACATTTATCTGGAGATGGCCCAAGGATAAAATAGAAGCAGTATTAAAGCCGCTCACCGTGCAAGTTTCCAGCATGGTGAGCGGCTTTTTACTACAAATACGAGGAATCGAAGAAGTCTTTTAGTGTGATTCCCAAACCCAGACAGATTCTTTCAATCGTCTCTACGCTCAACTGGCCTCCCCGACGAGCAGTGGTTTGAATCGTGGAATACGATATTCCGCATTTCTTTGCCAACACACACAGATTCATATCACGCTCTTGCATCAAATCCTGAACACGCTTGATCGTATCCACGA
>OGQV01001497.1_pt1 | contig 16874 bp, 8 predicted proteins | sample 1553311 | NCBI WGS metagenome assembly OGQV01 (sample SAMEA2579976, study PRJEB22360) | human gut metagenome
AAGGACATCCCCCCCCGCCCACGAAACGCGAAATGACCCGCCACAGGCGGGTGTCGGTCTCGTCCAACTGCCCGGCGAGCGTGCTCACCGGCAGGTGCCGGGCCATCTCCACGGCCCACGCCTCGAACAGGAGCGTGAACCCGCTGCCGGGCCTGGCCCACGGGGGAGGACACCGTCCTCACCCCGTGCACGGGACAGGTGACGCGGGGCATGGCGGCGTGGATGAACGCCTTGTACTGGAAGAAGTTCAGGTGCCGCCACACGCGCTCCCTCGTGTCATGCACCGGACAGGCGCCCCCGGCAGCCCGTCTCGGGGCAATGGAAGCGCACGCCGGGCTCGAAGCCGATCATGATGTGCAGTCCCCGCCCGCCGTCGCCCGCGTCCCTGAAATCCACGGACCCGACCTTCCAAGGCCCCCGCAACTGCAATGCGGCGGTGAACAGGCAAGAGGTATCCATGCCTCCAACCCACCCGCCGGCATCACCCCACACCACAACCACCCACCACAAACAGCGAAAGGCCCAAATTGTTATCGTGCGATGATCGACCGCCCCTTTATCGGCCGGGTTCCGCACCTTTTTCGCGCTGACGAAGCTGCTCCGTTTGCCAGCGCGAACTGTGTTCTCATGCGGCCATGCACCGCTCTGCCCCCTCGAACGACACCGTTTTTGAGGGAGTGGGGCGATGCAGGGCCGCATCTTTAGTTGTAAGTACTTACAATTTTAGTGTGAGCGTTCACTTTTGGAGGGGTGGATTCCTTTTCGGGAAGGCAATCAGTAGAACGCGAATGTTGTTCACAGGTCGTAAGTCTCTTCCCCACATGGCTTCGCCGGGAGCCCGTCCCGCAATCAAGGACGGGCTTTGCCCGCAGCTTGTCGGTTCGCCTATCGGCTCACCCTCGCCTACGAACAGCCCACTGGGCTGTTCGCTATACGGCTCGGCCCGTCAGAGGGGGGGAGCTTGATGGCCACTCAGGCGCGACGCTTGCGCTGGAGAGTCAGAGCGATACCGGCGACAGCAAGCGCCACGGCTACGCCGCTAAGACTAAGCACAGCCGCACCGGTCTCGGACAAACCAAGATTGTTGCCCGTCTTATCGCTCGCATCGACGCTCGAACCGTCGCTCGGCTTAGTCGAATCGCCCGAGCCATCGCCTGAATCGGAACCATCAATCTTCACTAACGCAGCCTGCGCCTTAACCAACGCGACGGTCGTGTCATCGACGTCCTTCTGCGTAGCAGTATCGTCGGCATAGACCTTCTCAGCGGAGGCCAGCATCGTGGCAAACGCCTTCCACGAGGCGGCGGTGTAGTCGGACCCGTGCAGCTGCTTGGCGGACGCAAGCGCCTTGGACAAACCAGACTTATCGACCGCAACCGCATCGTCAACCACATGCACCGTAACGGAAACGATCTTGTTCGCCAGCTCCTCGGAAGAGCTCATGTCGAACACCGGCATACCGTCGGCAGCCCAGTGCACGCGGCGTACGAACATGTCGCGGCCGGTGGCATTCACGGAGCCGAGGTTCTTCGTAGCATAAGCATGGAACACGTAGATCTGGTTGCCGTCCTCGTCCTCGCTCCACATGCCGTGACCGGTGCCGAGCTGCATCTCGCCATTGAATGGACCGGACTTCTGAATCGGGTAGTTGAGCGCCGTCCAGCTGGCCGGGTCGGTCAGGTCGGAGCCGGCGGCATCAGCCACGGCCAAACCGGTGGTGTAGGTCTTGCCTACGCCGGAACCGGAGAACATGAGGTACAGCTTGCCATCACGCATGGTCACGTTCGGACCTTCGGCTATGGCGGCGTTCCACGCATACTCCGGGGTGACGATGCGCACCGGGGAGCTGGTCACATGGGCCGGGTCCTTCGGATCCATCGTGGCGATGTAGGTGGCGCCGAGCTGCTGCCAGGCGTAGTAGGACCTGCCGTCGGCATCCTGGAAATAGGTCATGTCGAGCGACATGCCCACTCCGCCGGACGCGGTGGCTGCGAGCTGCTTGTTACCGTTGAGCAGCGAGGCGTCATTGCGGTAGATCGGTGTCGGCACAGTCCAGTTATCGGGGTCGGTCGGGTCGAGGTCATGACCGTCGGCATCCTGCTTGAGCTGCATGTACACCGACTTGCCGTTGGACCATGTGTTGCCGTATCCGGCCATGAACAGAATCGTGAGCCTACCATCAATCTCATGAATTTCTGGAGCCCAGAAGCTGTGCATGATGGCATTACCCTCGGAGTCCTTGTCGCCAGCCTTGAGCAGCGACACCTCCTTGTTGTTGTAGCCGTTCGACTGAATCAGGGCATTCGGGTTGCCCGGCTCGTCGGCGAGACCGGAAATCGTGTCGGCCATGCGGAACGGCATGTGGGGCGAACCATGCTGCCAAGTGACATCACCTTGGATGTCGTTGGAAGCGATCATCAGGAACTTGGTTTCGGTGACTTCCTTGCCGTCGACCTCATGCGTCCACTGCCACTTATACACCGATGGATCGGCGCGGTCCTCGGCGAACGGAATCTGGTATTCGGTCTGCTTGACGGTGCCGGTGACAGTGTAATCACCCACCTTCGTCAGATCTATACCCTCAGTGTTCCATGAGGAAATCGGCAGGGAGCCGGTAGAACCGTCGGAGTAAGTGAGGTCCACGTTCTTCGGCAGCTGCGAGGTCATCTCATCAATCGAGGAACCTTTCTCGACGGTGATGTCAGTGAGATCGCTCGTGCCGGTGTTCTCAGAGCGGCCGTAACGGGTGTTGAGCGCCTTGACGGTCGCCTCGTCCACCGCGATGGTGGCACCGGAGCGGAAGTTCGCGATGCCCTGCACGCCGTCGGCATCGAGTACGCCGGACTTGGCGATGGAACCGTACAGTACGCTGCCATGCTTGGACGCGGAGCCCTTGAGCGAATCGAACGTGGTGTACTTGGCCACGCCGTTGTCATCGGCCCAGCCGACAACATACTGCTTGCTGGCGGTGTCGTACACGGCGTACGGAGCGTTGACGCCGTTGGTCTCGCCAAGGTCGACGATGGAACCGGAGTTCTCCTGTTCGCTATAGGTGAGCAGGTCTTCGGAGGTGGCGATGAGCACGCTGGACTTCGCGGTGGAGTCACCGGTGGCGGTGCCGCGGTTGGTACGCACGGAAATCACGCCATAGGTGCCGTCGGCCATGCGGAGCAGGCTCGGATCCTTGAGACTGCGGTAATCATTGCCGTCGAGGTTCTCGTTGAGATTCTGCGCCTTCGGCGAACGTGCGAAGAAGATACCGTAATTCTCGTTGTACGGGGTGTACGAACCGTCAGCGTTCTGCAACGCGAGGTGCATGCTGTAGGCGAAGTCGCCGTTGTTGGCCTCGTCGGCGCTGGTGGCGTTGCAATCATAGGCGGCGATGGTCGCGGACTTCGCGGCGGGCAGCACCTTTACGGTGAAGACCTTGGTAATGGGCTCGATGCCGGCGAGACCGTTCTTGGAGAACTCGACGGTGATGGTACCGGTCGTGGCCTCGTCGCCATCGATGGTGATCTTGCCATCCTCGACGGCTACGTCCTTAGTGGACGTAACCGTGACGGTAGTGCCATTCACAGCCGCCGGGAGGGCGTCTCCGGAACGCACGACGGACGGGATCACGTAGCCGGCCGCGGCTTCCTTGAGCTGTTCAGCGGCAGTTTTCGTGGTCGGGTTGACTGTGACCGTGAATTCCTTCGTAGCGGTCTGGCCACGGATCGTGACGGCGGCGGTCAGCGTGACAGTCTTGGCTGCCTCGCCCTTGGCGGGCTGGTTGACTGTGCCGTCAGTCGCGATGACGCTGCTATCGGAGGACGCCCACGTCACGCCGTTCGCAGTGGGCAACGAAATGAACGGATCGTCGACCGTCGTGGGGATGGTGATGCCATTCAGCACGGAACCGGTGAGTTCACCGGCATGAATTGAGGCATCGGCAGTGCTGATTGCAGCGATCTGACTGGCGGTGAGCGCGGCATCGTATACGCGGAAGTTCGAGACCGCACCCTTGAACAGGTTGTCGGGCCACGGCGAACGTGCGATGGCATTGAGCGACTGGTCCTTGACGCTGGACAGTTTGGCCGGCACGGTGCCGGATGCCACCTGCGTGCCGTCGATGTATAGTTTCGCGGCGGCGCCATCAATGGTGGCGGTCACCGACAACCATTGGTCGGCCTTGGCCACGCAGGAGCTGGACTGCACGAGCGTCTCCGTACCGCCCGATTTCAGGCCGACGAGCGGGTTACGCGAACTGCCGCAGTTGAGCGTGGCGAAGAAATACTCCGTATCGGAGCTGTCGTTACCGATGTTCCACAGGAAATGGAAAGCATTGAGCATGCTGGAATCCGCTTTGACCTCCAACTGCACCGTGGCGGCGTCCTTGCCGGGCAGCAGATTCGAGGGCAACTTGACCCAGTCGCCGGAACCAGTCTTGGCACCGCCGGAAAGGGCAAGAGCGCTATCGGCCCAGAGCGAGTCGGCGGAGTTCTGGACTTCGGCCGCGCCAAGCGTAGCGTTCGGCGCACTGTTGGCCACGGTCTTGCCGTCACTTGGCTTCGTGGTGAAGTCGTAGGCGGCGATGAGATTATCGGTCGGAACGGTATCGGCCGCGACCGCCGTGGTCGCACCGATTCACATGCCGTCAAGCGCCATCGGCACTGCCAGCATCACACCGAGCAGGCGCTTGCCTATCGATGGTTTGGTTGTCATTGCTTCTCCTTCTTGCGCGCGGTGATACTGCTTGCCGCGCAACAGATCTAGATGTTGAGTGGTGAAGTTCGGTAATGGCTATTGGAGCTATGGGGCCATAAAGCTTATGCGTCTGACAGCGTCGTCGGACGAACGTGCAATACGCCCCCTCTGATGGGACCGCACCATGAAGCAAACAATCCAGTAGGCTGCTTGCTATACGGCTCGGCCCGTCAGAGGGGGCTTGGTCTACGCTGCAAGCAGCTCAGGCCTGGCGCTTGCGGAGGGTGTAGGCGGCGCCGGCGGCGACGAGCAGTGTGACCGCGGTGATACCCACACCGAATACCGAGGCGCCGGTGTTGGACAGAGCGCTGTCCGGCTTGGAGGCGGGCTTTTGGGCACCGTCGTCCTTGCCGTCGGTCTTGCCGGAGTCGCCGGACTTCTTGACCAGCTTGTCGGCGGCGGACTGGAGCTGCGACAGCGCCTTGTCCACTTCCTGCTGGTCGGTGGAGCTCTGCAACACCTGCTTCGCGTCGGCGAGCGCGGCGGCGAAAGCATCCCAACCAGACTGGTAATCAGCCTTGTTATAGCCCTTCACCTTATCGACAAGCGCCTGCAACTTGGACTTGTCCAGCGTGGAGCCGGGCTCGGCGGCCTTGATGGTGAACGTTGCCGAGACAGTACCGGAGTACTTGCCAGCGCCGGTTACGGTCACTGTGGCGGTGCCGGGTTCGATGTTGTTCGTGTAGGCCACCGTGTAGTCGGCGCCTTCCTTGAGCGTCGCGCCATCGAGCGTAACGGTCACGGCCGGTTCCTTGGCAGCACCGTCTGCGGTGAACTCGTTGGGTTCGGCCGTGACGACCGCCCCGGAGATGTCAGTGCCAGTCACGGTGACGGTCGCCTCGACCGGCATACGGGAATCGTCCTGGGCGACGCCCTTGACGGTGAAAGTGCCGGTCTTGGCATAGGAAGCTGCGTCAATGGCATCCCACTCAACTGCAACGTCAGAAACGGAACCGTCCGCATGAGTCAGATGCGCGGTTTCCGGCAGCGTCGGCGCCACACCAACCGTCGTCTCGGCAGACAGCGCGTCAACGGACTTCACAGCCACAGCCGGAGCGTACGCCTCCAGCACCTTCTGATACTGGGCGCGGGTCACGGGCAGCACAGTGCCGTGGCGCGGCTTGCCGCCATCGGAATTGGTCGGGAAGTTCGCCTCAGGCATCTTATTGCCGATAACGGTCCACTGACCGCTGGCGATATCCTCAGTCGCCATCGGCACATAGTGGTTTGGACCTTGATGATAGCTCGGCTGGTCGGCGAACAGGTAGTACTGGTAGCCGTTCACATCGCCATCGTTGGCCTTGAATAGCGATGGACCTTCGCCGGAAGTGAAGGTTTTACCGTAACCGTTAGCCTGGCCTTTACCGATGTTCGTGGCAACTTCGCTCCATGCACTACCCTTAAGCGCATCGGCGTAGTTCTTCACGCCGGCACCACCAATTGCGGCAGTCAAATCTGTGGACTTCTCCTGACGCAAAGACATCGTGTTTTCATCTTTGTAGATGCGGTAGTAGGTATCCCCTACCTTTTGCACGGTCACATCGATGGATCCACTGCCTGCACCGCCTCGGCGATCAACGTCAATCCACACTGTCGGGTCGGAGAAGTTGACGAAGTCATCGGTGGTGACGTACACCATGCGGTTGTAGGTCAGCTGCTTGCGGCTGTTCTCGTCGGTGTTGTCGTACAGGTTCGAGGCCCAATAGACCACGTACTTGCCGATTTCCTCGTCGTAGTAGGCCTCAGGCGCCCAAGTGTTGCCTGCGTAATCAGAGCTCACTTTGACGTGGCTTTGCTTGGACCAGTTGACCAGATCGTCGGACTTCCAGATCTCAATGTACTTGGAACCGTTAGCCTGTGCACCAGCAAAGCCATTCAGCCCGTTGAGGGGGGCACGACCGTCAATCTTCAGATCGGTGGCGAGCATGTAGAACTTGTCGCCGTCCTTGGACTTCATGATGAACGGATCGCGCAAACCCTTCTCGCCAAACTCGGAAGTGAATATCGGCGTGCCGTTGTTCAGCGTGTTCCAGTCGAGCGCATCGTTGCCCTTGGAGGCCGCGAGGCTGATTTTCTCGCCGCCCACGCCCTCGCCGGTGAAGAACGCCCACACGTAGGCCTCGTCCTTCTCTTCGGCGGCAGGCATCGGCTGAATGGTGACGGTGAAGGTCTTAGTTTCAGTGGCGGTATCGTACTTGGCAGTGGCTTTGAGCGTCACAGTGGCGGCATCGCTACCGGCGGCAGGGCGCTTAACAGTGACCGTTCGAGATTTGTCGTTCACGCCTTCGCCTAGTGTGGCGATATCCTTGCCACCGGTCACTTCCCACGAGATGGTCGAACCGTTGTCGCCCTTGGTGGGCACGGAGAAGTTGCTACGGATGTCGTCGGAGTCCTCGATGGTGACGGCGTCAAGGTCGGCCTTGGCTTGCTCGGCATCGGAGAGCTGCTTCGGCACGAGGACCGTGTAGTCGGCGGTTTTGGCGTTGTTGCCAAACGTGGCGGTGAGGGTCACCTCGGCATCAGCTGCGGTTGCGGCCGGACGAGTGACTGTGGCCTTGCCGGTAGCGTTGTCAACGGCGATGGCTGCGTTGTCCGACTTCCACGCGATGCTCACGCCAGCGGCGCTGGTCGGCAGCGCGAAGTCCTCGGTAGCGGATGCGGGCACAGCGGCCTTGACAGCGGCCTCGGCCTTGTCGAGCACCTGAGCGTCATACAGCTTGGTCACGTCTGCGGCGCTGATGGCAGTGTCGTATACGGCGTAATCGTCCACGTCGAGCTTGGAGTTCGGGTCAGCGTAGGAGGACTTGCCAATGTAGGCGACGAGATCGCCGTAATTGGTCAGGCCACCGGCCGGAATGGTGTAGGTGGCGTCTCCAACCTGCTTGCCGTTGAGGTAGAAGCTCATGGTGCTGTTGGTGCCGCTGATGACGGTGGTGTACAGAGCCAAACCGCTGGTGGCCTTGGTGCCGGTGGTGGCGGCGTTCGTCGATCCAGGGCCGACTTCGGTGCCCCACGGGCTGTTATTCGGGTCGGCCGCAGTGGCATTGGTCATTACGGATTTCGCGTAGCCACTCGGGTTGGCCGGGTTGAGCAGCCAGTAGCCGTTGGCCGGATAATTGCCGGTCTTGGCCGCGCCGATGTACGCGGCGGCGGTATTGCCGTTGCCGTAATTGTTCTTGAGCCAGATGGAGACGGTAACGTCCTTCTTACCGGCGATGGCCGTGGTCGGCACGCTAATGGTTTGCGAGCCGGTCAGGTTGATCTGGCCATTGGCCACCGTGGCGTCGCCGGATAGGGTGGCATCGCTGTTGGCCGCGCTGCCCTCGTTGGCGATGGTCTTGGACGTCAGTGCGTTATCGAATGAATAGTGGATGATCGGACTGGCATCGATTGGCGATGCGCTCTCGGCACTGGCCGTCATCGGCAGCAACAGACCAGCGAGCAGTGTTGCCATGCCGACCGTGAGTCCGGTTGCCTTTCGTATCAGCTTTCCCATGTTTCTCCTCATTGATAGGGTTGATTGTGGTTGCGCCTTCAGTTATGGAGCGAAGTTTTGTGGCCGCCCTCTGATGAGCTGAGCCGTGAAGAAAACGCCAGAATCGTTTTTAGGCGAAGGCGAACGACAGTGAGCAAATATGAAGCCAGCTGAAAGCTGGTCCTTAATTGCGTTCGAGGTGGCCGCCGTTAGGCAGTCGGGGGAGAGACCCGCGGGATACAGAATCGGCCGAAGGCCATGCCGTTCTTTCGGTGGCTTCGCCGCGGTCTCTCCCCCAGTCAGCCTTCGGCTGACAGCCCCCCCTCGTCAGAGGGGGGGCTTGGTTGCCGTAGCAGCTCAGGCGCGACGCTTGCGCCAGAGGGTTAGGGAGATGCCGGCGATGGCGAGTGCTACCACGGCACCACCCAGGCCGAGCACGGCCGTACCGGTATTGCTCAGCGCGCTGCCGGGCTTGTTGACGTTGGTCTTGTCGCCGGTGGTCGGGGTAGTCGGCTTATTGCCGTCGCCCTTATCTCCGTCACCTTCGCCCGGATTGGTCGGAGCCTTCTGCAGGGCTTCGATTGCGGTCTTAAGGTCGGCTGCGGCGGTATCGACCTCGCCCTGATTCTCAGCGGCGAGCGCGGCCTTGGCAGTCTTCAGCGCGGCGGCAAGCTTGGCCCAGGAATCGGCCGTGTAGTCGGATTCCTTGAGCGCTTCGGCGGCGGCGATCTGCTTGTTGAGCTCAGCCAAATCGACCTTGCCCTGTTCAATGCCGTCAACCGTAGTATCGGATGGATTGACCAAACCATCGGTGTAGCCGTCGTAAGCAACCGCAACAGTGCCAGAGACGCTGGCCGGGAGGGTCACAGTGGCCTTGCCTTCGGCGTCGAGCTTCACGGTCTTGGACCAGTCGCCAGCAGAGAACTTCACCGAACCGGCGAGCGTGCCCTTATCGGCGGCGGTCACCGTGGCGGTGAGCTCGCGGGTGCCGGCGTTGTACACGGCCTTGGTGGTGGAGTCAACAGCCTCGATGTGCGTCGGGTTGGCAGCGGTCCAGGACTTCGTCACCTTGAGCACAGACTCAGGCACGTTCACGAACGCACCGTGACGCACCTTGTCCGGCAGACCGCCGTTAGCACCCTGAGTGATGTAGCCCTGAGCGCCCGGCTCGGCTTTGACCGGCTTCTTTTCGTTGTTGAAGTCCGGGTAACGCTTGGTCATCGGGTTGTCCCACGTGGTCTTGGAAAGCTCGGCACCCGTGGTCATAAATGCACGGTAGGCGAAGTTGTCGGACAGCAGAATGTAGCCGTCGTCGTCCTTCGTGTTGAGTTCGTCATCCTTGTTGAGCTTGATGGTCTCTGGTCCTTCGAACGGCAGCAACGCCTGCTCGAGCAGCTGCCAACCGGTGTTCGGGTCCTGACCCGGAGATGCCTCGGTGGTCGGTGCAGTCAGCACCTTGGAACGCTCAAGGAAGATGCTCTTACCAGTGGTGATGTAATCGCCAGCGGCACCGCCCTGCTCATTCTTGGTGAATCGGTAGTAGTAGCCACCGATCTTACGCACGGTGGAATCAATGCGCGAGTAGCCGGTGTCCTGCCACATCTGCGGCTCGGTGAAGTTCACGAAGTCGCGGGTGATGGCGTAACGCACCTGAGCATAGGAGCTATTGCCGGTTTTGTCGTTCTTGACCGGAGTGGTACGGGTGTCATCAGTGAACATGCGGGAAGAGAAGAACACCACGTAAGCGTTCAGGTCATCATCCCAGTAAGCTTCCGGCGCCCAGGTCATACCGGCGTTCGGCGTGTTGATGGTGATGCCGCCGTTGCCGTCGCCGTTGGTACGGGTCCAGTTCATCATATCGGTGGACTCGTAGACCTCAACTTTCCGAGAACCGTTAACCTGGTTCTGGCTCCAGCCCATTGACGAGACCTTGAGATCAGTGGCAATCAGGTAGTACTTGTCGCCTTCGTGGGAACGCAGCACGAACATGTCACGCAAGCCACCCGTGTCTGCATCATTGGTAAGTACCGCCTGGCCATTGTTGCGAGTCTTAAACGTGAAGAAATCGTTCTTCTCAGTGGAAGCCACCCAGGCCTTTTCTCCACCGTTGCTGTCGCTCTCAAAAGTGACGGCCGCATAGCCGGTGTCAGGCGCGATGCGGGTCTTCTCCTTGACAGTGACCTCGATGGTCTTGGTGACCTTCTCACCGCCGTTGTAGGAAGCGGTGGCGGTCAGCGTAACCGGCTTGGAATCACCGTCGCCGTAGGCCGGACGATTGATGATGCCAGCACCACGATACGGGTCATCGGCACCAGTGGTCTTGTTTTCGTACTTCTCGTTAGTGGACGTAATGAGCTTCTCGTCCGAGGACTTCCACGTAATCGCCGAGCCGTTCTTGGTGCCCTTGGCGACTAGCGGCAGATTCTCGGCCGCCGGAACTTTCAGCGCAGCAATCGCGGCATCGAGGTCGGCTGCGGCGGCGTTCTGGGCGTTCATCGGCTCAACGGTGACGGGCAGTTCGGCCTTCACACCACCCAGCTCAGTGGTGGCGGTGATGGTGGCAGTACCAGCCTTGACGCCGGTTACAGTACCGTCTGCGGCGACCTTGGCCACGGACTCATCGGAGGAGGACCAGGTGACGTTCTTGCTCACGGCGTCGTCCGGAGTGACGGTGGCGGTGAGCTTGGTGGAGTCCTTCTCAATCAGGGTGAGCTTGTTGTTCACCACACCGGTACCGGAAATCGCAACGGCGGTCGGCATGGTCAGGTCAGCGCCCCTGTAGACCTTGATATCATCCATTGCACCATTCCAGTACTCATCGACGGAGTAGAACGACTTGCCGATGTAGGCGGTGGTCGCACCGAGATCGCTCATCTTGATGCCGGTGTTGGCCTTGAAAATGATCAGGGCATTGTTGCGGAACACGGCAAGGTTGGTGCCGTCCACGACAATCTTGTAATCGGCCCAGCTGTTGTCGTTGCCGGAAACGGTGACCTTGGATCCCTGTTCGTTACCCCAGTTGTTGTTGGAGATAACGCCCTTGATGGCGGTCTTGCTGTTGTAGAACATCAGGTACTTGTTGGCGTTGGCCTGATCGGTGGTGTTGGCGTCGTTCGAGCCGTCCTTGCCGACGATGAACGAGAAGAACTTGCCGCTGTCGTCGTGACGAGTCTTGGACGCGAACTCCAGAGTGAAGGAGTCGCCCGCATCCTTGAACAGCTGGTCATCGATCTGGGCGTACTGGCCATCGCCGCGCAGTGAGAGCGCCTCGTTGTTGCTGCGGTCACCGTACCGTTCGATCTTGGCGCCGTCCTTCAGCGTCAGGTTGTACTTGCCGGTCGAATCGGCAATCGCGCTGTTCGTGGTGCCGTTTTTGCCCGTGAAGTCCCAGCTGGCGAGCAGCGTCGGTTCAGCAGCCTTAGTAGTCTGCACTGTCGCGGTATCGGTTGTCTGTGGTTGGGAATCTTCCGATTCCATGGCATACGTCGTCGGAACTACTGCCACCATCGTTGATATTGCAATCAACGATGCTGCCATCTTCTTCCAATGCTTCACCGCATCTCTCCTTGTCCTTTGCCTCGACCCACTTGTCGAGTGTCTCGTTCGCCTCTACGTGAACGCAAACATTATTTGCAATGATACCCTTACGGCACTGAGACTCAGTGTGCCAGATTCCTTATGTATATAAGCACTTACGGGGGGCAACCGCCCAGCCCGAACACTCCCCGTATGCCAAAAGCCCCCTTCCAAGCCAATCACTAATACCCCTCAATCGGCACCCCGCTCCGCCAGCCGCCCCAAACTGTTATCAATTTGTTATCTTTACCGCGCTTGCGTGGACAGAGAGCGCTCAGACCTCGAAGATCGCCGCATATTCGTGAGAACCCGCCTAGTCAATGAGATATGGATTGAAAACACGCTCGGTAACGGGGATATGGAGCATCAGCATGGTGCCGTAACCAAGGATCACCAGCAGGAACAGTCCACCGGGCATGTGGAACCAGCTGGCCGCCAGCAGTGCCACGAACACGGCATCCACGATGACCAGGGCCACGGTCATCGCGATGTGGGAGATGCCGAAGATGAAGGCGTTCTTCAAGGTGCCGGCCACGGTGTTCTCGAAGCGTGCCTGAAGCGCGAACACCCATTCGAAACCGATAAGCCAGAGGATGGTCAGCGCGAATTTGATGATGAGCAGCGGCGTGATCTGCAGGACGATCCATGACCAGACCAGTGCAATCAGCGCCACCAAGAACGGCAGCCACAGCAGTGTGGCTTTGATGAAGTTGGTTTTGAATGACTTGAAGTAGTTGGAGGTTACGCCTTTGCCCTCGCCCTCGATGGAGCGGCGGCAAGCATCATGGCCGGCAGTCAGGGCCGCACCGATGGTGATGATCGGAATCGAAGTGACCAGCATCAGAATGTTGATCCATACGCCGTCAACAAGATTGCTCCACGCGCGCATGAATTTCGAGTCCGGTGCCAGCCAGTTCATCAACTACTCCTCGTACAGCTTTTGGCTCCCCTCAGGGAGGGGAGCCAAATTGTCGGGCTCAACCCTTGACCGCGCCCGCCATGACACCAGAGACTATATACTTCTGGCATACCAAGTAGAAGACGATGATGGGGATGATTGCCAGCACCAGGCAGGCCATCATGGCACCCATATCCACGGAACCGTAGCCGCCCTTGAGGTATTGCACGGCGACCGAGATGGTCTTGTATTTGCCGAGGTCGAGCGTCAGGTACGGCAGCAGGTAGTCGTTCCAGATCCACATGGCTTCGAGGATGGCCACCGAGACGATCGACGGCTTCATAATCGGCACCACGATCTGGAAGAAGATGCGCGGCACTGACGCGCCGTCGATCATGGCGGATTCCTCAAGTTCCTGCGGGATGCCCTTGATCACGCCAGTGAAGATGAACACGGCCAGACCGGCACCGAAACCGAGGTACACGATGCACAGGCCCCACGGGGTATTGAGCTTCAGCATGTCGGCGATCTTGGAGAGGGTGAACATCACCATCTGGAACGGCACGATCATATTGAACAGGAACAGGGTGTAGAGCAGCTTCGCGGCCCAGTTGTTCACGCGCACGATCCACCATGCGCACATCGAGGTGCACACCAGAATCAGCGCCACCGAGCCGACGGTGATAAGCAGCGTCCAGCCGAAGGAAGCGAAGAACTGCGTGGTCTCGATGCCGCGCACATAGTTCTCAAGTCCCACGAACGCTTTGCCGGCAGGCAGGGAGAAGGCGTTCTTGGAGATGTACGCCTTCTGCTTGAAGGAGTTGATCAGCACCAGGACGATCGGGAAAATCCAGAACAGGGAGACAACGGCAAACAGCACGGTCCATAATGCGCCATGCTTCACAGGCTTGTTCTCGTTCATCAGGCTGCCACCTCCTTGCTCGTGGTGAGCTTGTTCTGAATCAGGGCGATGATCGCGACCAGGATGAAGAACAGCACGGCCTTCGCCTGGCCGACGCCTTCCCAGCCCATACGGCCGTAGAAGGTGCGGGTGATGTTCAGCGCCAGACCTTCAGACATGTTGCTCGGCGCACCGTTGGTCAATGCGAGGTTCTGATCGTAGAGCTTGAAACCGTTGGTCACGGTCAGGAAGGAGCACACGGTGATGGACGGCATCATCAGCGGGATGATGATGCGGAACATGGTCTGCCGTCCGTTGGCGCCGTCCACGGCCGCGGCCTCCAGCACATCGGTGGGCAGGGCTTGCAGGCCGGCGATGTAGATGATCATCATGTAGCCGATCTGCTGCCAGCACACCAGGATGACCAAGCCCCAGAACCCGTAGGACGCCTTATAGGTCAGGGCGCGGCCCCAGTGGGCCAGCACGCCGTTCAGGAGCAGCAGCCAGATGTAGCCCAGGATGATGCCGCCGATAAGGTTCGGCATGAAGAATACCGAGCGGAACAGCGTGGAGCCCTTGATCGCCTTGGTCAGCATGTAAGCGATGGTGAAGGCGATCACGTTGATCACGATGGTGGTCACGATGGTGAACGCGGTGGAGAAGCCGAGCGCGTGCAGGAATTCCTTGTCTTTCAACGCTTTGCCATAGTTCTTAAGCCCCACCCATTCACCGTCGGTAACGGTGGTGAATTCGCAGAAGCTTAAGTAGACGCCCATGATGAAGGGCACCAGGAACCCGATGATGAATGCGGCGAATGTGGGAAGCGCGAACAGCGCCCACCACCTGCGTATCGCCTTGCCAGCCATGCTGATCATGACTTTTCCTCCTCCTTGAGTCCGCTGCGTTGCGACACTGCATCGTGCGCCGGCTGCGGAGTTCAACTCAATGCGAGCTTGCCGATCGAGAACCGCATGCACGGCCTGTTCTCGTTCAAGCCTATGTTCATAGTAAACGTCGAATCATTATATGTCAAACGTTGTCATTTTCAGCGTTTCAAGCTCGAGCATACTCCGGTTCCAGCAATCTTCTTTCAACTAAGATAATGGCTATATAAAGCCAATCTAACGCCGTCATAGACACTTTGCAAACGTTTGTAATACAATCGTTGTCATCGCCGCAAATCAATCAATCAGCATGTACACTGGAGTCAGTTGTGCATGTGTATTGCGATTTTCCATTCAACGCAAGGGGGGCTGCAATGGCTACGAGCATTCAGGATGTCGCCCGCGAGGCCGGCGTCTCCATCTCCACCGTCTCACGTTCCTTCACCAGGCCGGATCTGGTGTCGGCCAAGACCCGCGAGCGCGTGCTCGCCATCGCCGACAAACTCAATTTCTCACTCTCCCGCTCGGCTGCAGCCCTGAAATCCGGCCGCTCCCTGCGCATCGCAGTACTGATGAGCGGCCATATCCGCCTGTGGTTCACCGCCTCGGTCATCGAGGGACTCAACGAAGTGCTGCACACGCAGGGCTACGATATTTCGGTATTCCAGATTTCCAGCATCGAGGAGCGCAAGGAATTCTTCGAGATGTTGCCGGTACGCCGTAACGCCGATGCCGTGATTGTGGCGTCTTTCGATATCGACAACAACGAAATCGCGCAACTGGCTTCGGTCGGCGTGCCGATCGTCGGCATCAATTCAGTCGAACCCGAAGCCCGCGGCTTTACCGCCGCCGTCAATATCGACGATGTGCAGGGCTCCACGCTGGCCGCTCGCCATCTTATCAATCTCGGACATCGCCGCATCACCTATATCAGCACCAATCGCGAGGTGTCGCTGAGCTTCTCCGTGCAAAGCCGATTCGACTCATTCACCACCTGCTGCCGCAGGGAAGGCATCGAGCCGCAGGTTATCGTCTGCAAGGTCGATGACGATGGACGTTATGAAATCAGCGACGTGGTCAACCAACTCATGAGCCAAGACGAGATGCCCACCGCCATCGCATGCCAGGAGGATGGCATTGCTTTGCCGCTTATGTTCCAGCTGGAGCGCAATGGATTCTCCGTGCCCGGCGACGTCTCGTTGATCGGCTACGACGATAGTTTCTACACCGGCGATATCGGCCTGACCACCATCCGCCAGGATCCGGTGGAAATGGCCCGCGTGGCAGCCCGCATGGCGCTCGATCTCATTGACGAAAAGCCGATTGAGCAACCCTACATCGTGTTCCCGGCCCAGCTGAAGGTCCGCTCCTCCACCTCCCGCGTTAAGTAGGCTCACACAACAAAGCCCACCATGGAAAAAGTGTGAGGCAACCGCACAGTAACGCTCAATCGCACATTGTGGGAAATGGCGAAAAATCGCCAATCTATGGACACACAGTGTGTGATTGAGCGGGTGCGTGCCTCACACTTTTTTGCGGCGGACGATTTTGTGCGAGACTCAGCAATACAAAGCGGCGCCCCCGGAGAAGGAAATGGCAGGGGCGCCGCGGATTGTTACTTATCGGCTATGGGACTCTATGAGACTCAGTGCGAAGCCTCGTATTCGGAAGCCCAACCGTCCACGAAGGCGGTCTTGACGGCATCCCACTTGCCGGTGCCCTGCGCGTACTCGAGCAGTGCCTGGCCGACCTTGTTCTTCCACTCTTCGGACGGCATCATGGTGAAGTTCCAAGAAACCTGGGTCTTGCCGGACTTCTGATCCTCAACAGCGGCTTCAGTCAGCGGGTTGTCAAACTTGACATCATCGAAGGTCTTGAACGGGGTGGTGAAGCCCATGTCCTGAGAGATGGCCTTCTTGCCGGTGTCGGAGGTGATCACCCAGGAGAGGAAGTCCTCGGTGGCCTTCTTGTCGGCGTCGGAGGCCTTGTCGTTGATGCACCAGTAGTTCTCGGAACCAGTGGCCAAGCCCTGCTTCTCTTCACCCTTGACACCGGTGTAGATTGGCATCATGCCCACGGATTCGGCCTTCATGCCGGCCTTCTGCAGGTCGGTCCAAGCCCAGGTGCCGTTCTGATAGAAGGCAGCCTCGCCGAGCGCGAACTCGGAGTTCGCATCATCGCCGGTCTTGGCGCTCAGCTGGGTGGGGTCGGTGGTGGAGTCGGTGATGTACAGGTCGAAGATCTTCTTGTAGTTCGGCAGATAAGTGCCCTTGATGGTGGCCGGCTGCTCGGTGACGTTGTCGTCCTTGAACTCATAGTAGAGCGGCAGGTTGGCCAGATGGGTCTTGAATCGCCAGTCGGAGCTGGAGTCGAAGCCGGCGGAGGTGAACGCGC
>OGQV01001506.1_pt1 | contig 16792 bp, 7 predicted proteins | sample 1553311 | NCBI WGS metagenome assembly OGQV01 (sample SAMEA2579976, study PRJEB22360) | human gut metagenome
AGGACCCAATACGAACTTGTTACGGTTGGTGGTGATGCCCCGCTTCATCGGCAGGGGGGGGGGGGTGGAGGGGGGGGGGGGGGAGATGGCGCCAGCCACTCGCCAGCAGGATGACGGGCTTCAACGCGCATCTGACCGCGGGAAAAGGCTTCGTTTTGCCAGCTTAAGCGAACCTTCCCCAGCCACTCCGGGGCGGCGACGGGGGGCGGTTCCACAGGCAGAGCGTCGCCATGACGCTGTGAAAGCAGACGCCATGCCTCCTGCCAGCGAGCGTTAAACTGTTCGGGCTGACCTGCGCAATCAGACCAGTCGGCGAGATAATCACCGTTATCCGTCAGCGCCTGCCCCAACACGGGTTCTGATGGCGCGGTGAATGTTACGGCGCTAACCGCCTGACCGGGCAGCGTGGCGAGAATGATATGTTCGCTCATCCCGGCGTTCGGGCTGCCATCCTGCGGTAGCCACGCCACTTTGCTGAATCCGGCGTGGCGGCACTGTTGTTGCCACTGAGCGGTGGTGAGGAATAACTCACCTTCGCGGGCGTCGAGATCCTGTAGCGGAAGAACCAGCGGGCCGAAAACGAAGTCAAACAGACGCATTGGCTGGGTGATTTCGCGCATCAGCAGGCGCCCGCCCGGCTTGAGCAGGGTGCGCAGATTATCGAGCGTGCGGCCAATATGGCGGGTGGCGTGAATCACGTTCGCTGCCACGATAAGATCGTAAGACTGTGCCTGGAAACCCTGAGACTGCGCCTCTTTTTCGAGATCCAGCTCGCTATACTTCACAAAATCGTAGTCGGCGAATTTCTGCTGGGCGCGACGGGTGAACAGCGCCGAGATATCGGTGAAATGGTACTCCAGTGCCGGAACGTCGTTGAGTTCCGGCAGCAGCCACGCGGTGGTGCCGCCGGTTCCGCCGCCAACTTCAAGAATACGCAACGGCTGGCGGGGCTGACGCGTCTGGACAATGCCGCGTAATACCCCGGCGGCGATTTGGTTGAAATAGCGGCCAAAGCTGAATTCCTGATACAGCACTTCCACGCCGTCGGAGGCGCTTTGCGGGAAGATAATCGCCACCGGTTCTTCCGCGCCGCTCATCATTTCATATAACCGATCGCCGGCACGGGCTATGGTGTCGGGAATAGCCTGAAAACCTTCACAATAACCGGCAAGTTCCGTCAGCAGTGATTCCCGCTGTTGATGTTCAATGGGGCGGGCGCGGACGTATCGCCCGTCGGTGCAGCGGTAATCGCCGTCGACCACGCAGTTATTCAGCAGGCGCTGGAGTAGCTGCTGGTAGCGGGGCAGCAGACGTCCACGGCGCATGATGGTCATGGCGTCCACGCCGTTCTCAATGGCATAGCCGGTACAGCGTTGTACCAGTTGATCGACGTAGATGGCGTGCAGTCGCGTGGCGCACTGTTTAAGCGCTTCCAGGCGAGGGAGATCGAGCGCTGTCGCGGCGCGACTCGCCACCTCCAGCCCGGCAGACAGCGCTGCGTCGGCAGGCTCGCAGGCCGGGGAGACGCGCTCTTTCCAGTAACGTTCAGTATCAAACGGATAACATGGCGCAGCGATACGTTGTCCATCGCCCGCCAGCAGGTCGGCCCACGGTAGGGCGACGCCGGCAGCGTAAAGCTGGAGCAGGGCCTGATTGAGGACATCGCTCGCCTCTTTGTTACGCCGGGCGCTGGCTATCCAGTATGCGTTATCGCGGTATTCGCGCTGCCCGCAAGCAACCAACTGGGCATCGGGCCCCATCTCCAGAAAAACGCGGGCGCCGAGCTGATGCGCCACCTGAATACTCTGGATAAAACGCACCGGCTGGCGCATGTGTCGGCGCCAGTAATCCGCCTGGTTGAGCGTTGACTCATCAATGACGTCGGCGGTGAGCGTGGAAATAATCGGTATTTGCCCCGGCTCCGCGTGCAGTCCCGCGCAGGCGTCCTGGAACCGATCGAGTATCGGCTCCAGTAAAGCGGAGTGCGCCGCACCGGTTACGCTCAGGCGACGATAGTTAATGTCATGCTGCGAGAGCGTGGCGCAAAATACCGCGAGACGGGCTTCCGGCCCGGAAAATACCGTATGTTGCGTACCGTTGTTGGCGGCGAGAACCAGCTCAAACTGGCGAGCCAGCGGCATCAGCGTGTCTTCGTCTGCAAATACCGCCACCATCGCGCCGCTTGCGCACTGCTGCATTAGCGCGCCGCGCCGACAAACCAGTGGCATGACCTGTTCAATCGTATAGTGTCCGCAGACAACGGCAGCGGCAAATTCACCGACGGAATGCCCAATGGCGAAGTCTGGCTTCAGTCCTTCAGCACGCCAGTGCGCCGCCATCGCGATTTCAAACGCGACAATCGCCGGCTGCGCCCAGGCCATATTGTCCAGCTGCGCCGAATCGGGGTTAAACATCGCTTCGCGCAGTGACGGCGTGAGCATTTCGCTACAGGCGGAAAAACAGCGATCCAGCGTGTCGGCAAACGCCGTTGAGTGATGGTACATCGTTTGACCCATAGTGCGCCAGTGCGAGCCCTGGCCGGTAAACAGCCACACCTGCTTGCCGCTGGCGCCGTGGCCGCTGTAAACCAGCGCCCCCGATTTCTCACCGGCCCAGGCGCTGAGCGCCTCGGCGGTTTCACGGTTTAATGGCGCCGCCAGGCGGAAGGGGAGATCGAGACGGCGCGCGTGCAGGGCTGTGAAGGCCAGAGAGCTGGCATCCGCATTCTCTCTCAGCGCCCCGGCATAATCCGTCGCCAGCCGCCGCAACGCGCTGTCGCTGGCGGCGCTGAGCAGCAGCGCGGTACTTTTTCTGCCGCTATCCGTATTGGGGAGGCGCGCGTTGAGCGCGTCGGGCAGCGAGGCGACGATCATATGGCAGTTGGTGCCGCCAATACCAAAGGAGGAGACGCCCGCATAGCGCATTTCGTCCTGCCATGCCTGTGCCGACACCGGTATGGTAAAGGGGCTCTCTCTTCAAGTTTCAGCGCCGGGTTGGGGGTGTGAAAATTCAGTAAGGGAGGAATTTGCCCGCGACTGACTGCCAGAACGGTTTTCAGCAGTCCGGCAATGCCCGCCGCGGTATCCAGATGGCCCATGTTACTTTTCACGGAACCGAGCGCACAGCGCTGATCCTGCGGGCGAGGCGCATAGACGTTGCGTAACGCTTCAATTTCAATCGCGTCGCCCAGCGGTGTGCCGGTGCCGTGGGTTTCAATGTAACCTACCTGCCTGTCGTCGATGGCCGCCAGCATTAACGCCTCTTCGATGACTGCCTGTTGCCCTGCGACGGAAGGGGCGGTATAGCCGACCTTTCTGTTGCCGTCGTTGTTGACCGCGCTGGAGAGGATCACCGAGATAATCGGATCGCCTGACAGCAGCGCGTCTCTCAGGCGACGCAGCACCACGCAGCCGAGACCGTTACCGGCCCAGGTGCCCTCAGCCGAGGCGTCAAAGGGACGACAGTGACCATCAGGAGAGAAAATCATTCCGGGCTGGTAGCGGTAGCCTGCCTGCTGGGGGAAAGAGAGCGCCACGCCGCCGGCAACCGCCATATCGGATTCGCCTGCGCGCAGGCTTTCACAGGCCAGATGCACGGCAACCAGCGAGCTGGAGCAGGCGGTCTGTACCGATAACGCCGGGCCGTGCAGGTTGAGTTTGTACGCGGCGCGGGTGGCAATATAGTCTTTATCATTGCCCATCAGAGATTGCAGACCTTTTACCTGCGCGACTTCTGTCACGTTCAATGCTTCGCGACCGGGGTAGGTACTCATCCGGGAAGAGGCGAAAACGCCGGTCTTATGGGGGACGGCGCCGGGGGCATAACCGGCATGTTCCAGCGCATGCCAGACCGCCTGCAAAAACAGGCGCTGCTGCGGGTCCATCGACTCCGCTTCCTGTCGCGAATAGCCAAACAGGGTGGCGTCGAAGCAGTCGGCGTTGTCTAACACCGTACCGATATTGACATAATGAGGATCGTCAATGATGGCGGCATCCAGACCGACGGCCAGAAGCTCTTCGCGCGTAAAGCGTCGGCTGCATTCACGACCTTCCAGCAGATTTTGCCAGAACGTTTCGCCATCCGGCGATTCAGGAAAATGGCAGGCGTAGCTGATAACCGCGACAGGTTCGCAGTCCGGGTAGTGTTGAACGATCGATGCATCAATGGAATCTGCTGTCGGCGCAGAAGAGAAGCGCAAGTTATCCATAATCGGTCCCGTTTCCTAAGATTCACAAAGTCAATGGAACGCCATGCGTTCGCGATGGCGTTCCGGGGAAAATCAGTTTGCTTCGCGCTATATCCGCCGCTGACGACGGCGAACAGGGCGAGGTCGTTTTGTTTTCTCCACCGTGGCGACGCCGGCCAGATAATCGGCCAGGGCAGCAGGAGAAGGGTGGGTGAAGAGGTCAAGCAACGTCAGGGTGGAAAATTCGTGACGTTGTAACAAAACGTGCAGTTGCACCAGATTCAGTGACGTTGCGCCCGCCTCAAAGAAGTTTTCTGCGGGCGTGACAGACTCGCCAACCACCTCGCGGAAGGCGTCGCAAATCAGGCTGACGGTGCTCTCGTCCGCCGCAATGTGTGGCTGAGAGTGCTCAGGGCATACGCGCGGTGAGCGCTCTGCGCATTGCCCTGCGTGTTTAACGGGAGGCACCAGCGCGGCGAGCGGCAGTTGCCAGCCGCTTTCATCCTCGGCCATTCGGTTTAGCAATGCGCAATACTGTTCAAACTGGCGCTCCACCTGCCCGGCAGGAAACAGCGCGGCGACAAAATCCCAGTTAAAGCGCAGTTCGCCTTCGGATTCATAAATCTGGTGATCGAGCCAGACCTGCGGCGTCTGGGAGATGCCCCAGACCGGTTTGAGCAGATTACGCCGGGCGAGGAAGTTATCCTGCTCAAAGCCCAGTGCGCTGGTAAAGACGACGGGCATCGGAACGGCAGGCACGTTTTGCCGTTGCGCCAGTTGACGCATCACGCGGATGGCTGACACATCGCGGTGGTTGAGGTTCTGGCTCAGCCGCTGCTGTAGTGACTGCGCGCTGTGCAGCCAGCTTTCGCCGGGATGCCAGCTCAGCAGCATCAGCGAGGTGAAATCGCCCAGAATCTGGTTGATTTGCGGGTGCAGCGGTCGCCTGTCGAAAAGCGTAAGGTTAAGCGTGAACTCAGGCTGTGCACTCCATGCAGAGAGAACCGTTGACCACACCGACAACAGTACGGCCGACGGGGTGAGATGGGCGTCAGCCGCCCGTTTTTTCAGCCGATGCCAGCGCGTGCTGTCCAGTGCGCCGTTCAGGCGGGCGAAGCGCGGTGTTTCAACCTCCTGAGGCAAGCAGCGCAGCGGCAACGCAGGCGCCGGAGGAATATCATCAAGCTGCGCCTGCCACCATGCCAGAGAATCTGGATTGGGCGACTGTAGCGAGGGTTGTTGCAGATAATCCCTGAAGGTGACGGGCAGCGGCGGAAGCAGCTGTTGCGGGTAGCGGTAGCCGTGCTCCAGCTCCGCCAACAGAATCTGCATGCTCAGCCCGTCAAGTAACAGGTTATCCAGACACAGCCACAGGCGGGCGGGCATCCCGTCAACGTAACCGACCTGGAGATCGAATACCGGCCAGACTTCGGGGTTGAGTACCTGATGGGCCAGTTTTTCGCGCACCTGCAACGCCTCTTCAGGCGTATGGAGGATGTGTGCGGGTATTACCCAGCGAGGCGTCTGTTCGAGCACCTGTTGCTGTCCATCACGCACGACGGCGCGTAGCATATCGTGGCGGGCGATTAATCGGTTCCAGACCGTCTCCAACCGGGTGAGATCCAGATCGGCAATTTCAAATTCAACAAAGAAATGTGAGCCGACGCCGCCCAGGGCAAAGCCCGGCTGACGCCCCACCAGGTAAGCCTGCTGCACGTCGGTAAGCGCAAAGGGCTGGTAGCGATCTTCAGGGGAGTGGACGAATGGTTGTTCGACCGGGACGTCGGTTTTCCGCAGCGTGGCGGCAAAATCCGCCAGCCGGGGATGATTAAACAGGTCGCTTAATTGCGCTTCATAACCTGCCTGATGAAGTTGCCCGGTCAGACGGGTCGCCAGCAGGCTATCGCCGCCTTGCTGGAAGAAGTCGGTTTCTCTGGTGACATTGCCAGTTGATAAGAGTTGCTGCCAGAGGGCGGCAACCTGTTTTTCAATGTCGCCCTGGGGTAAATCCGCTTCGGCCGGGTTTTCCGCTTCAGGGGTATGACGACGCTTCAGCGCCTGGTAGTCAATTTTCCCGTTAGCCGTCAGCGGTAAGGCGTCGAGGAAGACGATCCGTTGCGGCACCATCCACCCCGGCAGACGCCCGGCGAGGGCGGCCTGAAGTTGACGGGGATCGCGGCGCACCTGCCTGTCAGGACATTGTACGAGGAAGCGTTGTAACCCCGCGACCTCATCGCCATGCTGACAGTTGAAGGCGGCCGCGCTAAATAATGCCGCCCAGTCGGCGCTGTTATGCAGCAAGGCCTCCGGCTGCCCATTGGTTAACAGGAGCGTGCTGAGTAGGGCGGACGGCGTTAACTGGCGAAACTCCATCACGTAGAGCAGCGCGCCGGGAACGGCAAGCTGTTGTAATGTCGCAAGGAGCCCGGGATCTTCCGGCAGCAGACGATGCAGGGCGTTATTAAGCCAGATAATGTCCGCCGAGTGAGCGTGCGCCGCCAGCGTGTCTGCATTCCAGAGGGACAGACGGGCGCCAGGCTAGGGGGCGAGCCTCTGCCGGGCGCTCAGCAGCATCTCCTGGCTCTGCTCAAGCCCGACATACTCAATCTGTCCGGCGTTGAGCTGTGCTAACAGCGATTCTGCGGCGCGGCCAGTGCGGGTTCCCACCTCAAGCAGGCGCACCGGGCGCTGTAAGCGCTGTGCAAGCTGTTGGCAAATTGTCGCCAGTTCCTGAATATACGGGGCGCTGGCCGGATGGTTAAAGGCCAGGCTTTCCGGCGACTACTGCGCGTCGTTCAGTAACGACAGTTCGTTACGGGCACCGCGAAGAATTTGCGATAACGTTAAATCATGTCCGCTGAAGTGCGGGTGCTCATCCTCGCGTTCTTCACCAGCGCAGACCTGATAACCTTCAGCAGCGGGCTTCAGTCGCCGTTGTGTCACCAGAAATGCTAACCAGCGTTCCACCACGGCCTGCCAGCGCGGCTGGATAGCGAGTGAGTTCATCAGGGGGAGAGGATCGGCGCCAGCGGTGTGACCCGGCTTCAGTTTTAGCAGGCGATGCTGAAGGAAATCGGCTACCTGTTCTGCGGAGATCTCTGGCGAGATGGCGCAACAGGGCAACGTTCCCGCAAGCGTGTGCCACGCCTGCGGCAGTGCCGGGTTCCGATGATCGGTAACGCAAAAAGCCTCGCCCTGAGGAACAACGTATGCCGCCAGCGTTTTTTCTTTTTCGCCGATCGCCAGAACGGTTGCTTGTTTCACCCCCGCCAGCTGGCTGAGCGCGCTTTCGATTTCGCCCAGCTCGATGCGATATCCTCCGACTTTGACCTGCTTGTCGCGACGACCGAGGAACTCGATTGTGCCATCTGGCCAGTAGCAGCCGAGATCGCCGGTGCGATACCAGCGCTCGTCCGGGAGCGTCAAAAATTGCTGCTCGCTACGCAGGGGATCGTTGAAATAGCCTTCCGCGACCCCAATGCCGCCAATCCATAATTCACCCGGCACCCAGTCAGGGTAGTCCCGGCCCTGTTCATCCACCACCCGGTAGCGTTGGTTGGTTAGCGGAAAACCGTAAGGGATGGAGCGCCAGTGGGCGGGGACGTCGTGAATTTCGCAGGCGTTAGACCAGATAGACGCCTCGGTGGCACCGCCCATCGCGATAAATTGTCCTTGTGGCCGGAAGGCCCGATAACGGGCGGGGAGGTCAAGCCCGATCCAGTCGCCGGAAAGCATCACTGCGCGCAGGTTTTCCGGCGTGGCGTCGGCGAAACCTTCACACCAGGTCAGCAGCATATCGAACAGCGCCGGGACGCTGTTCCAGAGCGTGACCTGATGGCGCTGGATCAGCTCACACCATGCGTGAGGATCGCGCCGTTGATTTTCCATCACCATCACCAGCGCGCCGCCCGCGCGCAGTACGCCAAAAATGTCGTAAACCGATAAATCAAAATGTAGGGCGGAGAGGGCCAGCACCCTGTCATGCGGGCCAACCTGATAGCGGGTATTGATATCGCAACAGGTGTTAAGCGCTCCCCGGTGAGAAATGACTACCCCTTTCGGCGTACCGGTAGAGCCGGAGGTGTAGATAATGTAGGCCGGTTGCGTGGGGGCGCGTACTACCGGGTTGGCGATCGGCTCCGCCTCAATGGCCTGCTGCCAGGCAAGGACGGGAATATCGTCTGACCCGGCGCTGGCGTCGTGCTGACAAATGAGCACCAGCCGGACGCTGGCGTCAGCGTAGATTTTCTCGCGCCGTGCGGCAGGCTGATCCAGCGAAACCGGAACGTAAACCGCCCCAGCCAGCAGGACGGCCAGAACCGCAACAAGTTGTCCTGCGCCTTTCGACATCGTGATAGCCACATTATCGCCGGGCTGAACCCCGCACTCGATTAACCTGCCCGCGCAACGGCGGGCATAGTCTGTCAGCTCATGATAATTCCACTGATAACGCATGTCCGTTACCGCCAGCGCCTGCGGCTGTTGCAGAGCGATACGGAAAATGCCTTCATGCAGCAAGCCTTCGGGAATGGGGGCGCCGGTGGCGTTGACCCGTTCGCGTATCGCGCGCTGGCTGGCGGGCATCATATCTGCGAACGGCTTTTGCCAGGCGCTTTCGTCATCGCAGAGTTGGTTAATCAACTGGCAGTAGGCGTCGAACAATGTTTCGACTAACGCCGGAGGGAACAGCGCGTCGTTGCTGTCCCATTGTAGCCAGACCTCGCCGTGATGCTCGAACGCCAGATGATCTATCCAGACCTGCGGCGTTTGCGAGATGCCCCATTCCGGCTCGCCCAACGGCGATTCTGCGCGGCTGCTGTAGAGGGAACGCCCCAGATTGCTGGTAAATACCACCGGGGCGCCGTGGGGGTAGCGCTGCTGGCGTTTGAGTTCACGGAGTAATTCGACGCCGGACCAGTGGCGATGCTCCCAGTCCTCCGTAAACGTGAGCTGGTTTTTACGCGCCAGGTTGCTGACGGTATCGCCATCGCAGGCGGTATCCAGCAGAAGAATATTGGTGAAGTCGGCAAGCATCGCGCCAACCGCCGGGTGCAGCGGCTGGCGGTCGAATAAGGTGATGTTAAGCAGCAGACGCGTCAGGCCGCCCCAGCGAGCCAGCACGGCAGAAAAACAGGTCGCCAGTGCCATTGTCGGCGTCACGCCATACTCGCCGGCCCGGTTGCTAAAGGCGTGCCAGCGTGTTGCCGGGACAATCATGCGGCGTCGGGTATTACGGACTTCACGTAGCGTGGCGGGTTCGCAGGCCAGCGGCAAGACGGGCGCGGGGGGAAGCGTCGATGCTTTCGCCAGCCAGTAAGCGCGCGCGTCGTCTCTCAGTGGTTGATTGATCTTCTGCTGGTGCAGCAAATACGAGCGGAAATCATAGCGGGTGTCGATAGCCGGCAGCGATTCTCCGGCCAGCAGGGCGTTAAGCTCATCGAAGAAAAGCGTAAAGCTGGAGGCATCCATAATCAGCAGGTCAATATTGACATGGAGGCGGTGGCGATTGTCCGGCAAGAGCGTCAGCTGAAAATCAAACGTTTCGCCGATTTCCACGCGTAAAAGACGGTGGCTCAGGCGCTGGCGCAGTGCGTCCAGATAGGCCTGGCGGCTTTCAGCGTCGTTATGGCGTAAATCATGAACGGTGACGCCGTTCCAGTAAGGTTGCGGTAGCCAGACCTGCTGCCCGTCGGGGCGAAAGGCGATATGCAGCATTGGGTGGCGTTGCAGCAAGGTCGTGATGGCCTGCTCCAGCTGCGACGCCGTCAGACAATGGCCTTCAAACTCCTGATACAGGTGGCAACCCACGCCGCCAAGCGTCTGCCCCGGCATGCGGCCCGTCAGGTAGGCGTGCTGTACTGGCGTCAATGGGAAGGGGGTACTTTCGGTCATGTTCGGCCAGGATGATTCGTCGGGCGGCGTTTCTTCTTCCGCGTTCTCCGGCGACCGGCTGAGCATTAACTGGTTCCATGCCGCCAGCGTGGGGGCGGCATACAGCTCGCGAAGGGTAAGGCGGTAGCCATTTTTACGAAACCAGTGTAACCATCTCATCAATCTTATGGAATCCAGGCCGGCCTGGATCAGGTTGCTCTCTTCATGTAACTGCTGCGGCGTTAAATTCAGTTCCTGTATGAGCCGCTCGCGTAATTGTTGGTAATCAGCCGCGTGGCGGTTGTCCGGTAACAGCGAATCCTGAGATGGTGCGCCAGAAATCATTCTTCCTCCTGATGGCACGTCTTACCGAAAAGCATTACTCATATGAGAATAATAATTATTAACAATTGGATGCTACCCGAAACGGGTTTATTTATGCCCGTTTCGGGTTGGTAACAGGCGGAAAGAACAGAGGCCCGGATGGGGTATCCGGGCCTCTGTCAGGGAGGAGTTTAGGGGGGCGCGACCCCGGTTACATCCCGCGTTTAAAGGTCGAAGGAGTTACGCCAAACTGTTTCTGGAAGGCGGCAGAGAAATGGCTGGCGTTGGCATAGCCCAGATCGGCCGCCACCGTCATGACGGAGGTATTGCCGTTGGCCAGGCGTCTTCTGGCTTCCTGCATTCGTTCAGCCTGAAACAGGCCATAGACGCTGTTGTTGAACAGAACGCGGAAGCCTCGCTTAATTTTGAGAACGCTCAGACCGGACTCTCTGGCCAGCTCCGCGACGCCCGGCGCTTGCGTCAGATCAGCCAGCAGCAGATCCTTCGCCCGCAGCAGTTTCTGGCGTTCCATCGGGTTGAAGTGGCAGGAGAGGCAACTGGCGTCTTCGCGATGTTCATCCAGCACCAGACTGAGCATGACCAGACTTTGCCCCTGCAACCATAGCGTCGACGGCTTTTGTTCATGACTGAAGCCGCCGTGCATGCGCATCAGCGCGTGACGCAAGGCCTGAGCCGTTAAGTGGGTTTCAGCATTACAACGGTGCTGCTGGCAACAGCAGTGGGAGTCGATCTTATTCTTAATGACCGCGCTAATATCCGGCACCCACAGCGCGAGGGTTTCAGGGCTGAAGGAGAGGGTAATGCTCTCGAATCGGCCACAATAGGAGGCGCTGCCGCGACAGTCTGGCGTATGGGTAATGTAATGGCGATTGCGCGCAAGCTCCCAGTCGGTGTGACGCCGGAGTCCCTGAATCGCAAAGCGCGATGTGCCTTCCAGGATGCACGAGAAGTTAATCCTGCCCAGATCGTCGTGTAGCTGCAACGTCTCAGGCCGCGCAAAATGGCCCCTCCAGAGCAAAATATCCATACCTTCCTGCAACGAACAGCGCAGCAGTTCACACTGAGCAGGAATATTGCCATCGTTTGCAGGTTTCCCGACCACCAACTGGTGAATAGAGATTTCAGATTGCGTTTGCGGTGACTCCGTCATGACCTGGTTATCTCCCTGTGCCTTAGACCAATGCGGGTATAAATAGAACCGAATGGGGTAGATGAGTTATTGATAATGGTTATTATTCACATTAATTCTCAGAACGCCACCCTGAATTGTCGTTTTTGGCGTCCGTAAAAATTCATCAGGAAATTCAGTTACTCCCATGTCATCTCAATCATCCAATACTGAATCGCTGTCCCGATTTCCTCTTTGGCAGGTGATTACACCGGTTCGCAGGAAGGTTATTTTAGCTATGGCGCTGGCGGGGCTGGCGGCATTAACCAGCCTGGGGGCGCTCCTTTTTCTGGCGTGGAGCCTGCGTGACATTCGCGCGACGCCTGACGCTATTCCTGCCTGGCCGCTGGGCGGCGTGATCGGCTGCGTGGTCTTAACTTTTGTTCTGCGCTTACAGGCGTTCAACACCTCTCATTACGCGGCTTTTCATCTGGAGAACATTCTGCGCAGCAGGTTAGCCCGTAAAGCATTGCAGCTTCCGCCTGGCGTGTTACAGCAAATGGGCAGCGGGTCAGTGGCGAAAGTGATGCTGGATGACGTGAAGTCGTTACATATTTTTGTGGCCGACAGCACGCCGCTCTATGCCCGCGCGATCATCATGCCGCTGGCGACAATCGTTATCTTGTTCTGGCTGGACTGGCGGCTGGCAATCGCGACGCTGGGGGTACTGGCGTTTGGATCGGTTGTTCTCGTGCTCGCCCGCCAGCGTTCGGAAGATATGGCTCAGCGTTATCATAAGGCGCGCGAGCAGGTTAGCGCGGCGGTTATTGAGTTCGTGCAGGCCATGCCCGTGGTGAGAACGTTTGATAGCGGCAGCACCAGTTTTTTGCGCTATCAACGCGCCCTTGAAGAGTGGGTCGATGTGCTCAAAACCTGGTATCGCAAAGCCGGTTTTTCAGCGCGTTTTTCCTTCTCGATTCTGAATCCTCTCCCGACCCTGTTTGTCCTGATCTGGTCGGGATACGGCCTGTTGCACTATGGCAGTTTCGATTTTATCGCGTGGGTGGCCGTTTTACTGCTGGGCAGCGGAATGGCCGAAGCCGTAATGCCAATGATGATGCTCAATAACCTGGTCGCGCAAACGCGTTTAAGCATTCAGCGTATTTATCAGGTTCTCGCGATGCCGGAGTTATCGCTGCCGCAGTCTGACCAGCAGCCGCAAGAGGCGAGCATTACCTTTGAGCAGGTGAGCTTTCATTATCCGCAAGCGCGTACTGGCGCCGCGTTGCAGGAGGTGAGCTTTCATGTGCCTGCCGGGCAAATTGTGGCGCTGGTCGGGCCAAGCGGCGCCGGAAAAAGCACCGTGGCGCGCTTGCTGCTGCGTTACGCCGACCCGGACAAAGGCCATATCCGTATTGGCGGCGTGGATCTGCGTGATATGCAGACGGACACCCTGATGAAGCAACTCTCGTTTGTGTTTCAGGACAACTTCCTTTTTGCCGACACGATAGCCAATAACATTCGTCTGGGCGCGCCGGATACGCCGCTGGAGGCGGTTATAGCGGCGGCCAGAGTGGCGCAGGCCCATGATTTTATTAGCGCTCTGCCAGAAGGTTACAACACTCGAGTCGGGGAACGTGGGGTATTTCTCTCCGGCGGCCAGCGGCAGCGCATTACTATCGCCCGGGCGCTTTTGCAGGATCGCCCCATCCTGGTGCTCGATGAGGCGACGGCGTTTGCTGACCCGGAAAACGAAGCGGCGCTTATCAAGGCGCTCGCGGCGGCCATGCGTGGCCGGACGGTCATCATGGTCGCGCATCGTCTCTCAATGGTGACTCAGGCCGATGTGATATTGCTGTTTTCCGACGGACAGCTCAGGGAAATGGGGAACCATACGCAACTGTTGGCGCAGGGCGGCCTGTATCAACGGCTCTGGCAACACTATCAGCAGGCGCAGCATTGGGTGCCGGGTGGAACACAGGAAGAGGTGATGGAAAATGAAAGACAATAATCCTGCGGATAACCTGGCCTGGCGCGTCATCTGGCGCCAGCTTATCTCCAGCGTTGGCAGTCAGGCCAGGATGCTGCGACGCAGTATGCTGGCGCTGTTGCTGGCGGCATTCATGCAGGGGATCGCCTTTGCCTGTCTTTATCCGATCATTGATACGCTGTTACGGGGAGACGCGCCGCAACTTCTTAACTGGGCTATGGCCTTCAGCGTCGCCGCAATTGTGACGCTGGTGCTACGCTGGTATGGCCTGGGCTTTGAATACCGTGGTCATCTGGCGCAGGCTACCCATGAGTTGCGCCTGCGACTTGGCGAGCAGTTACGCCGCGTGCCGCTGGAGAAGCTCCAGCGCGGCAGGGCGGGTGAAATGAACGCCTTGCTGCTGGGCAGCGTGGATGAAAACCTCAATTATGTTATTGCGATAGCCAATATTTTGCTGCTCACCATCGTCACGCCGCTGACGGCGTCGCTGGCGACATTGTGGATAGACTGGCGGCTGGGGCTGGTGATGTTGCTGATCTTCCCTCTGCTGGTGCCGTTTTATTACTGGCGCCGCCCGGCGATGCGGCGACAAATGCAGACGCTGGGGGAAGCGCACCAGCGTCTGAGCGGCGATATCGTTGAATTTGCTCAGGGGATGATGGTATTGCGCACCTGCGGCAGCGATGCCGATAAAAGCCGGGCGCTGCTGGCGCATTTCAATGCGCTGGAAAACTTACAGACCCGCACTCACCGTCAGGGCGCTGGCGCGACGATGCTGATCGCCAGCGTCGTGGAGTTGGGCCTACAGGTGGTGGTGTTATCCGGGATCGTCTGGGTAGTGACGGGCACTCTGAACCTCGCCTTTTTGATTGCCGCCGTCGCGATGATTATGCGCTTCGCAGAACCGATGGCGATGTTTATCAGCTACACCTCGGTTGTGGAACTGATCGCCAGCGCCCTGCAACGGATTGAGCAGTTTATGGCGATAGCACCGCTTCCCGTCGCAGAGCAAAGCGAGATGCCGGAACGTTACGATATCCGCTTTGACAACGTCAGCTATCGCTACGAAGAAGGCGACGGCCACGCGCTTAATCATGTTTCTTTGACGTTCCCGGCAGCCAGTATGAGCGCGCTGGTGGGTGCCTCCGGCGCAGGCAAAACTACCGTCACCAAACTGTTAATGCGCTATGCCGATCCGCAGCAAGGGCAGATTTCTATTGGCGGCGTCGATATTCGCCGCCTGACGCCGGAACAGCTCAATAGCCTAATTTCTGTTGTTTTCCAGGATGTCTGGCTGTTTGATGACACGCTGCTGGCGAATATCCGTATCGCGCGCCCACAGGCGACGCGGCAGGAGGTAGAAGAGGCCGCCCGCGCGGCGCAGTGCCTTGAGTTTATTTCCCGTCTTCCGCAAGGCTGGCTGACGCCAATGGGAGAGATGGGCGGCCAGCTATCGGGCGGCGAGCGCCAGCGGATTTCCATTGCCAGAGCGTTATTGAAAAACGCGCCGGTCGTCATTCTCGATGAACCGACTGCCGTGCTGGATATTGAAAGCGAGCTGGCGGTGCAAAAAGCGATCGATAACCTGGTTCACAACCGGACGGTGATTATCATCGCTCACCGTTTATCCACCATCGCCGGGGCCGGAAACATTCTGGTGATGGAAGAGGGACAGGTGGTTGAGCAGGGTACTCATGCGCAATTGCTCTCACATCATGGACGTTATCAGGCGCTGTGGCAGGCGCAAATGGCCGCGCGCGTGTGGCGCGACGACGGGGGGGGCCGCGTCTGGAGAGTGGGTGCATGAGTGATGTTCAGTCGAATGTGAAACCTCTGACGTTGACGACCGGGCGGGTGATTTTTGCTATTGCCGGCGTCTATGTGACGCAGAGTCTGGTATCGGCGCTGTCTATGCAGTCCTTACCCGCGCTGGTGCGCGCTGCTGGCGGTTCGCTGGCGCTTGCCGGTGCGACAACCCTGTTTATGCTGCCCTGGGCGCTGAAGTTTATTTGGGCGCCGTGGATCGAGCGCTGGCGGCTTCCGCCCGGTAGCCAGGAACGCCGTTCCCGCATGTTAATCCTGCGTGGTCAGGTCGCGCTAGCGGCGATCCTGACTATTGCCGCAGCGATTGGCTGGTTTGGGCGAGAAGGGGGATTCCCCGATACGCAAATCGTCGCGTTATTTGTTCTGTTTATGGTGGCAGGCACGGTCGCCTCCACCATTGATATCGCCAGCGACGGCTTTTGTGTCGATCAACTGACCCGCACGGGTTACGGCTGGGGAAACAGCGTGCAGGTCGGCGGCAGCTATCTGGGAATGATGTGCGGCGGCGGGGTGTTCCTGATGCTGTCGGCGGCATCCGGCTGGCCTGTCGCCATGCTGATGATGGCGGTGCTGATTATGGCGCTGTCACTCCCGCTGTGGCGCATTACGGAGCCGACGCGAACAGCGACTATCCCGCATGTTCCGGCGTTAGGTTATGCGCTAAGGAGGAAGCAGGCGCGCCTGGGCTTACTGCTGGTATTGATGCTGAATTCAGGCATGCGGTTTGTGCTGCCTCTTCTGGCACCGCTGTTGTTGGATCATGGGTTGAGCATGTCCGCATTGGGCGCGCTGTTCAGCGGCGGCAATATTGCAGCGGGCATAGCAGGAACGCTGGCCGGCGGATTGCTGATGAAATACACCTCACCCGGCAGAGCGCTGTTGACGGCTTATGGCGTCCAGGGGATCGCGCTGCTGGCGGTGGTGATGACGCTCATGATGGCGCCGGGTCATCTGCTGCTGCAGATTCTCCAGTGTCTGGTCATTGTCCAGTCCATTTCGCTGGCCTGCGCGCTGGTCTGTCTTTACGCCACGCTGATGTCGCTTTCATCGCCTTTGCAGGCCGGTGTCGACTTCACCCTCTTTCAATGTACTGATGCGGCAATCGCCATTCTGGCAGGCGTTATCGGTGGCGTTGTTGCTCAACATTTTGGCTATGCAGCCTGCTTCCTGTTTGCCGGGGCATTCACGTTGCTGGCGGCGTGGGTTGCTTATATCCGGCTGCATTCGGCAAGAGAACTGATGACAAGCGCAATTGATTGATCCGCGAATAACACAGAGAGGTAAGGGATGAAAATCAGTGAATTTCTACATCTGGCGTTACCAGAGGAACAATGGCTACCGACGATTTCTGGCGTTTTACGCCAGTTCGCAGAAGAAGAGTGTTATGTCTATGAGCGTCAACCCTGTTGGTATTTAGGGAAGGTGCGAATAAGCGGGGAAATTCTTCTCGGCTGACTCAGTCATTTCA
>OGQV01001528.1_pt1 | contig 16656 bp, 12 predicted proteins | sample 1553311 | NCBI WGS metagenome assembly OGQV01 (sample SAMEA2579976, study PRJEB22360) | human gut metagenome
GGCCGCCCTCGTCATAGCCGACATATCCCGGAGGGGCACCGATAAGACGGGAGACGGAGTATTGCTCCATGTATTCGCTCATATCGATACGAACCATGCTGCGCTCATCGTCAAACAGTGCCTCGGCAAGCGCTTTGCACAGCTCCGTTTTGCCGACACCGGTGGGGCCGAGGAACAGGAACGAACCTATCGGACGATTGGGGTTCTGTATGCCTGCACGGGATCTTAAAATTGCATCGCAAACGCGCTGAACGGCGTCATCCTGTCCGACAATGCGTTTGTGAAGCTGGGAGTCAAGCCGCAGAAGTTTCTTGCGCTCGCTTTCCATGAGCTTTGAAACCGGGATGCCCGTCCACCGCGCAACGATTTTTGCAATCTCCTCGGAGGAAACATGGTCGCGGAGCAGACTGTTTTCGCGGTTTGCGGCAAGAGCCTCTTCCTTTTGCAGCTCTTTTTGCAGGCCGGGCAGCTCGCCGTATTTCAGCTGAGCGGCACGGTTAAGATCGTATTCGTTTTCTGCGCGGGCAATATCCGCGTTAACCTGTTCAATGCGTTCACGGAGCTGCTGAACCTTGGAAATTGCATTGCGCTCGTTGTCCCAGCGCGCTTTCATGTTGTTGAACTTGTCGCGCTTTTCGGCAAGCTCGCGGCGAATTTCGGCAAGGTGTTCCTGCGTGTGTTCGTCATTGTCGCCGGTGAGAGCGGTTTCTTCAATCTCCAAACGCATTATTTCCCGGGAAATTTCGTCCATTTCGGAAGGCATGGAGTTCATTTCCGTCTTGATGAGCGCACATGCCTCGTCAACAAGGTCAATAGCCTTGTCGGGAAGGAACCTGTCGGAAATATAACGGTCGGAAAGCGTTGCGGCGGCAATAAGTGCCGAGTCGTGAATCTTAACGCCGTGATAAACCTCGTAGCGTTCCTTCAAACCGCGAAGGATGGCAATCGTGTCCTCAACGGAGGGTTCGGCAACGGTCACGGGCTGGAAACGGCGTTCGAGTGCAGCATCCTTTTCGATGTATTTGCGGTATTCGTCAAGCGTTGTTGCGCCGATGCAGTGCAGCTCGCCGCGCGCAAGCATGGGCTTCAGAATGTTGCCCGCATCCATTGCGCCGTCGGTCTTGCCGGCGCCGACAATGGTGTGAAGTTCGTCGATGAACATGATGATCCTGCCTTCGCTGCGCTTGATTTCGTTAAGCACAGCTTTCAGCCTTTCTTCAAATTCACCGCGATATTTTGCGCCCGCAACAAGGGAACCCATGTCCAGTGCAAAAAGTCTGCGATCCTTCAGATTGTCGGGAACGTCGCCGCGTACGATACGGAGCGCAAGCCCCTCGGCAATTGCGGTTTTGCCGACGCCGGGTTCACCGATAAGGCAGGGGTTGTTCTTCGTTTTTCGTGAAAGAATGCGGATAACGCTGCGGATTTCGTTATCTCGGCCGATAACGGGGTCAAGCTTCTGCGCCCGGGCAAGTTCGGTCAGATCCTGTCCGTATTTGTTAAGAACATCATAGGTGCTTTCTGGATTATCGGAATTCACCCTGCTGTTGCCGCGGACGGCCTTCAACGCTTCAAGGTATTTGTCGCGGACGATTCCGAACCGTTTGAGCAGGGGTTTCACAACATAGTCGGCGCGTTCGATAAGGCCGAGCATGATATGCTCAACGGAAACGAAACTGTCGCCCATGCGCTTTGCTTCCTCTTCGGCGCGGGTGAGCACGGAGTTCAGCTCCGGAGTCATATAAACCTGCCCGCCGCCGCTGCTTCCGAAGGTTGCCTGCTTGTCAAGCTCCGTGTCGATTGCGGCGCGGAGTTCATCCGTGGAAATACCCATGGATGCCATAAGTTGGGCGTTCAAATCATCCGGATCGTCAAGAAGCGCATGAAAAACGTGGATCTGCCCGACTTGGGTATTCCTGCGCTCCTCGGCAAGCGATTGCGCCTGCTGAAGGGTTTCAAGGGTTTTTTGGGTCATTTTATTAGCGTTCATAAGGTAAACCTCCTTGAGGTATTGTTTCCGTAACGGTGTTCCTTTTAATCAGGAACATTGTCCCGTGCAAACGGGGCTGCATCAAACTGCTGCCCGAATGAAACGGGGCGTTATCAGAGAGGCACGGGAAGGTGCTTCCCCGACCGCCGAGGGGCTGAGGTTCGGCGGTTCAAATCGGGTTGTTAGCACTCGTTCTCTTTGAGTGCTAACATTATATAACACTCCGACGCGAAAAGCAACAGCAGACGAATAATGTTTCAATTTTGTCACATTAATGCCAAAAATCGAGAGGCAGTTGCTCATTATTGATTGCCGATTCCCAATTGAACATTGCCCGCCCTATACAAATATGGTATAATAACCGCATACGAAAGGCATTTGCTGCCGAGCAAAAAACAAGGCAGCCTTTCGGAATAATTCCTTTGGAGGGAAAATACCCGTGAAAATTCTGAAGCACATTGTGATGTGGAAATTTCTTGACAATGCGGAAGGCAAAACAAAAGCGGAGAACATGCGCTTTGCGGCAGAAAATCTTCGTGCACTTGTCGGCGTTGCGCCGACGCTTCTGAAGCTCAGCATCGGCGAGGATGTTCTCGGCAGCCCCGCAAGCTTTGATATGGCTCTTGTTGCCGACTTCAAAAGCGTTGAGGATATGCTTGCGTACCGCGATTTTCCCCGTCATGCGGAGATATCAAATTATATCCGCCGTGTGATTTCCGACAGGAAAGTTGTGGATTTTTTTATTGAAACCGACGAGAACTGAACAAAAGCTTCGAGTATTGAAAACGATGCGGAAAGACTGCATCAAAATAATCCACATTATCCACAGGTTCGTGTGGATAACACGTCCCAACAGTGTAAAAATGTGGATAACTTGCCCGAATCGGGGAGTTTTTTGCAAAAAATGCCTGTTAAACGCGGCTTTGAATGTGGATAAGTTGAGGATATAACGGAGTCATAACAGTTTGCACCGAAAGGGAACCGGGAAAAAGATTTGAGCATTAAACTTTAAATCCGAACCTCGGGCAGCTTTCCGACAGGGATTTTACAACGAAGCCGGCCGCAGCCGGCTGCAAAATGCAAAGAAAAGAAAGGAGACTTTCGCCGAAGCGAAAGTCATGGTCATAAAAATGAATTACAACGTTAAACTTTCTGATGAAGTTCGCGAGGCACTTGCGCTGGGAAGACCCGTTATTGCGCTTGAAAGCACGATTATTGCGCACGGAATGCCTTATCCGCAGAACGTCAAAACGGCTCTTGCGTGCGAACGTTTGGCGCGTACGCACGGCGCGGTTCCCGCAACGATTGCGATCATCGGAGGTCAGCTTTGCGCGGGCCTTACCGAGGAACAGATAGAGTATCTCGGCAGGGAAGGACGGAATGTTGCAAAAGTCAGCCGCCGCGATATTCCTTATATCATGGCAAAGGGTGCGGACGGCGCAACGACGGTTGCCGCAACGATGTTCATTGCAAGCCTTGCGGGCATAAAAGTGTTTGCAACGGGCGGCATCGGCGGCGTGCATCGCGGCGCGGAAACAACCATGGATATTTCCGCCGACCTTACGGAGCTTGGAAGAACGCCTGTTGCAGTCGTTTGCGCGGGGGCAAAGAGTGTGCTTGATATCGGCTTGACGCTTGAGTATCTTGAAACGCAGGGTGTGCCCGTTGTCGGCTTCCGCACGAACAAAATGCCCGCATTTTACACGCGGGACAGCGGTTATAACACTCCTTGCAGATGCGATTCGGTTGAGGAGCTTTCGGATATGGTCGGCGCAATGGCAAATATTCCCATGCGCAGCGGCATGGTTATTGTGAACCCGATCCCGAAAGAATTCGAAGCCGACGAGGACATGATCGACCGTGCAACCACGAAGGCTTTGCGTGAGGCCGAAAAGAACGGCATCACGGGCAGGGATGTTACCCCCTTCCTGCTTGCACGTATTGCGGAGCTTACGGAGGGCGCAAGCCTGAAGGCGAATATCGCGCTTGTTTATAACAACGTGCGCCTTGCCGCTTCCGTTGCGGCGGGAGTTATTCAGCCGGAGTGAAGGCAGAACGGCAAAAGCCGTCCGCGCCCGTCCGCGTGACGGTGCCGCACAGGAAACGCTTTTTATTGCCTGTCCGAGGCAATACGGCAAACTGTTCTCGGGCAGGCTTGTTTAATTTGCTGTTGTGCAGGCGGAGCCTGCTGTCGGCTTGTTTCTCGGGAAACATTCCCGAGGGGAACAAGCCCGAAAACCATCCCCGTGACCGAAGTTCTCGGGGGAGAGTTAACCCGCCGCTGCCGCAATTGCTTTTTTCGGGGCGAAGCCGAGCGTCGGCGCACTTTGTTGAGGAGGCATATAATGAAGAAAAAATTGCTGCGGTTCGCCGCACTGATGATTGCTTTGGCTTTTGTTTTTGCAGGCACCGCCTGCCGCGGAGGCGATGTTGTTGTTGACATAGGCCATGACACGCCTGCACCGACAGCAAAGCCGACAACGTCGCCGACGGCCGAACCGACACCGGAGCCGACGGCCGAACCGACGCCGGAGCCCACCCCTGCGCCTGTTCACGCAACGCTCATGTTTGTGGGCGATTTGATGTGCCTTTCAAGCCAGCAGCGCGGCGCGAAGCAGCAGGCGGGCGGCAGCGGCTATGACTTTTCTCCGTCATTTGCATATGTCAGGGAAGTTTTTAACAATGCGGACTGCGTCATCGGCAATCTTGAAACATCGCTTTCACATTCGTGGCCTTATGCAACGGAGCAGCGCAATATCGGCGGAATGCCCAACTGCAACGGGCCCAAGCAATATTTGGGAGCATTGAAATTTGCGGGCTTTGACGCGCTTGTGCTTGCAAACAACCATTGCTGCGATGCGGGAGTTCAGGGCATTATCGAAACCACTCAGGCTGTTGAGGAATACGGCTTTCCCTACACCGGACTTTTCCGCGAAAAGGACGCGCAGCGGTTCGTAATCCTTGATGTTAAGGGGATAAAAGTCGGCCTCCTTTCCTATGCCGAATTCTATAATTCAAAAGATAAAGCCGTTCGCGAAGCGGGCTGTGAATACATGATAAACACCTATTCAAAGGAACGCATTGCCGAGGACATTGCGGCGGCGCGGGCTGCCGGTGCGGAGCTTATCGTGGCCTATAATCATTGGGGCGCGGAACATACGCACCAACCCACACCTAAGGTCGTGACTCACGCTCAGGAGATGGCGGATGCAGGCGTTGATATCATAATCGGCTCACACTCCCATGCGGTTCAGCCCGTTGTTTGGCTCACGGCGGCGGACGGACGGCAGGTGCTTTGCGCATATTCAATGGGCAATTTTGTGTCCAGCATGGGCAGAAGCACCGCGAACGACACTTTTATTGCGGAAATCGGCATCGTTCGCGAGGGGGGAAGTGTGCGCGTGGAGAGCGAGAAATATCATCCCTGCCGCGTGTTCCCGCAGCTTAAAGGCTATTGGTATGTTGTTGTGCCGACGAACGTGACGATTGTTAATAGCATCATTCCGCAGCTTAAGGCGGCAGAAGAAAGGATAACGGCAATTGTAAACCCGGAGGGAAGATAAAATATTAGCATGAAGCTGCTTTCAAAAATCCTTGCATATGCTGCCGTGCCGTGCCTTGCTGCCGCGCTGCTGATAAGTTTTATCGGCCGGCTTTCGGGAGATAAGGTTTGGATTAAAAGGGAGTATGAAAAACTTGATATAAATGATTACACCGGCATGAGCACGGACGAGATGTGCACCGTGTATCTTCGCATGGTTGATTATATGAAGGGCGGGACGGATGAGCTTCAAACGGAAGTCACGGTGTTCGGCGAACGTACCGAAATGTTCGGCGAGCGGGAAATTTCGCACATGAATGATGTCCGAAAGCTCTGGTTCGGGGTTGAAACAGCGAAATACATTCTGTTCGCCTTTGCAGCAATTGCGGCTGCGCTTGCTTTGTATGCTTACAGGCGGAGTGCCGCCGCCGTGCTTGCCCGCTGCTGGCTTATCGGGATTTGCGTCATTGCTTTCATTGCGGCTGTGCTTGCAGTTTGGGCTGCCGTGGATTTTTATTCGTTCTGGATACTGTTTCACGCAGTATTTCTGGATGTTCCGTCTGCAATATTTGACCCGGCGGAAAGTTTGATGATTCGCATCTGCGTTCAGCAGCTTTTCAGCGATCTGATACTTCGCATTGCAGTTTACACCGTGAGTGCCTGTGCGGTTATAAGCATTCTCGCGGGGATTGTGTGCAAAACTTCGGGAGCAGGCAAGGGAACCGTGAAAAACAGACTTAGGGATGCCAAAGACTAATTTCACTTAATCAAATCAATCGTTCCGGTTACTGCCTGCGGAAGCGGGAGTCGGCTCGGAAAGTGAAAAGCGGTTTGGAAAGGAAAATCAATTTGAATTGGTCCGAAAGATGTGAACCCGCGCTGAAACGCTTTATGAGCGGGGAAAATGAACTTATACTCGGGATTGAATCTTCCTGCGACGAAACAGCCGCCGCCGTTCTGTGCGGCGGACGCAAAGTGCTGAGCATGGCGGTGCATACGCAAATTCCCGTTCACAGGCTGTACGGCGGCGTTGTGCCGGAAATTGCTTCCCGCAGCCATACGGAGCGGATAGGTGCCGTTGCGGATGAGGCATTAAAAAGTGCCGGTGTCGGTTTGAATGACATCGGTGCAATTGCCGTAACCTGCACGCCCGGGCTGATCGGCGCACTGCTTGTGGGCGTCAGCTATGCAAAAGGCCTCGCATACGCCGCAAACATTCCTTTGGTCGGCGTGAACCATATTGCGGGGCATATCGCCGCAAACTATCTCACTTATCCGGATCTTGAACCGCCGTTTGTCTGCATTGTGGCTTCCCGCGGGCACAGCCATATCGTTCGCGTGGTCGATTACAATCGCTTTGAGCTTATCGGCAGAACGCGCGATGATGCGGCGGGTGAAGCTTTTGACAAGGCGGCGCGTGCGCTCGACTTGCCGTACCCCGGCGGTCCGGAGATAGAGAAGCTTGCAAAATGCGGGAACCCGAACGCATTCCGCTTCCATGCGCCGTTTAACGAGGGCGAAAGCAATGATTTCAGCTTTTCGGGCATCAAAACGGCCGTTGTCAACCTGCTCCATAATGCGGAGCAGAAGGGGGAAGTTCTGAATAAGGCCGATGTCGCCGCCTCCTTCCAACGTGCCGTTGCGGATACCCTGACGATGAAATCCGTTCGCGCGGCTCTGCGCGAAAAAAGCTCCGTGCTTGCCCTTGCCGGCGGAGTGAGTGCGAACAATGTGCTTCGCACCCGGCTGCAAACAGAATGCGACAGGAACGGCATCCGTTTTTGCCGCCCGGATATGCGGTTCTGCACCGATAATGCGGCAATGATAGCCTGTCAGGGTTATTATATGCTGCGCAGCGGGGAGGTTTCCGGGCTGGATTTGAATCCTTCGGCGGCCGAGTTCCTGTCGGAGGGAAGGTAATTGTCGGGCAGCGGCAAACTCACTCAACAAAACTCGAATACAATAACAAAACAGGACTGCTGCCTTTTACGGCGCAGTCCTGTTATTTGTCAGCGGGGGCGGGGATACCGAGTCCGCTGATGCAGTTTGCGGTTTACTGAAAGCAATGCTTATTTCGTGTAGCGTACAACGGGCTTTCTTGCCGCGGTGACCTCATCGGGACGGCCGACAGGGGTGGTGACGGGGCAGGCGTGTACGGCCTCGGGGTTTTCTTTGGCTTCACGGGCAATGTCTTTCATTGCTTCAATGAACTCATCGAGAGTCTCGCGGCTTTCGGTTTCGGTGGGTTCGATCATCATTGCTTCATGAACGATAAGCGGGAAGTAGATGGTCGGGGGATGGTAACCGCGATCGATAAGGGCTTTTGCGATATCGGTTGTGTGAACGCCGAGATCGAGCAGTTCGCCCGGAGCAATGACGCATTCATGCATACAGATGCGGTCGTGGGGAATCTCATAGGTGCCGCGCAGTGCGTTCATGATGTAGTTTGCATTCAGAACGGCATTTTCGCTTGCTTCCCTGAGACCCTTGCCGCCGAGAGAGCGGATATAGGCATATGCCTTGACGATAACACCGAAGTTGCCGTAGAAGCTCTTGACCCTGCCGAAGGATTCGGGGCGATCGTAATCCAGTTCGATCATGCCGTTGCGTTCAACAAGCACGGGAACAGGCATAAAGGGCATGAGGTGTTTTTTGACACCGACGGGACCGCTGCCGGGACCGCCGCCGCCGTGCGGGGTGGAGAAGGTTTTATGCAGGTTGATATGCATAACGTCAAAGCCCATATCGCCGGGGCGAACAATGCCCATTATCGCGTTCAGGTTTGCGCCGTCGTAATAGAGCAAACCGCCTGCCTCGTGAACGATGTCGGCAATTTCCTTAATATTGCGCTCAAACAGACCGAGGGTGGAGGGGTTGGTGAGCATCAGACCCGCAGTGTCGGGGCCGACTGCCGCACGCAGCGCGTCAAGATCAACGCCGCCGTCGGGAGCGGATTTGATTTCTTTAACTTTGAAGCCGCACATAACCGCACTTGCGGGGTTGGTGCCGTGCGCTGCATCGGGAACGATGATGGTTGTGCGGGCGGTGTCGCCGCGATGTTCGTGATAGGCGCGGATATGCATAAGTCCGGTCAATTCACCGTGCGCACCGGCAGCGGGCTGGAGCGTGAAAGCGTCCATGCCGCAGATTTCGCACAGGCATTTTTCCATGTCATACATCAGGCGCAGAGAACCCTGGCACATATCTGCATCGAGCAGAGGGTGCACGTCGTTAAACAGTTGGGCGACTTCTTCGTTGATTTTGGGGTTGTATTTCATCGTGCAGGAGCCGAGAGGATAGAACCCGTTGTCAACGCCGAAATTGCGGCGGGAAAGGTTTGTATAGTGGCGAACAAGATCGACTTCACCCAGTTCGGGAAGGTCGAGTTTTGATTCGGCACGCATGTTTTCGGGAATTGCGCAGTTTGCGGCGGGCACATCCAGTGCGGGCAGGTCATACGCGCGGCGTCCCTCGCGGGAACGTTCAAAAATCAGCTTGTAGGATTGCCTCATGCTTCGGTACCTCCGTCGGTTTCGTTCTCACCGTCCTGCTCAAAGAACATGATGTTGAGCATTTCGATAAGGTAATCAATATCTTCTTTGGTTGTCATTTCGGTTGCGCACCAGAGCATTCCGCCGTCTGCAAGCACAAGGCCGGAAACTATGCCGGCATCCTTGAGCGCGGTGGAAATCTCGTCGGCGGGAATCTCGCTGTCGATGACGAACTCGTTGAAGAACGGGGTGTTGAAACGGAGTTTGAAGCCGGGAAGCTCGGTGAGCTTCCGAGCCAGATAGTGCGCCTTTGCAATGTTCGTTTCGGCAACTTCTTTCATGCCGCAGGGACCCATCGTGCAGGCATACATGGCTGCCATGATTGCGCAGAGCATCTGGTTGGAGCAGATGTTGCTGGAAGCCTTTTCGCGGCGAATGTGCTGCTCGCGTGCCTGAAGGGTGAGAACGAATACGCGGTTGCCGTCGGCATCAACGGTTTCACCGACGATTCTGCCGGGCAGATTGCGGATGAGTTTGCCGCCTGCTGCCATAAAGCCCGCATACGGGCCGCCGAAGCACATGGGAATGCCGAGAGGCTGTGCATCGCCGACAGCAATATCCGCACCGTAGTCCGCAGGGCGTTTGACAGCACCGAGGCTGATGGGGTTGACATAGCTGACGAGCAGTGCCTTTGCGCCGTGAACGAGGGTTGAAATCTCGTCCATGTTTTCAATGCAGCCGAAATAGTTGGGCTGTGCGGCGATGAAACCGGCAGAGCCTTCAAGGTTTGCCTTCAGGCAGTCGATATCGGTAATGCCGTTTTCGTTGAGCCCGATTTCAACAAGCTCAAGGCCGTGGCAGTGGCCGTAGGTTTTGACAGTGCCGATAACATCGGGGTGAAGACCTGCGCTGTAGAGGATCTTGTTCCTGCGCTTTGAGTCACGCAGCATCAGCAGGGATTCGGCCGCAGCGGTCGCACCGTCGTAAACGGAAGCGTTGGCGGCATCCATGCCGGTAAGATTGCAGATGACTGTTTGCCATTCGAAAATACCCTGAAGCATACCCTGGCTCATTTCCGCCTGATAGGGGGTGTATGCGGTGTAGAATTCGCTGCGGGAGATGAGCTGAGGAATCAGCGCGGGAATGTAGTGATGATATGCGCCCGCGCCGCGGAAAAGCAGGCAGGCTTCGTCGTTCTGAAGAACATAGCCGGTGATGAGCTGACGCAGCTCCATCTCGCTCATCGGAGCGGGAAGCTCCAGCTCGCGGTTGAGCTTAAGATCCGCCGGAATATCGGCAAACAGCTCGTCCATTTCGGAAAGGCCGAGTGTTTTCAGCATTTCGCGGCGTTCTTCAACGGTGTTGGGAACATAGCTTCTCATGTTGTGGAATACTTCCTTTATAAATATAAAATCTTGATGAATCGGAATTTTGCCCGATTCGAAAAAAAGCTTATTCAAGGTAAAAACGCATAACCCGCGGCGGCGGAAAACCGTGGGCGCGGAGCTATGCGTTTTTTTATCGCGGAACCGTGCCGAAAAGCACAGGCTTGGGCTGGGCCGCGACAGGTACGGGTTGATTAAGCCTCTTCAAGCAGCTTTTCGTATTCTTCTGCGGTGAGCAGGCTTGCTTCGTCGATTTCGGTAACTTTGATCTTTGCGATGAACTGACCGAAAGCATCCTCGTTAAGAAGCTCGGGCTGTGCGTCCAGCTCTTCGTTGACTTCGATGACGGTGCCGGCAACGGGGCTGTTGACGGGGGAAGCTGCCTTTACGGATTCAACGGTGGTGTAGGATTCGCCGAGATTGATCTCGCTGTCAACTTCGGGAAGCTCAACATAAACGATGTCGCCAAGCTCGCTCTGTGCGTGATCGGTGATGCCGAGGGTGGCAACGCCGTCTTCGATAAGTACCCAGTCATGTTCACGGGTGTATTTGCGGTCGGTGGGAACCATGATATAATCCTCCGGATTTATAAGTTTTGTATGTATTTTCGTTTAAATTCCCGCAGCGGAACCGTGCCGAGAGCCGATACGCACCGCCGGGGAAGGGAACGCAGTTTTGTGCGCATTTGTGCGGCGCCGACGGGTGAGCCGCATAAATATGTTTATTTCCTCTTGTAGAAGGGCATGGGTGCAAACTCGCAGTCGATGACTCTGCCGCGAACGGAAACGGCCCAAGTGCCGTTTTCATCGGCATCGGCGGAAACGAGTGCCATTGCATAATTGCCGCCGACAGCGGGTGCGGGGCCGCCCGAGGTGACGATGCCGACTTTTTCACCGTTGCAGAGAACATCCGCATCGGGGCGGGCAATGCCTTTTCCGACGATCTTCAGACCGATGCGTTTGCGGGTCTGGGGCTTGAGCAAAGCTTCTTTGCCGATGAAATCGGGCTTGTTGAATTTGATTGCAAAGCCGAGGCCGCACTCAACGGGGTTGATGTCCGCACTCATTTCATGACCGTAAAGGGGCATGGAAGCTTCAAAACGGAGCGTATCGCGTGCGCCGAGGCCGCAGGGCAGCATGTCAACGCCTTTGCCCGCTTCAAGCAGAGCCTCAAACAGGCGAACGGTATCTTCCGCCGCACAGTAAAGCTCAACGCCGTCTTCTCCGGTGTAGCCGGTGCGGGAGACGAGGCAGGGAATGCCGGCAACGGTCATTTTATCGTTGAAAGTGTAATATTTCTGAGGGATCTCGCCTTCAAAACCCGCAGCATCAAGAACTGCCTGATGAAGCGGACCCTGCAAAGCGAGCTGACCCCATTTTGCGCTGTTGTTGATGACCCGAACATCACCGAATGCATGTTCGGAAAGCCATGCAAAGTCCTTGTCGGTATTGCCGGCGTTGACGATGAGCATGTAGTGATCGTCGGCGAATTTGTAGATAAGAACGTCGTCCACTGCGCCGCCGTTATCATAGCACATAACGGCATAGCGGCACCTGCCGGGCGTCATTGAAGTGACGTCGTTGGTGACCATTTTCTGCATGTAGGCATAGGCATCATTGCCGATAATGTCAACTTCACCCATGTGTGAAACATCAAAAAGGCCTGCGCGTTCGCGAACGGCTTTGCACTCATCCAAAATGGAGGTGTACTGCACGGGCAGAGCCCAGCCGCCGAAATCGACGATTTTGCCGCCGAGAGCACAATGCTTCTCAAACAGCGGAGTTTTTTTAAGGTTATCGAAATTTTCCATTGCGATCCTCCCAAAGGTAACGTTAAAAAAGAAAAATCGCCCGAATCCGTCCGAAAATCGAACCGAACGATTCCTGCCTCCTATTATATAACTCTTCAGCCTATATTGTAAGGGGGAAAAAGGATATATTTGCAAAGGAACAGGGATTTTTTTGCCGAAAAAATAAAATATGACTGCAAATTGCGGATTGGCAGCGTATGAAGCGGAAGAAGAAACACCGGCAGGGAAGTTCCTTACGGTGTGTTTGGCAGTGTTTGCTTTGTTTCCCCGTTGCATTTTTTCGGTGAGTGTTGTATCATGTTATATGTGAAGGAATACATTTTTCGCGGCCGCAGACGGGCGCGCGGAAAGGAACGGAGAATAACATTGTTGGTTACACTTTGCGCAGCGGTTATTTTGCTTGTTGCGGCGGATTTAATATCAAAGGCGGCAGCCGTGAGCGTGCTTTCGCAAGCGGGCGGCGCGCTTGAGTTTATCCCGGGGCTGATACGCTTCGAGTATCATAAAAACACGGGAATGGCGTGGGGGCTTTTCAGCAATGCAACGTGGGTTTTTGTTGTGATAACGATAGTCACGGGCGGATTGATAGTTTTCATTCTGTTGAAAACGCTGAAAACAATGCCGCGCAATTTGCAGCTCGGGCTTGCGCTCGTGCTTTCGGGTGCGATAGGCAATCTGATTGACCGCGTTGCTCTGGGCTATGTGCGCGATTTCATTGCTTTTGACTTTATGAACTTTCCCGTGTTCAATTTTGCGGACAGCTGCATAACCGTGGGTGCGGTGCTTCTTATTGTGAGCGTTCTGTTCACAAAGAGCGGCAGAGCGTATTTTGCCGCATTGGACGAAAAAAAGCAGAAGCCCGAAAAAACGGACGGCGAAAAAACCGCGGGCTGCGCGGCGGGCAACGGCGGCGAAGCGGGTGCCGAACCCGACGTAAAACAGGCGGAAAGCAAATGAACTCGGATTCGGAACGGACGAACGGACAGATCCCCGAAAAGGACAGCGGTGAATGCGCGGAAAAAGCCTGCGAAAATGCAGATGACCGAGACTTCGGCAGTGAGTTTGTTTCGGATGAAATTCTTTGCGGCGAGACGGAAGACGACTGCCGAAACGGCGGAAAAATTGTTATTGCGGCACAAAAAAACGGAGGCAGGCTGGATGCTTTTGCCGCGGAACACACGGAGCTTACGCGTTCGGCGGTGCAAAGGCTGCTTCTTTGCGGTGCGGTAACGGTCAACGGTCGTTCCGAAAAAGCAAAGTATGCCGTGCGCATGAGTGATATTATCGAAATTCAGCTTCCGCCGCCCGTGCCGACGGAGCTTGTTCCGCAGGATATTCCGATAGATATTGTGTATCAGGATGCGGATATTGCCGTTATAAACAAGCCTGTCGGAATGGTCGTGCATCCCGCGCCGGGCAACCCGGACGGGACGCTTTGCAACGCGCTGATGTTTCACCTTAAGGATTTGTCGGGCATAGGCGGAGCAATGCGCCCGGGGCTTGTGCATCGAATCGACAAGAACACATCCGGACTGCTGGTCATTGCAAAGAATGACGATGCTCACAATTTTCTTGCGAACGAGCTGAAGACCCATTCGGTGGCAAGAACCTACTGCGCTTTGTGCGAGGGCAATTTCAGACAGGACAGCGGAACCGTTGATGCGCCGCTTGCAAGGCACAAAACGGACAGAAAGCGCATGGCGGTGTACCCTGCCGGAACGGCCGGTGCGCGTGAAGCGGTTACACATTGGTTCGTTCGCGAACGTTTACCGAGCAGCGGCGCGGGCGGAAGAACGCTTTTGCGGGTTGAACTCGAAACGGGAAGGACACACCAAATCCGCGTTCATATGGCCTATATCAATCACCCGCTTGTCGGCGACGATGTATACGGCACGGGTGCGGCATCGGCAGTGCGCGGCAGGAACGATCTCGGGTTCGTCGGGCAGGCTCTCCATGCGGAAAGGCTGCGCCTGATTCACCCGCGAACTCACGAACAAATGGAATTTTTTGCTCCTCTGCCGGAGCATTTTAAGGCTGCTCTCGAAAAACTGCGCGGAGCAAACGGATAAACCCGATTAAACAGAATTCAAACAGAATTTTAATATCAAAACTGCGCGGAGCTTTTGCGGAGCAAACGGAACGAAGTGCCCCCGAAAGGCTCTGCTGCACGAAAACAGGGAAGGAACACAATGAAAAGATTGACCCGCAGCGAAATTAAAGCGGAACTGGAAAAGCCGAACGGTTCGGCGGAAATAATGAATGATTCCACCATCGACAAAATCAGCCTTTGCGATGAAACAACGGCAATGTTCATTGAGGAAAACATCGGCTCGGCGCTGATGATACGCCTTGCAAAAAGCCGCGCAATGCTGCTCCGCATGAGCGGCAACCCTGCTCTTCTGCCGGCGATGCGCAAAGCCCTTGCAAGCGATGCCTCCCCGAAGCTCCGCCGCAATGCAGCAAGGCTTATCGGCCTTTTCACAAAGGATGAAGCGGATGCTCAGCTTCTTATCGCGCGGCTGAAATGCGAAGATACGCGTTTTGTTCGTCCGTCCCTGCTTTTTGCATTGGGAGCCGTCGGCGGCGAAAGCGCTCAGCGCGCTCTTGACGAATACATTCCCGCCCCGCCTGCGGACGAAACGGAGCAGAAGCATTATCTTGAGGAATGCGAGGCGTTGAAACAGGCGCGCGCAGCCGCAATGAAACACGAAAAGCATAATTTCCGCGGACTTGACAAAGTTTATGAAATTGAGTTGACCGCTCCCGACCGCCTGACGGAGCAGCTTAAAGCCGAACTGGAAGATTTTGACATTGAGGCGTTCGACGTTCGCCGAAACAGCCTGAAGGTCAATACGGATGATTACATCGGCCTGTTTGAAGCACGCTGCTTTTCGGAGGCTCTGATTCCGATCGATATGAAAGTCGATTTGACGGCGGAAGCTGTTTCTTCCTGCGCAAAACCCTTTATGCTTGATTTCATGCGGAAGACGCATGAGGGAGAGCCGCCGTACCGCTATCGCATTGAAATAACGGGAGACCTGCCGGGGGATATTAACAGAAGCGAGCTGAAAAAGGCAATTCGCGATCTTACGGACGATAAAACGCTTGTGAATGCGCCTGCGGATTACGAAATCGAACTTCGCATCGCCGCTTCGGTGAGCTCCGCAAGGCTGTACCTGAAGCTTTTCACCGTCAGGGATGAACGTTTCCCCTACCGAAAGGAGATGCTGCCGGCTTCGATGAATCCTGCGGCTGCGGCTGCCGTGCTGCGGTTTGCAAGCGATTATCTGACGGTCAATGCCCGCGTTATCGACCCGTGCTGCGGGAGCGGCACTCTGCTTTTTGAACGCGGAATGCTCTCGCCCTGCGCTTCTTTGACGGGTGTTGATATTTCCCACAAGGCGATTGACTGCGCAAGGGTGAATGCGGAGGCGGCGGTGAAAACCTGCGGAATAACCCAGGCAAAATTCATATGCAACGATATAATGCGGTTCGAGAGCAAAAGACCGTATGATGAGCTCATCTGCAACCTGCCTTTCGGCAACCGCGTGGGGAATCATTCCTCTTGCGAAAGGCTTTACGAAGGGCTGCTCGACCGCATGGGGCTGCTTGTCAAAAAAGGCGGCATTGCAGTGCTTTACACAATGGAATTCACTCTGCTTAAGAACCTTATTCGGGAAAGACGCAATATCGAAATCCTGAAGCAGGAGCGCACCGAGGCGGGCGGACTGACTCCGATGATATTCATACTCCGAGTGAAAGAATGAGAAACCGGGGGCCGGGATGAAAATCAAAAATCGGGAACCGGGAGACGGAGATTGATTTCGAATTGCGAACAGGACGGCAGCGAGAACAGGACGGCAGCGATATGATATTTAAGGCAAAATTGCTTTCGGAAGATGACATCGGCAGAACGCTTGTTCGGATGGCACATCAGATAATCGAAAAAAACCACGGCACGGACGGCATATGTCTTGTCGGAATCCGCACTCGCGGCGTTCCGCTTGCGTTCCGCCTTGCGGAAAACATCGAAAGGATAACCGGCGCAGAAATTCCCGTCGGCGAACTTGACATAACCCTTTACCGCGACGATCTTTCGACTGTTGCGCCCGACCCCGTGGTAAGCACGACGGAAGTGGATTTTTCGCTTATCGGAAAAACAGTTATCCTTGTGGATGATGTTATTTATCCCTGCCGAACGGCAAGGGCTGCGCTCGATGCGGTAATGGCTTTGGGTCGTCCGGCGCGGGTTCAGCTTGCGGTGCTTATCGACAGGGGGCATTCGGAGCTTCCGATTCGCCCGAATTTTGTCGGAAAAAACATTCCGACGGCAAAAAACGAGATAATTTCCGTTCGCCTTGAAGAAATCGACGGCGAAAACTGCGTGGAGCTGTATACGGCGGGCGGGGGGAAGGGGGGGCGGGGGGGGCAGGTCATAT
>OGQV01001539.1_pt1 | contig 16514 bp, 13 predicted proteins | sample 1553311 | NCBI WGS metagenome assembly OGQV01 (sample SAMEA2579976, study PRJEB22360) | human gut metagenome
AGCAAAAAGAACAGGAACTATTATTGATAGATTCTATTATAATTATATGATATAAATTGATTAAAAATGTATCTTACTATAGTTGGAGCAGTTTTTTTATACGGAAACCTATCTTGGAGGTCTTTTCCCCTTATTGATGCGGGTACAAAGTGTCACGATATTGGAACATATTAAACGTTATTTCTGTCACATCCTTTGTAGGGAGAGAGGGGCTACAACCGGGCAATTTTGCATTGGAAGGGGCCACGAGGACGGATTAAGGAGACAAAAGGAGGCTCGTTTCGGGCGATGCAGGCCCTTTTCTTGCCTCCAAAAGGTACTTGGGGGAAAAATTGTTTTTTAATCCCCAATCGTGTCGTATAGTTTTGATTTTTTAGGATATCTGAGGTGGATGGACTCCGGCATCAAAAATGCAATAACTAGATAACGAAGAGCTCTTTGGTGTCGGCCCTTCATTATCCGGGTAGTGGAGCCTGGAGTAGATAGGGCGTTCCGCAGGAACGAGGAGCAGTTTGATTCCTCGGCTATTCCCCGTAGTTCGGCGCAAAAGGACAGAAGCCGCTTTTTCCGCTGTGGGTGCATCTCCTTGCGGAATCAGGTGTAAAACGGACGGGAGTACAGCGGCAGGCCCCCCTGCAACTTGTCGGGTGTCACGCTTGAGTCAAAACAGTATTTCCAGTAAGTATATATTGATGTATTCGGCATGTGTCGGAAATGCCTCAACAATGACAGTCTCTTCCGATATCAGTCAATAAATATATGAATCTATTTTTGTACAATAGACAAAATGCATGACTGAGAGGTCTGTATGATTGACTCTTCAATGATATTGAAGGCAACATTTGAGAAGATTATTGAAAGTATAAATATCGGTATTTTTGATCTCCTGCATACAGGTGTTGCTCTCTTTTGCGACAAAGGATTCTTTATCTATTGCAACAAATCTTTTCTAAAAATGTATAACCTTCCTGAAAGTGTTATAGGTAAGCATATAACGGATTATTTTCTCACTGGCGAGCGTGGCGTCATGAGTAGCATCCGCACGCGCAAGATGGTCATCTGTTCCAGCCAGACTAAGAACAACGTATGGGGTGTCTCCTTTCGCTATCCTATTCAGGATGAGCAGGGTCAGCTGCGGGGGGTGGTGGTCGAAAGCATCCCTTCCAATCTCGACAAGGATAAGCTGCTGGCCTTGCTGGATACGGTTCGCAATCTGGAAATGAAGTCCTACTCCTTCTCAGAGCAGAAGGAAGCACATAAAAATAGTGGATTATATACGTTCGAAGCTATTGTGGGCGAAGCCCCTTGCATTGAAAACATGCGCTGCTTGGGGCGGCGTTTCGCGTTCAGCCAGGAACCGATTCTCGTATGCGGGGAATCGGGCACAGGGAAGGAGCTGGTGGCGCAGGCTCTGCATATGGCCAGCCAGCGCTCGGATCGGCCTTTCGTCACTGTGAACTGTGCCGCACTGCCGCCGGAACTGATGGAATCGGAACTGTTCGGTTATGAGACAGGGGCGTTCACGGGAGCCAAGGTCGGCGGCGTGAAGGGCAAGTTTGAAATGGCGGACACGGGCACCATCTTTTTGGATGAAATCGGTGAACTGCCGCTGCCCATGCAGGCGAAGCTTCTCCGTGTCCTTGAAACCGGGGAAATCCAAAAGATAGCTCATAAGGGTCAGCTCCATTCCGACTTTCGGCTTATCGGCGCGACCAACAGAAATCTGGCGGAGATGGTCAGGCAGGGCCAGTTCCGCGAGGATCTGTACCACAGGCTGAGCGTTTTCGAACTGGATATTCCGCCTCTGCGGGATCGCGTGAGCGACATACCCCTTCTCGTCCGGCATTTCGTCACCCAGAGCGTCGGGGACAATCGCCAGAAGGATATCCGGATTGACGACGCCCTGTATGATGCCTTTGCCCAATACCCGTGGCGCGGCAATGTCCGGGAACTCAAGAATGTACTTGTGTACGCGCTATATTCTTTAGGGGATGATCAGTCCGTGCTGACTGTCCAGCACCTTCCGCCCCGCTTCATGCGTGAACTGGAGGCGGCGGCCGTAGCCGGGACGATACCCGATGCGGAGGGCTCCCGCCAGGACAGTCAGAACTTTTCAGAAGCCAGCGCCCGGGCCGAACGCAAGGTATTGTGGGACGCGCTGGTCAATTCCCGCTACAACAAGGTGCTGGCCGCCCGGACTCTGGGGATTTCCCGGAGCAAGCTGTACCGCAAGCTCCGGGAACATGTCCTGCTCGCCAAGTTTGAGGCGCAATAGGGGAGAGACTCCTCATGGGAACTTTAACGCCGGAAGCCGGTAGTGTTGGCAGCCTGTTGCGAGTCCCACTGGCGGAGTCCGGGCTGCCTGGTATACGAGCGGTTTCCGTCTTTCCGCCGGGCGATGTTGAGGGGCTGTCTCGGTCGGGGAAGGGCCGGAGCAAACGCCATCCCTTTCGCCTTTATCCTCTTTGTCAGAACGACATGTCACGAAAACAGAACCATATCCCAGGGCAACTCCAGTATAGCGGCGTTTTTCGGGCCTTTCGCCGCTTTGGGGTGCTCTTCCCCGCTATGCCGAATGCGGAATCCCGCGCTTCTTGATACCTTTTTATACTGGGGGCGGCGTGCGAGTGTTCCCTTCGCCTCCGTCGAGCTGGAAGTGGAGTGAAACCTGCGCGGCGAATAAGCGAGCGCCGACTTCATACCTGTCTGTCCATAGCTTTCATCATTCCGTTCCTGACACTCTTTTCCCCGACCGCCTGTCTATGCAGGAGGATGAGGGCTGAGCTTTGGAGGATATTCCTTAAAGGGGATGCCTCGCGCAGCTTTCTGTGGGGTATATGCGGTACAGGGAAGCCCTTTTCTGGTGGATCTGCGTAGTGTGGTGGAAACGCCTTAGCGGAAGGGTGCCGTACTGCTCCAGTATCTGTTCTTCTGATTTTTTCTTTTGAAGTTTATTTCACAATCCGGCGTCGTGCTTCAGGGGCCCGTGTGGAACTTTGGAAGTGGCCGATCCACAACATGAAGTGTCCCAATGGTCACGCAGGCAGTGAGACACTGGAAGTGTGTTAAACTTTTGTGAAAAATAGTCATGTTATTCAAGTGAGATATAGGATTGCGGAATGAGCGGGAGGAGGACCGCAAATGAGGACGCCCCGAGTCATTTCTTATGTAGCACGGGTGCGGGTTGTGGGCAGATTTTAGAAAAAAATAGATATAAGAACATATAATAATTAATTATTTTTTGTTATTGTTTCAATTGTAATACAGGTTGTCTTATTGTGTGTCGAATGCGGTCAACAGAGTTCCGCTAACAGGTATCAATATATAGATATGGAAAGTGAAATTTTTCCCTTTGATATTGAATATTGTTCTTTTTGTCGCAATAACTGCCCGAGATAAGAGCTAAACAATTCAGTTCATTTTTTGAGGGCAGAAATTTTTCCTTCTCCTAAGAAAATGGCATGTTCCTTGCTTAATATCAAACATAACGGCGGAAGCCGGGTATGTTTCTCAACGCGAGAATGTTGGGACAAACACTAGCATAAAGTATCTTGCTATGCATGACTTCTTTTACTCTAGCAATGTAACGTCATAAAAAATTGTTCTGTGCATATCATTTGCGATATGATCAGATCAAAAAAACGGCATGATTCTTTGTGGTTTTACGAAAGAGTATCGGGTTTCATGTTTGATTGAAGGAAAAATATTCTATTGCAGGAGGCAGAGGGCGATATGCAGAATCGCTATGGATAGCGGCATTAAGGTCAGGAGGTTGTCCGGGAAGCCATGCCCGATAGTGGGGGTGAGCGCCCGGAAACTTTCCAAGGCAAATGATGAGCAAAAGCCTTTTTCAGTATCCACACTTCTGGAGGTTACTTCTATGGCAAACGTGGCTTGCATTGAAGAATTGAAAAACGCCATTCTGGATTTTGATGAAGACGCTGCCGTAACCGCGGCGGAAAAGATCATCAAGGAAGGCGTCTCTCCCATGGACGCGATCGATGCGATGGGCGACGCGTTGAAGGTTCTCGGCGACAAGTTCCAGATCATGGAAGTGTTCCTGCCTGAAATTTTGCTCGCGACCGACGCTTTCAAGGCCGGGCTCAAGGTCCTTGAACCCGAGCTCATGAAGACCATCGATGCTGGTTCCTTCCAGGAAAAGCCGAAAGTCGTCATCGGCACCGTCAAGGGTGACGTGCATGCCGTGGGTAAGGATATGGTCGCCACCATGCTCACCGTGGGCGGCTTTGACGTGAAGGACGTCGGCGCCGACGTCGACAGTGAAGTGTTCATCACCGCCGCCGAGGAATTCGGTGCTCAGATCATCGGCCTCTCCGCCCTGATGTCCACCACGATGCCCAGCCAGAAGGAAGTCATCGACTTCCTCGAAGCCAAGGGCCTGCGCAACAAGTATAAGGTCATCGTGGGCGGCGGTCCCGTGACCCCGCAGTGGGCCGAGCAGATCGGCGCCGACGGCTTCTCAAAGGACGCCGTGGAAGCGGTGGAACTCGCGAAGAGCCTCTTGAAGTAAGCGGTTTCGGTGGGTTTGAGTAGAGCCTGAACACACACTGTCTATGGAGGAAATCTCTATGCGTATAGGTGCCCGTGGAAAATTTATCGACTTCTGGTCGAGAGCTGTTACCGGTCCCATTTGCTTTGAATCCGACTTTGACAAGAGGGTCTACTGGCCGAAGCTGAAGAAGATCACCGAAAAGTGGGGCATCAAGTATGACCCGGATCACATGGTCCCCTGTGACGACAAAATGCTCGCCCGCCTGTGGCAGGCCGCCATCGATCTGGTAGCAGAAGTCGGTGTGTTGTGCACTGATACCCGTAGGATCATTGAATTCTCTCGCAAAGAAATCCTTGACGCGGCTGCCAACACCGCCGACCGTTATACTGTCGGCGTGGGCAAGGATTCCTTCACCGCCGTTCACCGCGGCTTTGAAGATTACGACCATGTGAAGAACCCGGTTTCCGTGCTCGGCCGTATTCTCGGCCCCGTTTCTCAGGATATCTATCATCAGATCGCCATGAGCTACGCTCAGGTGCCTCAGATTGATATGTGCCACTTCCAAGGGAACCTGACGGAAATCTACGGCATGCCCATTACCCCCGACTCTCCGTGGGAAATGTTCTCCGAACTGTGGAGCGTCGCTCAGGTTAAGGACGTCTGCCGCCAGGTTTGCCGTCCCGGTCTCGCCGACGGCGGTATCCGCGCCATCGCCATGTCCGCTATGCAGGCCGCTTTTGATCCCGGCTGGGGAGCCAATAAGGGCGACTTCCGTTGCTGCCTGACCCTGCCGCACCAGAAGGTGGAATACAAGCATCTCTCCCGCGCCCTGCAGTGGCATACCTACGGCATCAACTTCTACAGCGTCATGACCTCCTACCCCGGCGGCCTGTCCGGCGGTCCCGCTACATCGGCCGTTACCGGCACCGCGGAATGGATCATCCAGAAGCTGCTGTTTGACGTGCCGCTGAACGGTTCCTGGTCCGTGGACGCCATGTACTTCAGCAACACCAGCAAGTACTCCCTGTGGTGCAGCAACCACCAGAACGCCGCCGTTACCAAGAACACCGTGTGCGAACCGCTGACCGGCGGTGGCTGGCAGATGACGCACGGCATTGGTCATGAAAACTTCTTCTGGGAATCCGCCGCCTCCGCCATCAGTGCCGTCGTGCTCGGCAACGGCGTCTCCGGCGGCACCGGTGCCCAGAGCGGGCTTAAGGACCATCAGAGCGGCCTTGGCCTCCAGTTCTCCGCCGAAGTGGGCGAAGCCGTCGCCAAGGCGCGCCTTACCCGTGCCCATGCCAACGATCTGGTGAAGCGCATCATGGCCAAGTACCAGCCCACCATTGACTCCCATACCGCACACAAGATGGGCGGCGACTTCAGGGAATGCTACAACCTCGTCACCGTCCAGCCGCAGAAGTGGTACATGGATATGTACGACAAGGTGAAGAAGGAACTGACCCAGATGGGCCTCCCGATGGAATACTAGCCGCGTAATCGCCTGAGGCGATTTCTGGGAAAGATGATGACACGCTAACATTTCATCGCCTCCGGTCGGTTCCACCGGCGGAGGCGATGAAATGCAGCCGTTTTCCGGGAACTTTTCTCTGGCCTGGGCGGTTCCTGGAAGCGGGCGTGCCTTCAATCAATAGGCCGTCATCCCCAATGTTTTTATAGCAATCAGTTGGAGATATGTCTTAAACGGATCCGGATATTGCTCTATAAGAGGAGAAATTTATGCCCCGCACCATGACTTCCAAAGAACGTGTCAAAGCTGCTTTTGCCCACAACCCGGTGGATCGTGTGCCCATGATGATCCTCCTCGGTGAAACGTGGATGATCGAGCGGGAAAAGATTTCGTTTAAAGATCTGCGCGAGATGGATGATCTTGGTGCTGAGCTGATAGTCAGGACATATGACGAGATGCAGAGTGACTCGGTCACTACGGGCTTGGGGTGCTGGATTGGGTTGCTTGAGGCTCTTGGTTGCCCCACCGAGATCTCAAAGATCGGCGCCCCGATCGAGGTTAAACCCTGCATCCACGACGTTGCGGCGGATATCTCTTCCTTGGATCGCTCGAAAATCCGTGAAAGGCTGGAGAACAGTGAACTGATTCAGAAAATGATGCGCCAATCCCGGGAAATAAAAAAGCTTGTGGGCGACAGAAAGAGCGTGGCCGGTCAGATGGTCGGCCCTTTCTCCGGTGCAAGCATGATGGTAGGCGTGAAAGAGTTTATGATCCTGCTGGGGAAGAAGTCTCCGTATATCAAGCCGTTGCTTGAGTATGCCACGGACTGTTGCGCCGAAATCGCCAACATGTACTGTGAGAACGGTTGCGATCTCATCCAGACTTGTGACCCCTGTTCGTCCGGGGACATGATCAGCCCAAAAATGTACGAGCAACACGTAGTCCCCACGCTCGAGGGGCTCACCTCCCAGTTGAAAAATTGTGAAACATTTTTGCTGCATATCTGCGGGAAGGCAGGTATGAGGCTTCCTCACGTCAAGGCTCTGGGGATTGACGGCTTTTCCGTGGACTCCCCCGTGGACCTCAAGGAATCTTTGGAGGCCGCAGGCAAAGAACTCACTATGGTGGGGAATTTCAATCCCAATGAACTGCTGTGCATGGGGACGAGTGAGGCTGTGTATGCCGCAGCGTACGCCAATGCCGAAATCGCCGGGCTGGACGGTGGTTACGTGATGATGCCCGGTTGCGATCTGGCCGCTCGGACACCATTGGAAAATATTTTGGCCATGGTCAGGGCCTCTTCCGACTACGCGGCCAGCGTCAGAAACTGAGTGGCGAAGCCGCTTGGCGAAAAACATTCGGAACGTTGACATGAACCGGTAAAAACAGTTGCATCACGAGAGGATGGCTGTCGCTGGGAGCATGTCGGCGGTTTCCGAAAATGATGCCATTACAGGAAGGCATCCTGCAGCTCCAAACATCAACAAAGGAGTCTTGCATGACTGGCAAAGAAGTGCTTTTTAAAACGCTTAGGCATGAAGAAACGGAACGTCCCGCCTGGGTTCCCATGGCTGGGGTCCATGCCGGGTTTTTGAAGGGATACACTGCCGATGAAGTCTATCAGGACGCGGACAAGCTCGTCGAGTCTTTGTTGGAAGTGGAAAAGATGTATGCGCCTGATGGCCTGATCCTCCTGTTTGACCTGCAGCTGGAAGCGGAAATTCTGGGCTGCACCATCAAATGGGAAAAGAACGGCCCGCCCAGCGTCCGCTCGCATCCCCTGGAATCGACTTTTGAAATTCCCGATATCAAGATCACTAGAGATTCCGGACGAATCCCTCTGGTACTGGATGTCACGCGGCGCATCAAAAAGGCCGTGGGCGACAGAACCGCTCTGTACGGGCTCTTCTGCGGTCCGTATACGCTGGCTTCCCACTTGAGGGGAACGAACTTTTTCCGCGATGCGCGCCAGCACCCCGAGTATGTCAAGGAGCTGATGGCCTACACCACGGAACTGGGGCTGCAGATGGCCGACTTCTATCTGGAAGAAGGCGTGGACGTCATCGTACCGGTGGACCCAGTCGTATCCCAGATTTCCCCAACCCATTTCAAAAACTTCGTCTTCGAGCCCTATGCAAAGATCTTCAGGCATATCCGCAACAAGGGCGCCTTTTCGTCCTTCTTCGTGTGCGGCAACGCGACCCATATCCTTGAGCTCATGTGCCAGACGAAGCCGGATTCCCTCGCCGTTGATGAAAATGTCAACATCGTGGCGGCCCACAAGCTCACCGACAGCTACGACGTCGCCATCGGCGGGAACATCCCCCTGACGACCGCCTTGCTGCTTGGTACGCAGCTCGACAACATGAAGGTGGGCATCGACCTCATCGACAGCCTGAACACAAGGAAGAACTTCATCTTCTCCCCTGGCTGAGACATGCCTTATGCATCTCCGGTGGAGAATGCGATCGCTCTGTCTCAGGCTGTTCTGCATACCGACAAGGCCCGCGAGATGGTGGCCAACTATGAGTTGAGCTCTATGGACGTGGATGTGGAACTGCCCGACTACGGCAATCTGAAAAAGCCCCTGTTGGAAGCCTTCACGCTGGATTCCACGGCGTGCGCGGCTTGTACGTACATGTGGGGCGTCGCCCAAGACGCGAAGAAGCATTTTGGCGACAGGATCGATGTCGTGGAATACATGTACAACACGCCTGAAAACATCTCCCGGATCAAGAAGATGGGCGTGAAGCAGTTGCCCAGCCTGTATCTCAACGGTGAACTGAAGTACTCGTCGCTCATTCCCAATCTGGATGACCTTATCCGGCAGATCGAGGAAGCCCTATGAACAATCCCTGCGGTCCCGTGCCTCTGCTCTTCATTACCGGGTTCTTGGGCTCGGGGAAAACGACGCTGCTGAACCGTATCCTCGACGAAGCGGCCGCGCAGGGAAAAAAGATTGGCGTCATCATCAACGAATGGGGCCGGGTCAATATCGACTCGAGCCTCATTCGGGCCAAAGACATCGAGATTGAAGAACTTAACGACGGGCAGGTTTTCTGCAGTTGCCTTTCCGGCAATTTTCTGGAGGCTCTTGTCCTGCTCGCCAAGCGTTCTCTGGATGTCGTGATTGTGGAAACCTCCGGGATGGCCAATCCGTTTCCGCTCAGGAATATCCTATGCGATTTGAAGCGGCTTACTGGCGGCCATTACGTCTATCAGGGCATGATCGCCCTGATAGATCCGGAGAGCTTCCTTGATCTGGTTGAGGACATCAATGCGGTGGAAGAGCAGGTCATCGCCAGCCAACGGATCATCATCAACAAGATCGAGCTCGCAGACGGCGAGACGCTGGCTCGGATTCGGAAAAAGATCAGGCAGCTCAACCCGCACGCCGGGATTATTGAAACCAGTTACGCATGTGTTGAAGGGATATTGGATTCCTCCATGCACGAAGTCTCTACGTCTTCTCCTCTGGAGAGCAAGTTTGTTAAGCGGAGTGCCAAGGAATCATACACGAGGCCGGGCCAGTACATCATCACGACGACGGAAGGGCTGCCCCCGGAAAGGGTGGAAGCCTTTGTCCGCGAGATCCTGCCCGGAGCTCTGCGCGTCAAGGGAATCCTTTCGGATACGGAGCATGGCTGGTTCCATGTGGACGGGGTCAACGACAAGGTCGAGACGAGGGTTCTGGAAGCTAGCGGCAATGAATCGAAGATTGTCATCATTCCCAAGGCAGGAGACGAGATCGCAGAGAAATTGATAGCGGCTTGGAACACGCAATGCCGGGTTCCGTTTTCGCTTTCCTGAACGGGTTCGGGCAACAGGGGTGGGCGGACATGAGCATCATGAACATCGAAGTGTTAGCCGGCGGCAAGCGGTATAGTTTCCAGTCTGAGGCGGGAACAAGCCTGAAGGATTGCCTGCTCAAGGCGGGCATACTGGAAGGTGCGGAGTGCGGAGGGCGCGGCATTTGCGGCAAATGCGCCGTGAAGGTGCGTTCCGGAACGCTGGCTCCGGTTGAGGGGGATGAGCCGTTCCTCATGACCAGGGGGGACGGCAAGGTTCTTGCCTGCCAAAGCCTGATCCGGGAGGATGTGGTCATCGAGATCTCGGCTGGCCGGGATGACGTCCGGAGAAAGGTCCGTTTGCCCAGCCTCCAGAAAGAAAAAAAGTACTCCGATTCGTTGATCGAGAAGAAGTTCATCCAGTTGTCCAAGCCCAGCCTGCGGGATCAGGCGTCCGATCTGGAGCGCATTCTGGCTCAGGTGGGCAAGAACAAGAAGGTGGCTTTCAGCCTGTTGGGCGGCCTGCCTGAGATTGTGCGGAAGGCGGATTTTGAGGTTACCGCGGTGTTGGTCGAGGACGAACTGATCGCCGTCGAACCCGGCGATACCCATGCCCTCCGGTACGGCTTCATCCTTGATATCGGTACGACGACCATCGCGGTCTACCTCGTCGATCTGCTTTCCGGCGAAGTGTTGGATGCAGACGGTACGGCCAACCCGCAGCGTGTGTTCGGAGCCGACGTGCTGAGCCGGATTACCGCTGCAGCAGGCTGTGAAAATCTCGAGAAGATGCAGGCCGTGACCATCAAGGGCATTTCAGAAACCATGCGCGGCCTTCTCCGGAGCCTCTCCATCGACGAGAACCATGTGTACAGCGTCGTTGCCGTGGGCAATACGACCATGAGCCATCTGTTTCTGGGCGTCGATCCCAAAAATCTGTCCGTGGCGCCCTTTATCCCCTGTTATCGCCCGCGCACAGTGGTCAAGGGCGGCAGGCTGGGGTTGCCCATGCATCCGGAAGGGACCGTGCATGTCCTCGCGAATATCTCCGGTTATGTGGGCTCCGATACCCTTGGCGTCGCCATGGCCACGAAGCTGTGGGAACAGAAAGGCTACTCCCTTGCCGTGGACATCGGAACGAACGGCGAAATCATTCTGGGCTACAAGGGTTGGCTGCTGGCCTGTTCCGCAGCGGCGGGGCCCGCTTTCGAGGGTGCGCATATCCAGAACGGCATGAGGGCGGGAGATGGGGCCATTGAGAGCGTCCTGCTCGAAAACGGCACCGTCCGGTTGGGGGTAATCGGCGATATGCCTCCGCAGGGAATCTGCGGTTCCGGGCTCATCGACGCGGTGGCCGAACTGCTCCGCTGCGGCCTGCTGGGAGTCTCGGGTCGGCTTGCGGGCGAAAAGTCCCCGGCACTTTCCCAGCCTCTCGGGGGCAGGTTACGCACGGTCGGCGGTATGCGGGAATTTGTGTTGGCCTTTGCTGGCGAGCAGGGCAACGAACGGGACATTGTCATTACGCAGAAGGATATCCGGGAACTCCAGCTTGCCAAGGCCGCCATTGCGGCGGGCATTGCGGTTCTGCTTAAGGAAGTGAAAATCGAAGCATCCCAGATCGACCGGATCTACCTTGCGGGTGCGTTCGGCAATTATTTGGATCGGGAAAAGGCCGTCGCTCTGGGCATGTTCCCAGGCATTTCGGTCGATAAGATCATTCCTATCGGCAACGCGGCTGCGGAAGGGGCGGGTTTGTGCCTGCTTTCTCTGGGAGAACGGAAGATGGCCGACCGGATCGCCTCTTTCGTGAAGCCCGTCGAACTCTCGACCCATGTAGAATTCAACGACCTTTTCGTGAGGGAAATCGGTTTTCCGCCTCCCGGATGGAAAGGCGCATCCTAAAAGATGCGGCTGCGCTCACGTCGCCTTGGCGAACACTCATGCTGCGGGGGGGGGGCGGTACTCACCGAACTTTTGTGAGCACGCTCTTGGCCCTTATAGGGAATCTTTGGGGATTGCCCCGCGAAACCGCACTGCGCAAAGGCCCTGCATTTTTTTGACGGCAACATTTGGAATAGTATGAAAACATTGCTTATCGCCTGTGAAGTCCTGCGTCCCGAGCTGGAAGTGCTCGCATCCGATATGCGGAATCCGCCTCCCATGAACTTTTTGGAGCAACGGCTGCATGACTATCCGGAAAAACTGCGCAGCGCGTTTCAAGGCCTCGTGGATGCCTTTGAACAGGAGAACGACGGGCCGTTGGCGGTTCTGTGCGGCTACGGGTTGTGTGGGCGCGGGTTGAGCGGCGTGCACGCCAGCCGGGCAACGTTGGTTTTCCCAAAACTGCATGATTGTATTCCGTTGCTGCTTGGGCTTGACCAGAAGGGGGCCAACGCTTCTTCCCGGGAGGGTGCCACATACTGGATCAGCCCGGGGTGGTTGAAATATTTTTTGGTTCCCTTTCATCTGGAATCGTATAGGCGTTTTTCCGTGTATGAGAAAAAATTCGGTGCGGCCAAAGCCGCCCGGATGATGAAGGCGGAAAACGCGCTGCTCGATAACTACAAGAACGCTTGCCATATCCGCTGGCCGGAGATGGGGGACGCCTATGTGGACGAGGCCCGAAAAGTGGCGGAGGCTACGCTGTTGCCGTACTCCGAGATATGGGGATCTTCCGCTTATCTGGCCGAGTTGCTGCACGGTGGGCAATCCGGGGAGCGGTTTCTGCACCTCGTGCCGGGGCAGACGATCGATATGGATGTTGAAGGCACGATTTGCGCTGTAGCTTGCCCGGCATAATCCGGGCTCTCGTGGTGCTGATGTTCCATTTTGTCCCCGGCTGGCCTCATGGGTTTTACCCGTGTGATAGGTGGAATGTCCGGTACAGTGTCGTGAAACTTCAATGGGCCCGGCATCCCGGGGCATGACGCAATAACGGCAGGCATGGCCATGTCAGTATATAGGCTCACCAGCGCACAGTGGGAATATATCCGTCTACTCCTCTTGGTACGGCCAAGGTTGCGGGGATGTCTTCCGGCGGATAGCAGGCAAACTCTGAAAGCCATTCTGCATGTGCTCACCACGGGTTGCCCCTGGAGCGAGCTGCCCCGATCTTTGGGGAACTACGTGACCGCATGGCGGCGTTTCAGGAAGTGGGGTGCGGATGGTACCTTTGCCCGGATTTGGCCATATCTGCGAGCAGAGTTTGAACATGCTGAAAAAATAGATTTTTCCCGCCACAAATTTGAATGTTTACAGATCCAGACCGACAGCCCGCAGATCCTGATCAGGCGAAGCGGCGAGCGAGAAGGGCGCAAACGAGCCCGCTCGTCCGGCAGCGGCGGACCGAATCCTCAGCTCCCGGGAAGGCGCATGGTCAGTTTCTCGGCGAAGATTGCCTAATCGCTTCACCGGGGGCTCAGGATATGAATCTGATGCCGACCTGGGGACATCCCGCAGATGTCCCCCTCACAGCGGTAAATTTTACTCTTCAGACGGCATTCGTCACATAGGTGGTATCGATAAACCTGAGGGTGTGGACGCATTCCATACCACTTTTATATCCCTTAAGCAGTTACGCTGTACCTATGCCGATTGTGCGTACAATATTTTTGTGCCGACTTGGTGATGGCACGATTTGATATCCGGGTGAGGTAAAGGAACCGTATGCGGCCATCCTGTAACTGACGGAGGGGATTCATGGATCAGAATGTCATTCTCGTCGAAACCGTGCCGTTGGAATTTGATCTGGAATCCCTAGGGTGCAGGTTGCGTATCCGGCCCGGGCAGACAAAGTTCATGGATCGGCTGAGCCGGTTAGCGGAGGAAGCTGCGCGCGTGGCTAGGCCCAAAGCCGTGGCTAGGCTGTGCGGCCTGACCATACTGGACGAAGAGAAGGTACAGGTCGGAGAAGTGACTTTTTCCAGCCCGCTGCTGCGCCAGAAGATGGATGGGCTGGGGCGGGCCTTTCCCTATTTGGCGAGTGAAGGGACGGAACTGGCCGACTGGAGCCTTTCCCTTTCTTCCTCGCTGGAGCAGGTATTCGCCAGTGCCTTGCGGGAAGTGGCCGTTCAGCAGGCTGAAAACCTGCTGGAAAGGACGCTTCTAGAGCGGTACGGTATTGCTCAGGTTTCAGCTATGAATCCCGGTTCGCTGAAGGTATGGTCTCTTGAGGAGCAGGTGCTTCTGTTTGAACTGTTGGCCCCACTGCCCGAGAAACTGGGTGTGACCCTATTGCCCAGCCTGATGATGCGGCCCGAGTACAGTGTTTCGGGTGTGTTCTTCCAGACTGACAGCAAGTTTTACAACTGTCAGCTCTGCCCCAAAAAAGAGTGCCCCAACCGCAGGACTCCCTCTTTGGTCACCTGAGAGTGGGACAGGCGATGCTGTTGAAAAGAATCGGTGGGCCGTGCCGTGATTGAAATGAGGCTGACGGGCGAAATGAATCCTGAGGGGGGCGCAAGATGGTGCGCAAGCGAAACCTGTTTCCGTCTGTACAGTTTACTTATGACGAATGGTCAAGAAAAAGAGGGGAGGCATGAAAAGTGTCCGTACGTAGATGTGAAGTATGTCGTTTCCGGAACTATGCGGAAAGAAAACCAAAATCGCTACTGGCCCACATTTGGCGCTGGCATACGGGCTGGTGTCCCGGCTGGAAGAGCTACATCAAAGAACGGGAGGCCGAACAGACCCCTTCTCCGACGTCTCCGACGGATTCCTGATGGGAGAACATACCTGTCCCGAAAGGGGAGTCCGCAAACGGGAATGCATTATGCGAGGCCGAGTAGCTTTTCGAAGGAAACCGGTTTCAAATCCTTAACCCATCTCCCGGCTGAGCCAGGGGATGGGTTAAGGATTCGATGAAGGGGGCGTTCCGGACATTGAACAAATCAGGGCGCATCTTGAACTCCGGGCTGATTACTTACGCGACCTGATGAAGCTGCAACACTCATGGAGTCCGTCGAGGAGAAATGCGCCTTGCCTTCCGTCCCCGGATTACAGGTCAAGTTTGATCCGGAGGAAGCGGAGCAGGGTAAAGCGTTTATGGAGATCGCTCAGAGCGAGGAAGATGCCTGCACGCTGCTTAGGCGCAGATAGCTTTACGGAAAGGTGAATTTCATACCCTCTTCCAAGCTGGATATGCGGAACTCCTATTCAGGGGCTCCGCAACATATACATTGTCATCAACGTCAAAGCCAACATCATACTGGGTCAAATCACGACTGCCCCCAATCGAAGCGCTACTGTCTAGGGGCGGCGGATATTATCTGTTTTGGCTTATATTGATGGATAATTTTATTTTCTGCAGATACAATTTACCAGATGATCATTCACAAATCCTGTGGCCTGCAAGTAGGCATAACAGATGGTCGATCCAAAAAATTTAAAGCCACGTTTTTTCATGTCTTTGCTCATGGCGTCTGATTCAGGAGTGGAGGCTTGGATATCCTTGAGCGTTTTGGGTTGGTAACTGATCGGTTTTTGTTCTGGGAAAAATGATAATGTGTAGTTGTAGAAGCTGCCAAACTCTTTCTGGATGGCGATGAAAAGTTTGGCATTGCTGATAGCCGACTTGATCTTGAGCCGGTTTCTGACAATGCCCTCGTCCTGCATGAGCCGTTCGACATCTTGCTCAGTCATCTGGGCGACTTTATTGACATCAAAGTCATAAAATGCTTTTCGATACCTTTCTCTTTTACGCAATATGGTGATCCAGCTCAGGCCAGCCTGGGCACTTTCCAAAGTAAGGAACTCAAAGAGAAGCCTGTCGTCCGTAACGAGCCTCCCCCATTCTTCATCGTGGTATTTGACATAAAGGCTGTCAGTGCCGCACCAACCGCATCGTCCATTGAGCAGGTCTTGCATTTCCATAGTTACTTGGCTTCTTTCTTTATGTATCTTTACGGTTATGGGGAGCAGAATGTGCTCTGGCCTCACCAATTGACGCAATAACCCGTCAAACCATTTATCAACCACGCCGTTCATCAGCAAGCGGCACCAGCAAAGCGGAGCTGGCTGTCAGATCAAGCCTGAGCCTCTATAATTTACAGAGTTCTGTAATAATAGAATTACATAACTCTGTAATTCTATTATTTAAATAAGATATAGTCGCTTTCTCTTGGAAGGCGTCAAGCAGAAGCGCCCAATCATGGACAACAATGAGAATGGGAATGTCGCTTTCTCGGAGTGCCGTTCTGAGGTGGTCGGCTTTCAGGCTGGGGTGATGGAGAGCTCCTGTGGTGTGCGGACGACAAGAGCAAGAACGCTTCCTGAATGCGCTCTTCCTGATATGCGGTTCCCAGCCCATACCTCGGCATTCGGAACGAAAGTACAAAGCAGACGCATACGGCCTTTTTTATGGCAGGCTCAAGAAAAAGTTCATTCTGTTCCATCTGTCTTGTCCATGCGTTCGCCAGAGCCCGCGCATCCTCTACGAAGGTTTCAACCTGAGTGCCTCTTCCGCCGGAGTTTCTCCGTAATCGTGAGCTGTAAGATTTCTGTTGTCCCGATAGAAAAAACAGCGTCTGACCTCGTCGGGCGTGAACAGGCCATGTTTGGCGGTATGGCGTAGTACATCCTTGAAGTAGAGCCTGTCCACCTCGGCGGGAGAAGCGAAAATCTGTTTGAGGACTTCCCCAAAAGTTTACCTCCCGTTTCAAGGACAAGCTCGGATCCCTTAATAACGGCGTTTCGGTAGACGTCGTACTCCACGCTGTCCGGTGTTGCTTGTTTCAGGAGGGCA
>OGQV01001562.1_pt1 | contig 16277 bp, 10 predicted proteins | sample 1553311 | NCBI WGS metagenome assembly OGQV01 (sample SAMEA2579976, study PRJEB22360) | human gut metagenome
GGACAATAAAAAATGCTGAGAAAAGTTATGGTTATTGGCTTATAAATAGCGAATTGGCAAATGAAATCAATCCTATTCTAAAGGATACAGAACCTGTGTATGAACTACTAAAGCTCTTAGGAAGTAGACCCTTTTCGCTATCAGACTTTAATGATAGATATCGTTCGGTTAAAGGTCTTAACATGCCTAGTGAAGCACTGGCATTCTACTTGTATGATGTGGGAATTCTTCAAAATATTGATCCTTCCCGCAAACCCGCTAAGTTCCGATCTTCGTATCGAAATAAAGGTGGGCTAGACCGGAACATGAAGATTGTGGTACATTCTGGCGTTTGGGTTGGAATTAATGCTTGATTCTAACTTGAACATTGATGAATGGTTGCTAGACTTGCCGTATGACAAGTCTAGCAACCATCTTTGTGCCCGTATAAAACTGCCGCCCCGAACGGAAAATCGGGACGGCGGTTTTGTCATGCAAGGTTTCGCAGATATTCTTCCACGTTCTGATACCGAATGCCGTCTATCACTTGGCTTTCCCCGCGGTAGAGGACGAACTTTCCGGTGATCGGGCCATAGCGGTGCTCGGTCTGTGCGCATTTTTGCTCGTCGATCAGATGGCGATACTGCTGCGACGCAGCTTCTTCGCTGTGCTTGATCTCGAAAATCCGGCAGGAGCCTGCCTCCGGGTCAAACACCACCATGTCAAATTCGCCCACAGGGAATTGCAGGCCGAACACCTGCTTCTTGGGGTTTGCCAGCTTGGTTTCCAGCAGGACGATGTCCTCCAGCATCCGCCCTTTGATCTCGGTCAGGATGCGCTGCTGCACGGCGGTACGCTCCGAAAGAGACAGGGCGCTGAACGTTTCATCCAGCAGCAGACTGCGGATCAGCGCATCCGCCTGCGCATAGCGGAGTCCCGGCTGCGCGATCACCGTGCGTCCGGACTTTGTGCTGACATCCGGCAGGTGCAGTACGTCGATCTCCCGCGTTAAGTCCAGCAAGTCCAGATACTCCTTGATCTCTGCCGCGTGAACATCGTCCAGCGCCACGGTCTGTTCTGCCCTGTTGCGGATCTCCAGCAGCTTCCGCAGGCTGTCGGTGACAAGCGCAAGGTCGATGCGGTCGAGGATGTCCGTCGGGTTCTTCCGATCCCGGCGCAGATTGCTGGCGGAAATGCCAAGGTCGTGGGACTTCCAATCCTGCGACAGCACCTCCAACGTGAAGCGGTGGTTGATGTCCTCCACGACCCGGTTGATGGCGCTGGTCAGCTCACCCTTCTCATATAAATCCCGCAAATGGCGGAAATGGCCCTCGTACTGATAGCAGCGCAGGGAGTGCTGGATGTTGCGGGCGATGGCGGTGTCCACGTATTCGTCGGTGCTTTCCTTGCTGGCAAAGGTAGAGGTCTCGTTGTAGTGAACGCCGCCGAGACTCATGGTACCGCCGTAGCGGATATACTCGTCGATGCCGTGGATACCGAGGACGGATTCAAACTCTCGGTAAGGGATGAATGTGGTGTGCAACAGGATGCAGCGGTCGTAAAGCTGCTCGTCCTCGGTAAAGAGAAAGCCCAGCGAGTCCGTGCCGGAGAGCACAATCTTCATGCCGCAGGCCGCAAACACGTCAGAAAACAGCGCTGCGCCCTCGATGAAATCCTCCATCAGCGTCACCTCGTCGAGGAACACATAGCGAAAGCCCTGCGCTTCCAATGCCTTGAGGTCGCGGTTCACGTCTGCCAGTGTGTCTTTTGCAGTGATCTGAATGAACGCTGCCTTGGTAAGCTCTGCGTCGCTCATCTCCGCGAAAATCTGGCGGATTATGGTGGTTTTCCCCGTCCGGCGCAGGCCGTAGAGGATGAATACTTTGTCCTGCGGCTCACCGTAGACAAAGTCGTGCAGCTGCCGGAAGCACTCGCGCCTGCGATAGCCGCGAACAGACGCCGCGAAGGAACGCAGCGCCTCACCGGTGCGGACATTGGTGGTAAACGCAGAAAGGTTCGCAGATTTTGCCTTGGGCAGCTGCTTTTTCAGCGCTTTCACCTCCTGCTCCAGTTCCTTCCGCCGCTCAATCTGCGCACGGAAATTCTCCAATTCGTCAGCGGGAATATACTTCTCCCGCCGCTTCTTGTTCTCCGTCCAACGGTGGTAAAAATACTCCTTGCCGTTGACAGTCTTCTTCGTAACAGAGCCAGCAGGCAAAGCAGAAATCTGCTGTTCCAGCTCCGCCGCCCGTGCCTGCATTTCAGATAAGTCCATAGCGCACCTCCTGTGAGATACTATTCTATACAGAATTATACCCCATTATACCCTCGAAATCAAGGGTATAATGGGGTATAATCGATATTGAAGCCAATTGCACGAAAGAATATAACATCTCACGCTGGGATTGCAAATAAGATATTTCTAGCTCCTGAAGCCAAGAAACTTCTTCCTCATTCTCCTGAAACGCCTGAATGGTGGGCTTTTGCTTTAAATTCCTTCAACGCAGAAAACGAGTAATTCTTCCAAAGAACGAGGCATCCACCATAGCACACGCCAAAGTGCTCGCAAGTGGTACACTCATCAGATGGCAACCTGCGGATCTCGTCCATCGTTTTGCTGTAGTTAGCACTTTCGGTTAATGACAGAAAGCCTTGATAAGACGAAAAATCTCTACCAAACTTTCCCAACCGCTGATAAATGTACATGTCACATGGAAGCAATTCCATCTTCGTATTGAATGTCACGGCATTTTTCAGATGAATCTGGCAGGGCGTTGCCAGCCTGCCTTTTAGAAGACAATTCTTTCGCTACTATATAATACCAACGAAGAAAAAATGTAAAATATGCCGTTCCCTCAACCCTGTCTGTCCGTTTAGGGGATAAGTCCACGGTGACTTGTTTCCGCGAACGCCTTATGCACTCGACCCGGAATGTCAAATGATATCGTTATGTCAGCTTGTTAGTCCGCTGTCCAGCGAGCTTCAAAATCTTCCTTGTTCATTGCCAGGCCTTCATTAAGTCGGGCAAGAACTTTTTTACCATCAGGAAGCATCTTTAAAGACGCTACCATCTGTTTTACTGCTGCTCGAATATCCTTTAAAGAAGCTTTTGATTTAATCCAGTTCTGAGGGACAAAGAGTTTTCCAGTATCAGTAGCTACGGTATCCTGTGCAGTTTCCATTGCCATATTTAGGCAGTTTCCAGCCATTTCAACAATATAATCCAGCAGTCCACTCTCTGTCATTTTTCTCAATGCCACGGATGGACTTGGTACCGAATCATTCATCTTATTGATCTCACAGAGGATGACCGATATAGCGAATAACTGATGATAGGGGGCATAAGCTTTCATTGCAAGCAACGTCTCGTTTAGCCCCATAGGGTTCTCTTTGCCCCATTTCTCATAGACAGCTGCAAACATGACATTTAGAGCCTGCACGTTTTCTGGTGCATAATCTCTGTGGAACAGCTGATCAAAGTACTTGTCGAATATTTTGGTTTCGCTGTAAGAGATTGTAGGCCGCTGAGAATGCCAAGCAATCAGTTGCTTGCCAAGATCAGTTAGATTCACGACATGAGCGGTATTGTATTTAACTGTATCGACACGTTCCCCGCGTTTCGTGACAAAGTAGCCGTCCGGAAAATATTGCTCATATGCTCTTTTCATCGCCAAGACGGCCTTGTCATTACTGCGTAAATCCCTGGCTTTAACAGCACTCTGACTATTTGTCGAAGTGCTTATCCTGTCAGCTCTGTCTTGGTCTTCAATCTCATAAAACCTGAACAGAATATATGCATCCGTTGCTTTCTTGGCTGCCTCGCTTGAACTGAATATTGTGCTTAGTGACTGGCATCCGTTTACTACGTTCAGTTCTTTGACAGAAAGCACACCATCATGAATAGACATTTGAGAGCAGATCGCTGTGATTCCGTTATGCAGGAAGAAGAAATCTTCTGCATCCGTTTTTATCGTTTTTGCGATACCTTTATTGACCTTATTGCTGTTGCCAAGCGACTGGCGGACATTCTTTCGGAAAAGGCTACCGTCTTTGATCCCAGGAATCTTAATGCAGTCTCTGAGAGGCAAAGCAACGATGACTGCTTTCGTACCTCCAATCATCAGCTCCATGTATTTTCCACTTTCAAGCTTGAATTCATGGTTAATGTACGGTCTGTTTTTATGTAGCGCCTCTTCATACTTGAACTTCATTGTCTCATTATCTACCACGACCAGATTGGCAGATAGGGATTCATTTTCAGACAATTCCTTCTGAAAGGCAGAAAGGTCGTTTTGGGCCGATTCGGTCAGCGTTGAAGTGGTAATCAGCTCGAAGCACACTTCGTAATCGTCTTCCAGCGCAGATGCCATCTCGTTAATCTTTACTTGGAGCTTGTGATTGGCACCATCCTGAAGGTGCTCCAGATCCTTGATTTGCACCCACGAAGACAATACTTCACGCAGCGGTTCAGCATCGACCGTATCGCCGCCATAGAATTTACCTTGAATAATGTAGATGGTGCTGGATTGGTTATCAATATAGATGGCATCAATCTGTTTGTCTCCTGCACCATCTGTAATGCAGTCTTTCGTTTCATAGGTATCGAGGTTATGGATATTCCTTAAATACCACGCAACGAAACGTTGCCCATCATTTGGATAATTCGTTAAATAGTATTCATTCGATATATCAGCTTTGATTTTTTCGTACATACCATCACCTCACTGTGCAATGAAACCATCTGTATCAAAAATATGATCCAGTTCGTCATTGCTCATGGCGTGGGAAACCTTATCCCTAACCGCACTTTTAGACATATCTAAACGCTTGAATCGTTTGTTTCCAGCGGAATCCTTGCCCATTCGGATCAATTGGATTCTACCCACACCAGGATTTTGTCTCGCATATTCGGCAAACCCTTTTGCTTTTCCGAGGTTATCTTTAAATTCCGGATTATGCGGTTCCAGAATATCAATAACGTACCCCAGTACCTTATCGATTCTCACAATAATGAAATCCGGATAGGTAGGCTTTGTTTCCCCGTCAATCTCATACGGAATGCAAAGGGCCCAAGCACCTCTGGATGGATTGCGAATCCAGCAGACAAAATCATCCCGCCTCTGCTCCTCTGCAATAACGCCAGCTTCCCACTCATTGAGCTTCAGCTTTGCCACACCTGTAATTTCGCTTACAAACAGGTGATCTCTATATTCTGTTCCGCCACTTTCATGGGGAATCTGAATCGTCTCCGGCAGGCGGAAATTATGCTTACTAACGACATCACCATCGGAGACGATGCTGTCGTATTGTCTGCGAATTTTCTCGGAATCAATGGTTGCAATGTACCTTCTATAATCGTCATTCATGCCGTGGAAACGGTTCTCCGCGTAATTGTGCAGTTTGTTCATACACTCATCATCAGCAACGAACAATATGACATCTACCTTGAACCCATTAGGGTCATTGACATCCATATATTTATTGCCATAGACCATACCAATCCCTTCATTGCCAAGCCTTACATCAGCAATGCGGAATTGCCGGTCGATGTCGGTATCTGTAGTGGTAAACAGATCATGGACAGAATAGCTGTCAACCGTCTCACCAAAAGCATCGAAAATCTGCGTTGCCAGTTTGAACTGCTTTACCTGCAGGACCAGGCTATCGTACTTATCCTGCACCTTAAGCTCCTGCACATAATCGTGAATCATTTCAGCGATCTCTGCCTGAACTTCACGGATAGCCGTTCTGTGCAGCCCGGACATGGTGAGCAGATGTGCCATACGATACAATGATTTCAGGTAATCGTTAATTCGCAACGCGCGAACATTATAGGAAAGCAAGCCTGCGTCGTTGATAAACTTCATGACAGCTTCCCGATCAAAAAGGTCGTCAGGTGCTTTCTCCTGTGTCAATGCATCTACGGATGTCACTCCCACCCTTGTATTATCCGCTGAAGCTTCTGCATTTTCAGTAGAGGCGTGGTGCGCTTCTGTATGCTGAGCATCAACATGCTGTGAAGTTTGCTCCTGGGAAGATGTCTGTTGATTCTGATCCGGATTATCTGTTATATTCGATGGACTCTGCTGAGAATGGATTCCTGTGGCCCCAAAACCGCCAACAGAATTCTGGGGAGAACTGCTGGATTCTGCAGCTTCGGAATTCGCGCCTTGATTGAGGAAAGCATCCATGGTCAGCTGTCCCTGAACAGGTGTGGGGCCGCTTTTCTTCTTGGGTTTGACCGTCAATGTCTCAAACTTTCTGCCGGACGTAGTTTCCCCATAGATGTCGGTTGGAATTTCACCGCCCTCACTACTTTGGAGCGCCTCCACAACATCCTTGACGGTATCTTCATTGAAGTACGGCAAAAAGAGATGGACATCGTTCAAAACATCATCCACCTGAATGTGCATCTGCATCGGGGTCCGCACCATGCGCCCAAGAAGCTGCGCAATATAGGTCGCATCGCTGGCATGCTTAAAGGACATCATCGTTTCCGCACGGGGACAGTCCCAACCTGTAGACAGATTTTCTTTAAAGAACACGATTCGAATATTTCTATCATCGGCGATACGCGAAGGCTCTTCATAGCGAACATCGAGGCCGTTCACTTGAATGGCAGAGGTGGTCTGGCCAAAAGTATGTACTACCTGACCGGGCTCGAATTTGAAGCCGGTTCGTTCCTCAATTTTTCTAAGGCAATCATCCAAATCGGTGTCAGTCAGTTTACTTCCGCTACCATTCAGGACCTGGACAATCATGATTGGGTTGACATAGGCATAGTGCTGCTCAAAGCAGTATTGCGTCCAGTGCTCCCACTTCTGTTTCCAGTTATCAGCGGCTGCCTGGAGAATCGCCATATCATTGTTTACAGAGTCTTCCTCCGGATAGGTGATGACAATCCTATCTTTCAAAAGGCCAGATGCCCGCACTTCATCCGCTGTAACGACGGCTTTGTGAATTGTGGAAGACGTACCTTCAACCAGCGCATTAAAACGCTGTGTCGTAGCCGACATACCAATGACAACTGGCATAGGAGGAATCTTGTCTGTATCGCTGCCTTTGATAAATTTCTGCATGATGGTCGTAGCCTTACTGGCATCGCGTCCCTGCATGCCACGATGGGCTTCATCAATGATGAAATAGAGCCGATCACTCTTATCACGCACGGTATTCGCCAGAGTCTGCCAAATAGTATAAGTACGGCCGTCACCATTTTTTGTCAGCCTTGAGGATGCTGAGAGCTTCTGTGTATTCAGGAAATAGATGTGACCATCCTCAAAGGTTTCTTTATCGAAGGAATCCTCGCTGACCGTAACACACTGGCTCAGACGAATTTTATCAGCCTTCGAGTCAATCTTCAGCTTAGATTGCTCATTCAGCTGCGGAGAATCCGACAGCCAGACAATAATGGCGTTCGGCTGCTCTGCGTAGTTCTCGTCTCCAAAGAAAATACTTTCAATCAGAGAGGCCATGATGATCGTTTTACCTGCACCGGTGGGCGCAGTAAAGGAAACCACCTGCGGAGCATGTGTCCTGTGGTAGCTGCCCATAGCCTCTGCTGTTTTCATACGGATATCAGCGAGGGCCCTTTTCTGAAATGGAAATAATTCAACCTTCATTCCGGTTACCTCCCTGTATTGATGCGGAAATTATCCAGATAGTCGCGATAGAGCTGGTAGCAGTCTTTGCCTTCATAGGCCCGGATCATCTCACGGTATGCCGCCTCAGAATCTGTAACAATAAATACGGTCTGGATTTCCGGATGCTGAGCGAGCTGTTGTTCAAATTCCGGGTAGAAGATTTCGTCAATCAACACTGCCATTTTGTTTTTCGGAAGGACGAGCATATCGGGCAATTTTTCACTCTCCAGAACCGGGCACTTGCCAATAGCACCGCCCTTCATCCACAGGATGGGCAAAAGTTCTTTGAACTGCCTGCCGAGGGCAATAGACGTTTTGTCAAGGAAGCTCAGCTTGAAGAATACCGTATTGGCCTTAAATCCATCTGCCGTCTGAAGTTCACTCAGTTCCGGATACATTTGCCTCTTTCCTTTTCGATATATCGTCGTTTTCATTGGTTTTCCGGTCGCGTTGGATACAGCAGTTACGCTGTCATCAATTTCATAGCAATCACTCTCAAAGCCATAATTACCAGCCAAAGCATTACCATGAACATCACGTCCAGTTATACTACTGACTGTTCTCGGCCAAGTTACGTGGCGTGCAATTCCAAGATTGTTCCAAGCATCATCGCCGGGCTTTATGCCCTGCCTGTCAAGAGTCTTCGCTTCATCTACGGATACTTCATTATTGGTAACCAAGATACACCGGCGATGTCCATTATCAACTGCATTGAGCAAATTCACGGCATGCAGAGTCGTTCCAGAACCAGCGAAGAAATCAACAATTAGGGCATTGGGTTTGTTCGCTACAAAAAAGCGAATCGTATCATGAACAGCATAAACGGACTTTGGAAAAGTAAATCTACTTGACCCAAACATCGATTTGAGGAGATTTGTTCCTCCAGTGCTTGCATCATGCGATCCAATTCTCCACTGCGTACCTGTCACCAAGGAACGTACTTCTGTATCAGATATTATAGAACCATCTTCACGATATCCAGCAATCTGGTATGTCCCCGCTTTTACCTTTGCAATTTCTCCTTTTTTCAAATAGTAGATGGGTACGCTATTTCCTTTTTTCCGCCCAAGCATTACGTATCCCTGTTTGATGAGCTCACGTAAGTTGATATTCGAAATCTGCCAGTTTCCTTCTTCTCCTCCTCTTCTTAAAGGCCAGACAGCAAATGTTCCTTCAGGTGCAGATACATCTTCACGATTATTTCCATAATAAGGCTCGCCTACAGAGTGAATTTTTTTACCATCGTTGTATACAAAGATAGGATAAAATTGGTTGATACTGTCTTTCCGTAGATAATTCGACCCCGACCTAATTAGCATCGACCAACGCAAATGTGTTACACGTGTGTCGTTTTCCTTCACATTTACACGCCATTCATCACCTAACGGAAGACGATTTACTGAAGATGCACCAAATTGAACAACAAAGATGTATTCATCAACCCGTGCAAAACCATTGTCTCGCGCGACACCCCGGGAATTGGTTAATGTTGATATCATTTGTATTCTTCCATCCGGAAACATTTCTTCAAGCAAGCAGCCTAAATGCAGATACTCTTTCTCGTCAATGGTTACAATGAGTACTGAGTCGTCCGGATTCAGTAACTTCTTGGCCAGCTTTAAACGTTTTTCCATCATGGACAACCATTTGCTATGGCGATAAGCGTCAGAGCTGTCCACATAATCGTTATTGTATTTCCAATCCTTGGCTCCCGTGTTATAGGGAGGGTCGATGTAAATGCAGTCCACCTTTTCTGCATACAGATACTCCAGCAGCTGGAGAGCATGGTAGTTATCAGCTTCGATGAGGGTATGCCAAAGGTCGCTGTCCGGTGCGTTCTCCACAAAGTCCAGCGGCTTCAGTGTGGGATAAATCGGCTCCCCAAATTCCGCCACAGCAACGATATCGCTCATTTGGAACGTTTTCTGCTCATGTGTCTCTCTGCGGTCACACAGCACAGTATCCTCATCAATTTTCAGAACGATATAAATGTCACTGACATAACCGGTTTTCAATGCAACCTTGCCCCCGACACGGACAGGCACATCGTAAAGTGGTGTACATTCCGGCAGATGTTCTTCAAAAACCAAGCCGAACTTCTTCTGTTTTACGAGTTTTTCCGTCTCCTGCATGATCCGCTCACGAAGTACCGGATCGTCAATTTGCTGGATCAAGTCCTGCAAAAGTGCCATGGCTTTTACCTCATCCTTCTGTAATGGTTTTTTCTTTTATGTGATATTGGATGCCATGCTGCTCGCAAAATTCAGTGACCTGGGCAGCCAGTCTGTTATAAAATGACTTATGCTGCTTGTAGGCGTTTACTTCTTTGCAGTAATTGGTCCTGCCAAAGATAATCTTGTCCACGAAGTTCACTGCATCCAAAATGTTTTGTAAATCCTGTTCAATCAGGTTTGGGGTTGGATATGGCTCGATGCTGATCCAAGTTCTGCATCCGGCATCATGCAACGCTCTCAATGCGGCCAGACGGTCAGCATAAGGCGATGCACCCGGCTCCATTTTTTCACGGTATCTTTCGTCCAAGGAAATCAATGTAATTCCATGTTCGTTTTCCGGAGAAAGCTGCGCCAGTTCCATCGGCAAAATACCCTTTGTGAGTGTTGTGCATCGAATTCCAGCGTCATTTAACCTCCGGATGGCAGCAATACTCATGGCACTTACTTCCGGATATCCATTCATAAAAGGGTCCGTTGTGAAGCAAAGTTGTACAGACTGAATTTTATCACGGAGCCTTGGGATCTCTCGATCCAGCAGTTCCAACGTATTGGAAACCAGGCACGGTTCCAGCCATTCTTCATAATCCTTGATCTGGCCAAAGCGTTTTTTCATCAGGAAAGCATAGCAGGGAAATTTGCAGCCATGGGCACAGCCCTGAACATGATTCATCGTATAGTCACCATACTCAACACCGGTCTGGTAGAGCATGGTTTTGCGTGTAATGGTCTTCAAATCGGTTCCATCCTTATAATTATTTATTCTTCAAAATATGATCTGCAATTCTCAAGGCAAGTCGCTGTGCAGCTACACTTTCGTTGGAGATTGCAAAGCAGAACAAAAACATCGGTGAGTTCTTACTGTTCTTAAATATTCTTGGATTGTTAGATACACAGGGAAAAATCGTCTTCAGGCGGGAGATAAGGTATTCTTTTATGTGTTCTGGGCTTGCATCCTTTACGAGTCGCTCTTCATCTTCATCGCCATCAACAAGACCAAGGTCGAACAAAGAAACTTGCGGATCTTTTTTGTAAAACTCAGTTCTCCAACCGTTATCACCAAGTAACCGATCGATTGTGTTTTCCCACGATCCGTATTTACCGTTTTTAGGCAACATCCTATTGAGCGCTGAAAATGGAAACAGGTACCATACATCAATGGATTTTGTTCCGGCGACGCGTTCAAGAGTGGCCCAATCGACCTGCGTTGCGTAAGGGTCTAAGAACAGAAGCCCCCTGTTAAAGCGCCAGTCATTGTCATTGATAATCTTACCGAGTTTTTCATTTGCATCACCGCGATAGACTGTCGTGAACCTTTTCAAGTGCGGAAACTCTGTATCAATCATGTGTTCAAGCTCGGACGCTTTGCTTTCATCGCTCTCAATAAAATAGTAGTAATCAAACCGTTTCTCTGCAGACAACGCCCTCTTTGCAGACCCTGCCAGATATGCTTCACCGTCGCTGGTTTCGATTTCTCCAGTTCCGGCAAAAGCATCAATATATATCTTCTTGAATTTTTGATTTTGTAAGGCGATTAGGTATGCATCGAGGTAGCTTGTAAAAATATTGAGTTTTTTAGCTGTCCAATCTCCGCCAAATTTCTGTGATGTCATCGTTTCCGCACCTCCAAACCAGGCTGTTTCGCTCTATCGGAAAGATATCACGGTTTCCTTTTTCCCAGTAAAGGGATCAACAACTTGTTCCTTGGTTGCACCATACATCTCAACAAGTTCCTGCTTTATCTGATTTCTATAGCTCGAAGGGAATATAGGATGTTCATCCAGCAATGCCCACATCTCTTCAATGTGGACCCCCTTCCTGCCAGAGAATGATTTCTGAAGATACTTAGTAATGTCATGGACGGTAAAACAGGATTCATCTGTGGACGTTGTAACAACGGAACCCACATTCGGATCGAGATTTAGTACGAGCTGCCCATCTTCGCCGTGAGTTTTCTTGGTTGAGGATTGATCCCCAAATACCTTCCACGCACTCTTTTTGTATAATTTAAAGCCTTCCCGATTGCTTGTGCAGTGAACGAGACTATATACCTGCGAGTTCTGGGAATTATAGAAAGGAAATGCTGATACATAATAGTTACGCGGCCCCTTCAGCGCCTCGATAATTTCTTCCACACGTTTCTCATATGCTTGTTTGTTGCTGCCATAAGGAACCAGTTCCGCAAAGGCCTCCAGATAGGTGTTCTCGTATTTTTCCTTAGTAGTCTGTCTCTTGGCGCTGGTAATTGCCCTGACAGGATCAGAGACCATGTGATTAATCATTACTTCTCCCCAGTTCCTGAAAAACGGAATGAGGGCGGCCCAGTCTATCGTAGCATCATACGGATCATACAGAAGGAAGTAATGCAGGTGTCCAGCATTATAAAGCTGTGGGCCTATTGTTCTAAGAAGGGCACCAGCATCAAGATCTGTCGTAATAATTTGAAAATTCCTCTCATTAGCTGGAATATGCTTTCTTAGCTCCTCAACTTTTTCCTTGTTGATATCATTCAAATACAGCTGAACCATTTTACTGGGATATTTTCTTGCCACATTCAACAGCGCATTCGCAACAAGCACAGATGTCCCATCAACCAAGTTCCCGTCATCATCGAAATAAACGCCACTATTACACATACAATCAATAAAAACGAGCGTATTGCAGTTCTCATATAGCATGAGCTTCTGTGACCAAGATTTTATGTATTCTTCGATCAGTTCAAATTTCTTTATTGTATGTGGATGAGCTGTATCTATTACCGTTTTCTTCTTTCCTCTTGCCATACGACGCCTCATTGTTTGTCAGTATTGTGATCTACAGATATTAATTCCATAATATCTCCAATATCGCATTTCAACACTCCGCACACTTTCATTAAGACTTCCATACTTACAGTTTCATTCTTTGAAAGCTTTGTAACTGAGGCCCAGCTAATTCCTGCTAATGCCTGTAAGTCTTTTTTCTTCATGTCTTTATCGATCAGGAGTTTCCAAAGCTTTTTGTAGCTGACTTCCAATATGGCACCTCTTTTCCTTAAGGCAGATTGATCTGCTTGTTCTACAAAATTATATCACAGCCTTGTTTTTGAATCAAGAGAGATTCTTCACAAACACGAGAATTCACTTTTCATATAATTGAAAATTCTGCATCAACGTGCTATACTATATTGTGATCTATACAAGCAAGTAACGACAGGCCTTCTGGTTGGACATAAGGGAGTGTGGTAGGTAGTGGGGAATTATACAAATGAGATACTATAAAGCGCTTTGACTCCCAAAAACATCTGCCACAAAAGATTCTCCATCGTGCCAATGCGCAACAGGAAGTATCAAGGTACATCAGATCAAACAATTCTGAAACAATTGAGGCAGCCAAGAGGCTGAAGCAAAAACGGCTCGAGTTCGAGAAGCAAAATTCTATGCGCAAGATTATTACGCCGAACAAATCATGTTGGCAGATGCTACATGATATCATTCAGGCTCGAGGGCTAAGTAAACCACATTTCTGCAATCTTACTGGTCTGGATGAAGTCTATTATCGCCAGGCAGAGACAAACCCAGATACAAAGCCCAGCAAAAGAGCTATCGTTGCTGTTGCCTGCGGCCTTGATATGGACCTAGATACAACAAACAAACTGCTTCAACTGGCTGGACATGCTTTTGAGGACTCCGATGAGGATAATGCTCTGAAATTCTGTATTACAGGATTTGTCGGACAGCCCATAGATGAAGCTAACGAATTTTTGAGTTCTTACGGATATGCTCCGCTCGGTACTCAACAGCGAAAATAGAACATTTTTGTTTAGCCGTACACTCTGCTTAGGGTGTGCGGCTATTTTTTTGAATTTTTCCGACTTGGCAAGTCGGCTTTTTTATTTCATTTATGCATAGCAACCTTACTGTCGTGTCAGTACCGACAGCGATGAGCAGGCGACAAGCTATGAAGCCCAGGTGGAGCATTACACCGAGTACATTCATAAAAATCCAGAATGGGAATTCGCCGGAATATTCGCTGATGACGGTATCACCGGTACCAACACCAAAAAGCGCACCGAATTCAACCTCATGATTGACGCCTGTATGGCCGGTGAGATCGATATGATCATTACCAAGTCCATCAGTCGCTTTGCCAGAAACGCGCTGGACTGCCTGAAGTACATCCGTCAGCTCAAGGAAAAGAACATTCCGGTCTATTTTGAGAAGGAATCCATCAACAAAATGGATGCCAAGGGCGAGGTGCTGATTACAATTATGGCATCGCTGGCCCAGCAGGAAAGCCAGTCCCTGAGCCAGAATGTGAAGTTAGGCTTGCAGTTCCTCTATCAGAACGGGCAGGTGCAGGTCAATCACAATCGTTTTCTCGGCTACACGAAGGATGCGGAAGGCCACCTAGTCATTGATCCTGCCCAGGCTGAAGCGGTCAAACGCATTTACCGGGAATATCTGGAAGGGTACAGCATGGACAAGATCGCCGCTGGTCTGGAGAGAGACGGCATCCTGACGGGCGCTGGCAAAACCAAATGGCACACCAGCACCATCAACAAGATTCTCCGCAATGAGAAATACATCGGCGACGCTCTCCTGCAGAAAACCTATACCACCGATTTCCTGAACAAGACCTGGGTGAAGAACAACGGCATTGTCCCGCAGTATTATGTAGAGAACGACCATGAGGCCATCATTCCGCGAGACATTTTCATGCGGGTGCAGGAAGAACTGGTTCGGAGAAGCTCTGTAAAGCCCGGCCCGAACGGGAAGAAGCACACATACAGCTGCAATCACTGCTTTTCCCAAATGATTGTCTGCGGAGAGTGCGGTGAACAGTTTCGGCGCATCCATTGGAACAATCGCGGCTGCAAATCCATTGTCTGGCGGTGCGTCAGCAGACTGGAGCCGACCGGGCATGAATGCCATGCGCGGACCGTCAATGAGCTGGAGCTGCAGAGAGTTGTAGTTGCCGCCCTGAACGAGCTGTTGGGCGACCGGGAAGGATACCAGCGCCAGCTCCAGCAGAACACCGCAGCGGTCATTCACGCCTCAGCCACCGCATCCACGGATGCCATCGATGAGAAGCTGCTGGAGCTTCAGCAGCTTCTCAAGAAGGCCAACAGCAAGGAAGCCTACGATGAGATTGCCGATGAGATTTTCCGGCTCCGAGAATTGAAACAGCAGACCACCGTTGACACGGTAGCAAGAGACGAACAAATCAAGCGCATCACAGCGCTTCAGGATTTCATTCGCAGCCAGTCTGCCGACCTGACGGAATTTGACGAAACCTTGGTCCGGCGCTGGTTCAAGCAGATCTCTTCCCCATCAATCTGCTTTTCAACAGTTAGATCATACAATGCTTGCCATGGTAAGGTATACAGTTTCTTCGCTGATTCTTCGAAATTCACAAAATCACCTTCCTCATTGTGGTTATATCTACATATTAAACGCAAGTTATAACAACTAATTGGTATCCGATTGAAGCCCGTTCATTCTATAAACTAAATAGCAACTGCTTAAGTATATTACAGGCGGCTGGCTGAGTTATCCTACTACCAACTTATTTGTCTTCTTCAAGAACTTCGCCGGGATTGGGCGGTCCAGCTGCCAGGTGATATTCATCGGCCTGCTGCCTGTGTGCTTCACGTAGTTTGCCGTGCCCAGATAGGTGTACGCCTCCGCGCCGCCGGTCATACGGTCCGCCTTAAACTCACGGACAAACAGCAGTACCTTACTGCCGCGTTCCTTATGGTGGATATAGCGTTGGCCAGTGGGTGAATTCTCCGCCGTGGTGCTCTGGCTCTGCCAATGGAACAAGCTCTCATTGATGGAATAATCGTTGTACATGGTGGTTGGCGAATAGTCCTTGTCCGCCTTGTTCAGCGTCACAAAGAACACGTCGATGTTTTTCTCCGGCAGCCATTTAACGCCCTCACGAACGGTGGACGGCTTCATAAAGTCCAGCGCCACCAAGAGCTGGTCGCGGGTATAGGTGCAGTGCAGGTCCAACGGGCAGTCGAAGCCCAGCTCCACCGGTTCGTCGATAAAGTCGATCTGCTCGAAGCGATAGCGCAGCAGCTCCAAGAGCTCACCGAGCAGAACTGTGCTGTCAGACAGGGCATAGAGGTTACTAAGCACCTCTTCGTCGTCCCAGTCCTCCACAGCCTTACCCCAGACGGTGACATAGAACATCTGCATCATCCGCTTTTCCGCAACCGGAAGCGCTGCAAAATCAAGGTTGTCCAAACGCGGAAGGACGTCCAACAGGAACGAAATCCAGCGGCGAGAATCAACCACGGCAAGCTTTGCAAACGCTTTGGTCAGAATGTCCTCCAGTGGTTCTGAAAAGTCCTCGATGGCATCCGCTCTGGCACAAATGCGCGAGAAGGAGGAAAACTTGTAGATCGCCCGTGGGTCAAGATGGTAGTAATCCAAGA
>OGQV01001567.1_pt1 | contig 16232 bp, 20 predicted proteins | sample 1553311 | NCBI WGS metagenome assembly OGQV01 (sample SAMEA2579976, study PRJEB22360) | human gut metagenome
CATGAGCAATTTTGGATAGCAAGAAGAACTTAAACAAAAAAATTTAATATTCTTGTCGAAGCTACTTGACTTAAATAAATATGTTTAGTATCATGCAAATGTAACGACCTAAACAAATTACATTAAGATAGAAAGGAGAGATGCGATGTGACGAACAGAACGTTTATGACAGTAGAAGAAGTTGCAGCGGAACTGGGAGTTTCCAAGTCTTATGCTTATAAGATTGTCAAACAGCTAAATGAAGAATTGCAGAAGCTGGGTTATCTTACGGTAGCGGGCAGGGTAAACACCAATTATTTCCGCAAAAAAGTATGTTACAGCGAAGTATGAGGAAAGGAGAAAATCAATGAGTATTTACAAAGATAATGCCACTGGGAAGTGGCGAGTAGTCTATCGTTATAATGATTGGACAGGAAAAACGAAACAAACCTCCAAACGAGGATTCCCTACGAAACGGGAAGCTCAGATGTGGGAACACGAACAGATGTTGAAGCATGAGGCAAAATTAGATATGACTTTTGCCAGTTTTTATGAAATCTATGTAGAAGATAGAAAAGAACGAATCCGGGATAACACTTGGGGGACGAAAGGTCATATTGCAAGAACAAAGATTCTTCCATATTTCGGAGAGTGTAAGATTGCTGAGATAGAGCCAAGGGACATCATTGCATGGCAGAATTACTTACTTGCTTGCTGGAAGCCAAATGGACAACCATATTCTGCTTCGTATTTACAGAAGATTCACAGTCAGTTAATTGTTGTAGAAGATAACAGAAAGTTTATTGAAAACTATGAGGAACTACTACAGAGACTGAGAAATATTGATAAGGAGCTTGATGAAGTACGTAGTCGATTTGTAAAGGAGGCTTGATTATGAGTAATTTTCAATTCTTGGAATCACATTGGACAAGACCTTGCCAAACTTGGCGATTTATCAGAAAAGTATGTATATTCTGACCCCAATACATCCATCATTAAGCAGGGTAGCGATTGCGGAGCGTATGGGACATGAAGGAATCAATATCACATTTAATTATGCTCATCTTTATCCGTCTAAACAGAAAGCACTTGCAGACAAGTTAAATGAGGACAGAGGTGATATAAATGCAACGGAGAAAAAGGAGGCAAAGTGAATATTATGGCGAAGATATACAGACGGGACAATCTTGTGTCGGGAGTAGTACCTAAGAAAAAGAACGAGAAGAAACGGAAGAGGAGCGTGATTGTGAATTTTCGGGTGACACCAGAGGAAAAGCAACTTATTGATGAAAGAATTGCATTATCGGGACTTCCGAGGGCAGAATTTTTCATCCAGAGCTGTATGCACCAGAAAGTAATCACATTTGGAAATGTGAAAACCTTTAATGGGATAAAAAAGAAACTGGTAGTGATTGATGAACATTTGCAGGTGGTAGAAAAATCGGAGGAGCTTGATTTGGAATATTAGAATCCCTTCGGATGATATTGGAAATGCTTGCAGGATTAGAAAGAGAGGACAAAGTGAATGAGTAAATCAACAAAAAGTTATGAAGAGCGTTTGCTTGAAATGGAAAGACGAGGACAGGAAAGCCTTGAAAAAGCAAAGAAATATGCAGCACAGAAAAAAGAATTGCAGAAGCGACAGAAAGCCGAAGAGAGTAAAAAACGTACTCACAGACTTTGTGTGATTGGCGGGGCTGTGGAATCGGTGCTGGGTTATCCGATTGAGGAAGAAGATATTCCGAAGCTGATAGGCTTTTTAAAACAACAGGAAGCAAATGGAAGATATTTCTCTAAAGCAATGCAGAAGGAGCAGATACCGGAAATGGAGAAAGTGTAAGGGCAGAGGGGTTAGATTTTCTAATCTCTTCATCACTTATAATGAAGGGGGCGCACTTATAGACAAGAAAGATTGAGGAAAAATATCATTCAGGACAATTTACATCCGCCTCTTGGAAAGTAGAGGAAAATCGAATTATCAAGAAGCAGAATGTGATATTGAAAAAGTTGCAGGAAGTGTTTGGACAGGTTGGAATTTTAGTAAAGCAATGGAAGAAGCGATTGAATGACATTAGAAGAAAGCAGAGAAGTTATTCCGCTGATGGAGAATATGATAAACCAGATCGAGGAATAACAGGAACTTATGGCAGAGATGTATCAGGAGATGGAGCAGAGGAACGGATAACTCAATTTGTTTCAGGAGAAGAATCAAAGATTGCAGGAATTAAACAACGAGTTGCAAGAGCAGCTTCAAATCTTGCCAAGTATAGAGGAACTGTTGGAACTATTGGAGAAGAAGGATGGAGAAGTTCAGACATTGAAAGAGGAAAATCGGATGCTGAAGGACGAAAATCAGCAATGGAAAGAATTAACGGAGAAGTTGAACGACGAGAACCGGTTATTGCAGAGACAGAACGAGGAATTGCTGAACTGCAGAACCGATTAGTGAAAGTGAGGGATGTAGATGAACGATTTAAGAAGCTCAAAGCAAGACGAGCGGATGGAGGAAATGCTGGATGTGTTGGAGAGCATGGAGAAGGAACTGACACAGAAAGATACAATTCTCCAGAAGAAGGACAACGAGATACAAATACTACAGGAGCAACTGAACGAATCGCTGAACTTATGCGAGAAGCTGAACAGAGAGAACAAAGCCGAGAACGTACAAGCCTTAAAGAACGAATTGAAGCAAACAAGAGAATTGTTGCAGAGCGAGAAAGAGAAAAAGAAAAGAGCCGACAGCACAATAGAGGGATATCAAGATAAACTGCGGCAGGCTGAACAGGAAAAGGAATATGCACTCACACATCAGAAGAAAGTAGAGATACCGGTTGAAAAGCCGGTACTCTACGAAAGGTGCCAGAATTGTGACCATAAAGCATATCAGCAAGCGAAAGCGTGGTATGAGCATCAAAGGAATGGACTGGAAAAGCATTATATGGCAAAGGGTGTTGGATTTGATACAATGCTTATAGTTTTATGGTGGTATGCAATCGTAACGACAATATTTGCGGCAATGAGGTCTGATATATTTTTAGATGATTTTACAGCAATTTTTGATGCACTATGGAATGGTATTCGTCAGTCTTGCAAATGGATTGTCGGTGTAGCAAAAGCGTTGGTACAGGTGGGTGATAGGATACCGAATGAGACGATAGCGAATATGGTGCATTGGTTATTGTTTATTATAGTAATTGTTGGAGCAATAGCTGTTGTGGGTATACTTATAGTGATTATTGAAAAGAAAGTAACAAAGCTATATCGGGAGAATTGTTGGGATGTGATTAGCGTTGGAGTGACGGTAACGAGTTTAGCTTTGGCAGTGTATTTTGGAGATTGGATAAAGGAATTAGTAAGGCTGAATCTTGTTGTTTTATTGTTATTAGTTCAGGCAGTATATGTTGGAATCAGAGTGTATGTGAGAGGCTGTAAAAGAGCCAGAGGATATTATTGATATTGAGGTGCGGGAAATACCGCAGAAAGGTGGATGAAAGTTATGGAAAATTATAATATCGTAAAGTTTGGACATATGAGATGTGAGTATCTGAAAGAGTTCAGACATAGATATTATATGGAGCTGTTGCTTGAAGGAAAGTTGAATGAATATCTATATGAGATTGATGAGAAATGCTATGAGATGCTGGACAGGATTGTGGAACAGATGGAGGAAAAGCAAGGTGTGACAGAGCAGTTAAAAGCGGAGAATCAGATGCTTTGGGTGGGGAAGATGAATAATATTATTGCTTGTGCAGAGGAGATTGTGGTGAGGGAGGTGGTGTATGTGTGATGAATGTGGAGCGGTTTGGTTGCTCCGTATTTTCAAAATATGGATGCGTAGTATTAGATGATATGTTATAATTTTATGCATTCAAGTATATTTAAATCTGAGGATTATCGAAGACAGGGTATTGCAAAAGGATTTTAACCAGAGCAGTGAATAAAGCAAAAGAAGATGGTTGTTGTACTGTGCATATTACAGCTTCAGATAGAGGCGTTATTTTATACGGATTTGTGCAGAATGGAAGTTTCATGCAGTAGAAAATTAGAATCTTGATTAGATCAGGAGGTAATGTATATATTGAAATATAATATCAGAGAAATGAAAAAACAGGAAAGAATTGTTTTAAATGAGTTTTGGTATGAGGTGACATTTATTTCGGAAGGAATGCAGGCTCCAGAAAGAAATATTATAAATTAACCTGAATTGCAAGTGGATGTTGCTGATTTGGGAGATAAAAAGATGATATATGTTTCGTTGCTGAAATAGAAAAAATCGTTATAGGAGCTGTCTGGTTTCGAGATATGGACGATTATGGACATGTTGAAGAGGGAATCCCTTCTTTTGCTATTTCGTTATATAAAGAGTATCGAGGATATGGAATGGGAACCGAACTCATTAAAAAAATGCTTAAAGAGTTAAAGGTCTGCGGATATAGAAAAGCATCGTTGTCAGTACAAAAGGCTAATTATGCGGTAAGTATGTATAAAAACTTGGATTTGAGATTGTTGATGAAAATGGAGAGGAATATATAATGGTTGATAAATTGTAATGACGTTGAATGTGTATATTTGAAATAACTCACATAGCTAGACAAAAAATACAATATTATAAAAAGATGTTGATCTATTTGTGCTTTTGATATATAATTCTTTATAAGAAAAATGTAAAGAGGTAATTGGATGGAGACTAAGATTAAAAAATTATTCGACGATAACTTTGATTTTGCATTTAAGGCAGCAACATACAATAATATGAGGGTTGCAATACAAACTTTTGAACAGTTTAAAAAAAAGAATGAGGATTTTTTTTCTTTTGATAAAAGAGAGACCTTATTTGGGCATTTAAGGACATATGCTATAGAGAAGCAGTTCAATGATTCTGCATTTAATCCTAAAGCCAATTATTCAGTATCTATGAAACAGGTTAATAATTATAAACATAAGGCACTTTGTATTGAGACGAATGACTTTATTGTAAATGTGGGACGTACTAATAGCGAGCATAAGTTATTACCTGCTTCCGCCTATAAAAGAGAATATGCTAAAGCAAATGCTGGATTAAGTACACAATTATCATTTGATTTTTTGAATGATACTCCCAAGGTTGTTGAGAGTAAAAAATATGCCGAAATTACATACGGATATTGTTATGGAGATATGACACATTTATATATTGTCCTCCCTAGTAGCGATTATAAGGTAATTGAACATTCAACAAATCTTCTTGAGGATATTAAGATATACGAAAATTATGTTCCTGAAGATTTAGTAGAGGAATCAATTGTATCTTTAAAGAAATCCCTGTCTAAAGAAATTGAAAAAATAATATAGAATTTTGGTGATTAAATGATGGATAATGAAAGAAAAGTAATACCATATAGAATTAAGCAGGCAAGAGTGTCAAGAGGATTATCAATGGTGGAATTATCCGAATTGGTTTCGGTTAGTAAACAGGCAATATCTCAGTACGAGATGGGGAAAAATGCACCTAGTAAATCGATTCTTAATGCAATTGCAACTGAATTGAAATATCCAGTTAGTTTTTTTTATAAACCAGTTCCTGCAAATGAAAATGCTAGTAGTGCAGTCTTTTTTAGAAGTAGAAAAACTGCAAAGGTTAAGGCCTTAAATGCTGCTAGAGAGAAGATAGAGATATTTAGAGAGATTAATGATTACTTAGATCAATATGTTGATTTCCCTATGCTGGATCTTCCCAAAATAACCTATGAGGATGATGGCATTAACCCAATAGATAATGAACAAATAGAAAAGTATGCGATGACATTACGTGAGCATTGGGGATTAGGGAAAGGGCCTATTGATAATTTAATAAACATAGTACAAAAAAATGGAATAATGGTCTCAAAAATGCAGTTACGTTTAAATAAATTGGACGCATTTTCTGTTTGGTTTGATAATAAACCATTTATTTTCCTAAGTAGCGATAAGGATACAAATGTTAGAATCAGATTTGATATTGCACATGAGATAGGGCATCTTTTAATGCATGCTGATTATTATTCAGAAGATGATTTAAAAAATGCTGCAATTTATGAAAAGTTGGAGAATGAAGCTGATAGATTTGCAGGAGCGTTTCTTTTGCCAAGGGAATCTTTCGCCAAAGACGTTTTTTCTACATCTATCGATCATTTTATTCAAATGAAGGCTAAATGGAAGGCTTCAATAGGATGTATGATTTATAGATGTGACACACTTGGAATATTATCACCTAATCAAATCAAGTACTTAAAAGATCAAATGACAACTCGAGTATATTGGAGGAAAGAACCGTTAGATAAAGAAATGCCTGTAGAGAAACCATTTGCGCATAAACAGGCAATAGTGTTATTGTTGGATAATAAAATTATTACTCCGGGACAATTGGTAGAGGACACAGGTTGTTCAGCTGAAGAATTAGAACAATATTGTTTTTTGGATAAAGGAACATTAGCAACAAAAAATGATTCAAAAATAATTGCTTTAAAGGCAAGGGGATAGGATATTATGAATAATATATTTACAATTGGCTTTACAAAAAAGACTGCACAAGTTTTTTTTGAATCACTTAGAAAGAATAAAGTAAATGCAATATTAGATATTAGACTGAATAATACATCGCAGTTAGCGGGGTTCTCGAAGTTTCCTGACATAAAGTATTTTTTGAAAGAGTTGTGTTCAATTGATTATATTAGTGATGTTAAGTTTGCTCCAACGGATCAAATTCTTAAAGATTATAAAGCGAAAAGGATATCGTGGGATGAATATGTTATTCAGTTTAATGAATTGATGAAGTTGAGAAAAATTACCGAATATATAAAATTAGAATATGATAATTGTGGATATGATAATATTTGTTTGCTATGTAGCGAAGAAAAACCGATTAATTGTCATAGATCTTTAGTTGCGAAGTATTTTAGTGAGGTATTGGGAGGTAATATAATCAATTTATAATAGGAAGGAGCTATTATTGTATGGAAAAGAAGATTATTATTTTGACAAAATCAAAGAAACATTCAGGATATTGTGTTGCTGGAATTGATTATGAAACTGGAGAATGGATAAGGTTAGTATCAAGTGATTCGGAAACAGAGGGGGCTGTTCCGTGGGAGAATTTACAATATTCTAATGGAGAAACTCTGGAAGTATATGACATAATAATGTGTAGATTATTAAGGAAATGTGGAACGATAGTGCAACCTGAAAATTGTTTATATGACGAAACTGTGAAATGGGAAAAAGTGGGAAAAAGTAATTTTGATGAGGTGATAAAGATACATGGGTATGATTCGGTGGACTATGTTTTCGAAAATGAAGACACGAAATTACCAGCTGATTGGATATTTAGTGGGAATCCATCCCTATGTTTACTTAAAGTCAAAGATGCCTCTATTTGGGTAAAGACGTTTGAGGATAAGAAGATTTCCTTGAATTTTACATATGATGATATTCAGTATAAATATATGAGTATCTCTCAGATAGACTTATTGAATTATTATAAAAATAAGACTGATGATTCATATCCGTTAGGAACGGTAACTGTTGTGTTTAGTCTTACTGACAAATATTATTGGAATGGGAAATATTATAAAGTTGTAGCACAGATATTGTACTAGTATGTCGAGGAGGATTATATGGAGAAGACATTATTATCAATAGGACATTCTCAACATCAAGTCGATTATTTTATCAATTTGTTGAAAAGTCACGATGTAAATTATATATTAGATGTTCGAAGCACTCCATACTCGCAATTTGCAGCAAGCTATAATAGAGAAAGCATAAGATCTGTTTTGCAAAGTAATGGTATAGAATATGCGTTTATGGGAAATTATTTTGGAGCAAGACCTACAGATTCTTCTTTGTATTCGACAAATGGATATTTGGATTTTGAAAAAGTTGCAAATAGTTCAAGATTTAAAAAAGGATTTGATAATGTTGAAAAAGGTGTTAAACAAGGATTTAGAATCGCTTTTATGTGTACAGAAAAAGATCCGATTGAATGTCATAGGGCAATTCTTGTCACGAATGCATTTTATAAAGCAGGATATTCAATTGAACATATTATGCCAGATAATACAATTCAGACGCAACAAGATATAAATGAAAGATTGTTAGATATGTATTACCCAAATAGAAATCAGCTTAGCTTATTTGAATCAGAAAATTTATCTGCAGAACAATATTTATTAGAAGCGTATAAAAAGCAGAATGAAAAAATAGGATATTATCCTGAAGAGGTTCAAATAGGAGTTGGTTAAATACGGATATTTATGCTTGCGAATTGCTTGCAAAAAGTCCCCAAACGATAAAGAATGTATAGAATATTTAGAATGATTATACAAAATATAGTGATTTAAAACTTGACTAGATACAATATATAGTTGGCAAAATCGAGTTTGAATAAATATAATTATTGCGAGATAAACATGAATAGCCTGAAAGGGCAAGAAAATGTAGTCTGAGAAATAATCCAGAAAAATAGGAAAAATAATGTAAAAAAGAGACAGAAACCTTGTAGATGGGAAATCATCTATGAGGTTTTTGATTTGTCCTGAAATACCGAAAACCCTGTAAAATACAATATTTCAAGTCGTTCTAAGAAATTTCAAGAAGAGTTTTTTGTAATAAATTGGTAAAGATGAATATTATTTTTGAAAGGTATTTTTATCATAATCTTATCGTTTTTGTGCCTTTTCAGAATATTCTTCTTTACTCAGATACAATAATTTTAGATGTAGCTTTTCTGAATGCAGATAGTTGCTCAGATACCTGTATAATTTATATTATCCAAATTTGAATAAAGTATGTGTTCCCATAATACAAAATAAGTGATATTAAATACTATCTTGGAATATACATGTTAAATAAGATTAGTCATTATTGGTATATATAATTGAAGAATTTGTCACAATTTTGTATAATAAAGAAAGGAATACGTATATGAGGAGGAGCAAAGTGAAAGTTTTTATAAGTTGGTCAGGAAATACTAGTTTAAAAGTAGCTCAGATTTTTAGGGAATGGCTTCCGTCTGTTATTCAATCAATAGAACCATATGTATCATCAGAGGATATTGACAAGGGTGCGAGATGGAGTACAGATATTGCAAAAGAATTGGAAGATTCAACATTTGGAATATTGTGTGTTACCAAAGATAATCTTGAAGCACCCTGGCTTTCCTTTGAAGCAGGCGCATTGTCCAAAACAATGGAAAAAGCATTTGTAAATCCATTTCTTTTTGATATTAAGCGTTCAGAAGTTAAAGGGCCGATTTTGCAATTTCAATCAACTATTTTTGAAAAAGATGACATAAAGAAGATGGTTAAAACCCTAAATAAAGCCTGTGGGGATGCAAGTATATCTGAAATGCGCTTGGATAAGTCTTTTGATGTGTGGTATCCGACATTAGAAGAGGAACTTAATAAGTTGAAGAACAATAAAGATACTATTGATGAAAATAAGGAAATAAAGGATTCAGTGCATTCATCTGAGATGCTTGAGGAGATTCTTGAGTTATCAAGAGATAACCAAAAACTTTTAAAAACTCCTGATGATAGATTATATGATGACTTAAGAAAGGTTAGAGAATATGTTGAACAAATTTCTATGAGAAATGAGATGTTTAATGAACGAAAAAGGGCAAGTCGAAAGTATAGTTCAGCAATATTAGATGAGATTTTGCATATGAATGGAAAAAGAAGCTCATATGGTTTTCTAATGACATTAAGCCTTTTTAATGATGATTTTCCGTGGATTTATGATATGGGGAAAGAACTAATGGATATCTTAAAAAATGCTAATAGTCGAGAGGACAAATCGTTAGCAATAAGAGATTTTAGAGAAATGATTGACTTTACATTTAGTCACCCTCTTATGCGAGAGACATTTGCTCATAATAGAAATAGTGTAATGTTTATGAAAGAATTACCATATGTGTTGATGCGATATTTGGATGATTTTTCTGAAAAATATTTGAAAGAATAAAATGAATCAGTGGCAATACTTTGGCAACAGAAAATTAGTAAGCCAAAATAAAATGTGTAAATGAAGTAAAATATCGGCAATTTTTAAATAAAATTGTTTAAGATAAAACAACAACTTGCTGAGTTTGAATAAAAGACAGAAATGCCGAAAGCCTGTAGCTATACAGGTTTCCGGCATTTGTTTTATTATGGGTTGTGACCTTGTTGAGCGCATGAAGCGTGCGAAACATAAACCACCTGCTATGCAGGTGTACGACGAGTATTATACAAAAAATCACCTTTCTCTTAGAACGTTATGAACAGTATAATCTTGTGATACAAATAGCAATTGCAGATTTAGTGAGATGTTATGGATATCGTTTGAAAGATTTGAATGTTGATCGAATGATAAATGTAATTAATGCTGTTTATCCAATCGGAAATTTGCTTTTGGACGTCATATTTTCGGAATTTACAATATATAAGAGCTGTCTTTTAAAGTGCGCAGATAAGCATTCATCAGATTATTTGGGACAAGAAGATGTTGAGTTTTATTTAGCGGAACAACTATATGATCTTTGGGAAAAAAAGGATCGAGAAGAATCCGGTGAATACGCTAAGAATTCAGTATATCGAGATCGAATTATGCAGGTGGTCGATGTTTGTGATATTGAATATGTAGAACTGTACAAAAGGCTACATCTATCAAGTAGATTGAATGATAAAATATGTGATTTTATTGGTGGGGGGAAGTAAGATGCCTGAAACAAATACCGTGTACAAATTATATGTAATTCAATATGCGTTCTATGTGATCATTGAAAAAAATTATCGTGACAGAAAACCAGAGTAGATTTCGCAGAATTTGTTTCGGTTGATACCTAACTACCAGTAGATGTATAGATTATTCAAGTGCCGTGAAATTCCACCCCAAAATCATCTGTATGATAAGAGTAATTTATGTGAGCTTTTTCTCAAAAATAATGGGGAGGAATATATTCTAATCGGATGTTATGAGACAAGAACAAGGATTGATTATCATCAGGCGTCTTTTTCTTTTGCATGTTAAGGTATAATGGGAGATGATAATGAAGAAAGTCAGATTCCATTCCAGCAATATTTAGCCCCCGCAGTTGGAAAAGGAGAAATTCATATGATTTCAGATAATTCGGAATCGTTGATTAATATTATCAGAATACTTGATTGAGAATTGGAAGATGAAGATTATCTGTGGTCTAGCATTTTGATTTCTGAAATTTTTAACGTTCATATGAAATTTAATTTTTTTGAATGGAAGATATATTGCAGTTAATCAGGGAAATGATATTGTTTTTATTATGAAAAAATGGTCTTCGAATTACAAAGGTGGCAGCGAATATCCTGGAAATGCGATTCTGTTATATAGTGGTACTGAGTTGTATATAAAAAAGAGTATATTGAAGCATTGGAGAAACAATTTGGAACGTTGGTGATGAAAACTTGCGTGGAATCATATACGTGGACTTACTGATTTGATTTGTAAGAATGGTATATTGTATATAAGATGTGCAGTGGAAATCAGCTCTATACTTGGAAATCAGATTGAGGTATGAAAGGGATGTTCGACATAAGGGATTAGATGAGAAAGTGGGTATGCAGTTTATATTGTCTACATTAAAACTTGGACTAGCCGGGAAATCAAACCTTTGGGCAGTATTTAAAGATGTCTTGCCTGAACAGTAAAAATCCAGAAAACTATCAAATCTTTTACAAAAAATGAAGAGAAATGGGATTATTGATGTGCGTGACATTGCAATAAATTCAGAGTGGTATCGCTTGACTAAGGAATAAAAACATATATTTTTAGTCAAGGATGATAGTCAAGAGCTTAGTCGAGGACAAAGCATTGGCGAGATTAATGTCATAAGACGGTATATTATGAACTTATGTTAAGGATAATGCAACAAATAAAATTAATGAATTTGTCAAATGGCTTTAAACTGTCTCAGTGCATAGATAAGACAAATAAAATATTCTAAAAATAGGAGATGGCAAATGAAGATAAAAAAGATTTTAAAGCTATGTTGCATGATAATAAGGATATGCCTAAAATTCAAATTATTACGGTTTAGAAAAATATTGAAAAATATTGTGGAATAAAAAGTATTTTGCTCCACCAATCGGTTATGACGAAGTAATGAAAAAAATACCTTATGGAAAGGTGATTGCTGTTGAAATAATACGAGAATATTTTGCAAAATTATGCATGAGGAGAGCATCAAACTGGATAAAATCTGCCGTATTTGTGGAAAGACAGAGGAAGAAGTGTGGTAGATTTTAGAAATACAATGAATGGGTTTAGTTTAATCCGTAAAAGAGAACTGTAGCGATGCACCCTTCAGACGGTAGAAAAAGTGTGCATTTTTTATAAATATTTTATTTTGGAAGAGTTTATTGATATAATGAAGATAGAATTGTTTGGCTAGAGACAATTTAAAGAAAGGACGGTGTGCCATTATGCGACTAAGTGAGTTGATCAAATATGAAAATAACGAAGTAAGATTGAATGCTATAAAGAATCATAAAAGAAATATAGTTCCATTTATTGGAGCGGGTGTTTCGTGTGGGTGCGGTCTATTAACTTGGTATGAATTGTTAGAAGAATTAGCAAAGGATTATTTTTCACAGGAAGAAATTAAAAAATTAAAAGAGTTAGCAGCAATTGAGTTTGCAGATGAAATAGTGAAAAGAGCAGGGAACATATCTGCAATAGCACATAGAATTTCAGAAATTTTTGCTAGTAGGGAGATCAATATATCGGATATTCCTTATATTCTTTTAGAGGAGTTTTCACCACTTATTGTAACTACAAATTACGATGGCATTATAGAACGGGCATCTACCAAAGTGCCTAGAGGGAAAATAACGGCATTACTGCCATGTCTTAGAGGACAATTTAGTAGTGCTATCCAACTGAATGAATATAAATTATTGAAAATTCATGGATCCATAGAGGAAAGTACTTCCTTTGTTATTTCATCTCAACAGTATGATGTAGCATATAAAGAAAATGGATTAGTTGAATCTTATTTAAGAAATATTTTTAGTGGAAAAAGAGTATTGTTCGTTGGGAGTAGTTTAGAGGAAGATCGAACTCTGGAAATACTGAAGAAATGTATTGAAAAGAATAAAGAATTAGTACATTATGCAATTATTCCGCGACCTGTGAAAGAAAAAGATTATTTACAAAAGAATGCGCACTTAATGAGTTTGGGGATTTATCCAATTTATTTTCCCCAAAATGATTATGGAGCAATTAGTAAATTATTGAATTATATAGCGGAGGATAATAAGTTTGTTAAGGCAATCAGGGTTTATATTACAGAAATTACAGATATAAAGAACGATTCATATATAAAAGTTTTATATTCTATTTTGAGTGAAACATTTTATGAAGTAGCGAACAAATATGAAGAACTCTATAATATAGATTATAGTTTAATTGATATAAAGGCATATATGAAAATATGTGCATGGAAGTATATAAGCCAGGAATTAGAATTCCGACTGTTAGATTTGTGTATAAATGGTTTTGTGGCATATTTACAATTGGAAAATATATATAATTGTGATAAAGAAAATATTACAAATTACTTTAGAGAAATACTTTTTAATAGATTTCTTGAGGAAACAGATATTGTAGGCTATTTACATAAAAACGACTTTTCTAAGAAAAATATTATTGGAAAGCTGAGTGTTGATCAATTGGTAGGACTTTCTGATATACAGGTGAATCAGTTGGCGAGTAGACAAATAAGTATATTAAATTATAGGGGAAATATGTCTTTTGATTTAACGGAAGAGTATGAACTTGCAGAGAGGATTAACAATTACTGTTCAAATAAACTGAATTTTAAAAATAAAATTGAATTATTAAGAGTATTGGGGGCATTTGGGTGTTTTTATAAGAAAAATAATGCAGCTAAGATCTACTTGCAGGAATGTATTGAAATATTAGAACAATCAGGAAAAAATAGCTCTGATGATATAATGTTCCTTTCTCAGGTTTATAATAATCTTGCTATTGTAGAGGCATATACTCCGGGGCATTTGCAAGAAGCACTTGATATGAATCAAAGGGACATTGAATTAAAGAAAAAATGTAATGAACAGGGAACATTGCTAGCTAGGTCATTGAACTTGAGAGCAACAATATATAAAGAAGTAAATCCGTTTAAAGCAATGGACATATACATTGAATGCTGTAAAATTAAGGAAGAACTTTATAGAAAGTGTAAGGATGATTGCAAAAAGGAAGATTTATTAATATCATGGATGCTATCTATTTTTAATGTAGGGCTATTGGCTAAGGATATATATTTATATAAAGATGCATATCGGATTATTTTAAAGGCCAATGAGATACGATTGCAAAAACTTAATAAATGCAGTAAAGATTATTGTAGTTCAATAAATGTTCAGGCAGAATTGGAAATATTACTATTGGGGAAAATACAAAGCTCTGAAATAGTTCAGGCAATTAAAAGTAGAATTGATTTACCACAAGATTTTACAGAAACATTACAACATACTTGGTATATTTGTGCACTTAATTGCTATTGTCAAAAGAATTACTCATTAGCGCTAAAGTATATTAATAAGGCATTATTAAAGCTGGAAGAGAATAATCAATTCTATGATTTGAGGCAGGAAGTTCGGATATATGTATTGATAGGAAATATAAAGTTTGAAATTGCTAAAATGGGGGAAGGTAAATATGAAGATGCTGAGAGTAACTATCTTATAGCAAAACAAAAATTAATTGAAGAGTATGGTGAGAGTTCTGTATATTTGAAGGGGATATATGAATGTTTGGTTGCAAGATTTGGCGATAAATATTTGACTGAATATAATCGAATTAATAAATTATACGGTGAGGATATTGAGAAAATAGAAAAGAAAATAAGACAATTTGATTTTGAGAAAATATAATTATTTCTCATAATATTAGGAGTCCAAGAAGAATTTTAATTTTAGAAATTATAATAATGCATTTCTGAAAGAGGTAAGGTAGCAAGCATAGGTATTTCAATCGTATGAGTTTCAAACCAATGGGTTGAGGTGAAGAAGGGATGGATAGAGAAAACGGAGAATGTATTTTTGAAACCGCTAAAAGAGAGTTACGGGAAGAAACAGGTGCAGTTAGATTTAAGATAAAACCAATCTGTGTTTACTCAGTAACAGGTAAGAACAGAGTAAATGATACAGGTGATGAAACATTTGGATTGCTTTGTTTTGCAGAGATCACAGAATTTGCACAGGAATTACATAGCGAAATGGAGAAAGTTGTGCTTATGGATGAGTTGCCTGAGAACTGGACATATCCTTTGATACAGCCGAAATTGATAGAAAAGTATTTGCTAGGAGACCAGCTATGAAAAGTCAAGCTTAAATTAGCTGGAAATTAATAAATTCTTTTCGTGGTAAAAATGGGTAACCTTAATAAGGCTCCCTGGTGGGTGCTTTTAAACAAATCTATGATGTAGGTATCCAGACCTCTTAATCGAAGTTAAATTTCAGGTTGTCAGTCATCATTTTCCAGATGATTCTGACGAGCTTGCCGGCACAGTGCCCAAGAGCATTATAGTGAGTCCGGCCTTCAGCCATCTTGGCGTCATAGTAAGCCTTGAAGGTGGCATTGTTTTTAACAACATTGTGAGCTGCGTTAACAAGTGCATATCTGAGGACTTTAGATCCACGTTTTGACATTCTGGTCTTCTTAGCCTGAAAGTTTCCAGACTGATAGACAGAAGGATCCAAACCGGCATATGCAAGCAGCTTGTTGGGACTGGAGAAACGGTGAATATCACCGATTTCACCAAGTATCATTCCTCCATTGATATATCCGATACCAGGAATGGTCATAATGACAGAATCATTGAATTTCATTATTTCTGTCATTTCAGCTTCAACTCTTTCTAATTGGCTATCGAGTAACTCTATTTGTTGTATGGTGTGAGTTACCTGGATAGATAGAGAACTGTCGCTGGCACCGACAGACTTCTGTGCGAGAACTCTTAACTGCTGAGCCATCTCTTTATCAAAGCGTCCGTGCGAGTTCACTTTGAGAAGATGAGCCAGATGAGTCATATGCATAGAAGCAATAGCTTCCGGTGTTGGTGCTTCCTTGAGAAGCGAATAGACAGATTTTTGATGCAGACCTGATTTGAAGAAATACTGCAATTCAGGGAATATCTCGTCCACGTAAGAAGTCAGCTGAATCTTTAGGCGGGTTCGCTGCTTAATGGTTTTCTG
>OGQV01001576.1_pt1 | contig 16174 bp, 13 predicted proteins | sample 1553311 | NCBI WGS metagenome assembly OGQV01 (sample SAMEA2579976, study PRJEB22360) | human gut metagenome
CACCCTGCTTAGAAGGGGGGGGGGTTCCCCCCCCCCCCCCGGCCGGTTCGCCCAGCGGAGTGTCGGCCGGGCAGTTGCAACGCAAGCCGGGAGAAAGTCCCGAAGAGCATATCGCACGCATCACGGCGCTGCTCGATGCCGCGGCCGAAGCGATGGCGATAGCCGCGATGGAGCGCCGCCGCAGACTCGAAGGACAGAAAAGAAAAGCCAAAATGAAACTATAAAATCTCAAAAAACATGAACGACGAAAATAGGATCGACCTCTCGATCGAAATGTACGAAGACCTCAAGGAAACGCTTGTCAAAGCCATCAAAAACGCCAAAGCAGGCGGCGCAGGAAATGCAGGTTTGGATAATGTCCAACTGGAACGGATCGAGCGGCTGACAGAGGCCGCGGAACGCTCGCAGAGACAGGTAGCACGACTGCTGGAGCATCTGCAACGGCATACTGCCTTGCCCAAAGTAAAAACCGAGCAGGTGCGGGAATTTACCGACAAATACAACGCTCTGCTGGCACAGTTGGCGGGCAGACTGGAGGTGATCGACAAGGAGAACAGGAAGACGCATACATTGATTGAGCAGATCGGGCAAGCCGTCGAAGCAGCGGCAAAGCCCGAAAACCTGCTTGTGCAGGAACACCGCCACACCTATACGCTCGACATTAAATCCTCCAAAACCGCGCGGGTAATATTCGTTATGGCGGTAATAATTGTCCTCCTTATTGGTTTTATTTACCGGGTCTCGGTAAGCAATCAGCAGTTGGCCGTGAACGACCTGAAATACCGTTATGTGAAGATGTGCGGAGAAATCAAAGAAAAGGAGCTGATGGAATTGGAAACGGTATTTTGGGACGACCAGTATAGAAACCTTCGCGATACCGTCCGAAATCAAGTCGAACGCTACGAGGAAGCCGTAAGGCGGCGGGCCGAGCAATTAGAGCGGGCGACCGTTAAGGAGCGCAAAGCCAAAAAACTGCTCGAAGAGGCTATTAAATTAAAACAATAATCATCTTTATTGTATATTTGTCATTGTTTTATATTAAATATGAAATATTTATATACAATTTACTTTCTATTGTACGTTTCGACGCTTTCGGCACAAACGATCGATTCCCTTTATTCCGTTTTCCGTCACACGAACGGTTCCGAACGGACTGCTACTGCCAACCAACTTTTCGAGGAATTTTACAACCTCGGCCTGACCGACTCACTTTATCAATTCTCCGCCCGGAACCGGCATCGGGAAATAGAGGCACTTATAACGTATTGGATGGCAGAATACGCTTTCGACACCGAGGACTATAAAGCGGCTACAATCTGGGCCGAGGAAGCGCTGCCACTCTGCCGTGAATCGGGCGATGATATTCTTTTATCAGATTGCTTAAACCTATTAAGCGCCAGTCTTCAGCGACGAGGCGATTTCGGGCGGGCCCTGCCTTGGCAGGAGGCTTGTTACTGGATTGACAAACGTTTAGGCGATGCGGAACGGCTGAGTTCTTCACTCAATAACCTGGCAGCCCTCTATCTGGCGACCGAACAACCCAAAACAGCCGAAAAGTATATACTCGAAGCCATCGCCATAGAACGAACGCTCAACAGGCCGGCAATACTTGCTATTCGTCTGGGCATGGCATCGGACATTCTTCTGAAATCCCAACGTCCAAAGGAGGCCTTACCCTACGCCACCGAAGCGCTCGCTCTCGACCGTGCAGGAGGGCGCCAAATAAAGACGGCAATTCGTCAGTCACAACTGGCCGCCGTTTTATCAGCACTACAACGCGACGATGAAGCTCAGGAACTTCTACAAGAAGCAGTGTCCGTATTCGAACGAAATGGGAATATCCACTCTCAAGCGGTCTGTTGCAACCAGCTCGGGAACATCGCTCTGCACAAAGGCCGCAATGCCGAAGCCGCAGATTATTTCCACCGCAGCGTTCGTCTCTGTGCGCAAAACGGCAACCGCTTCATCGAAAGTAAAGCGCAGTACGGCCTATGGCGCGCTTTGCGCACAACCGACCGCTCTGCGGCATTGCGGCATCTGGAGCTCTATACGACACTGGCCGATACAATCTTTTCCGAACAGACAGCCCGGCAACTCAGCAATTTCCAGGCAAAATACGAATTGGCAGAAAAGGAGCACCGCATCGCCATACAACAAAATGAAATCCAGCACAGAAAAAACATGCTAATCGTCCTAATCATAATCATTATTCTTTGTATTATAGCATTAACCGTCATCGGGCGATTATTGGTCCTCCGCCAACGCCACAATGCCATGCTCCAACAAACTCTCAAGTTAAAAGAGCGACTGCTTGCATTATTGCCGCTGCACTCCAACAGCGCAATCCATAACGAAATCGAAACTATCGCAAAAGAGATAACTGTACCACAAATACATTTCACCCCGCGTGAACGAACAATCATTCACTTATGTTGCGAAGGTTTACAAACAAAAGAAATCGCAGACCGGCTCGGCATATCCCAGCGTACGGTCGACACGCACAAAACCAATATCTTCCGTAAAACGGGTATTAACAATACGGTCGAACTAATGCGTTATGCCATGCAAGTCGGGTTAATCGACACAAATCAAAGTTCAAAGACACCAACAGATACGTAATTTCTCGTAGATACAGTCGATTTTCAATTTACATTTTTTGTCAGGGGGGGGGAATCGCTATATTTGTAAATGTGAAAAATAACCCCTTCCTATTATGTTTTCCTTACCCCGAGTTTCACGTAAAACGATATTCGTCCTACTGTTTCTTGGCATAATTCAAGTTTCTTGTACCAATCATTCCTCCCCAGCACAATCTTTCGCAGAACGCGCATGCATAGACAGCCTCGTGCGCGCCAATCGCAACCTTGATTCAATGGAAATATGGCTGGAAAAGTTCTCCCGCGAACAAAACCATATCGGACTTATTTTCGTATGCCGGGAACTGGGGAAACGCTACCGCGAAAAATCACGTTTCTCCGAAGCATTAGCCATTCATAACCGAGGCTTAAGATTGGCAATAGAACTGGCCGACACGCTCGAGATTGCTGATGCCTACAACAATATCGGTACAGATCTGCGACGAATGGGAATGCTCTCCGAAGCAGCAGATTCCCATTATCTGGCCTTACATATAGCCGAACAATATACTGGCAACGAACCGCGCCAAAACCGCAAGAATTATGTCTATGCATTGAATGGTCTCGGCAACATTTATAAAGCACTCGACAACCGTAATGAAGCCGAACATTATTTCCGTCGGGCACTGAAGATCGAGACCGAAATGGGTAATGAATTAGGGCAGGCGATCAACTGGGCCAATTTAGGTAGCATCTATAAATACCGTCAACAATACGACTCTGCCTACCTATGCTTCACCCGCTCTCTCGAGCACAATGAACGGGCACGATCTAAACTCGGCATCGCATTATGCCACACTCATTTCGGTCAGATTCACGAGTGCCGTGGCGACTATGAACAGGCATTCGGCGAATACAACATCTCTTACCGGCTGCTGAAAGCAATTCCCGACAAATGGAATTTGCTCAAATCGTGTACAGCCCTGGCCAGCCTCCATTTTCGACGCGGGAATCTTCCTAAGGCAAAAAAAATTCTCGACGAAGCATTGATCACAGCACGTGAAATACACTCATTCGGCCATTTGGAAGAACTCCATCTGCTTCGCTCAGAATATTACGAACGATTAGGGATATGCCGCAATGCACTGCAAGAACTCAAACTCAGCCATCAATACCGCGACAGTCTACTGACAGACCAAAACGAAAGCATGGTTTATGAAACCCAAATACGTTACGAGCGCGATAAGAAAGCACGCGAAATCGCCGAATTGAATGAACAGAACAAACGACAAATACGCAGCAGACGACAAGTAACCATTACATCGGGTATTGTCATATTGCTGACGTTCATGATACTCGGAGTTCTGGTCTACGCCCTGCGCATGAAGATCCGTTCACAACAGACCACACGGCGTATGGCCGCCATGCAGCAAAATTTTTTCACGAACATCACGCACGAATTCCGCACACCGTTAACTGTCATCCTCGGCCTGGCCGAACGTCAGATGGCAGCAAGCAGCGACAAGGCCTGCAACAAGGATATGCAGGTCATCATCAGGCAAAGCAACACCTTGCTGGAACTGATCAACCAACTGTTGGGTATCGCCAAAATACGTTCCGCCATAACTACCCCGGAGTGGCATACGGGTGATATCATAGCTCTGTTGCATCTGATACTGGAGAATATCCGCATTTGTTCAGAACAGAAACTCATCGAGATCGAGTTTGCACCGACTCTGTCCTCGCTTAAAATGGATTTCATCCCGGATTACATGCAGAAAATTCTACGAAACCTGCTGATCAATGCGGTGAAGTTCACGTCTCAAGGCGGCAAAATTCTCATAACCGTCACAGCAAACAAAGGACAGGCCGCCATCACCATTGCAGACTCAGGCCTGGGAATTAGCCAGGAAGACCTGCCATACATTTTCGAACCTTTTTACCAAGGGAACAATCCCGAAGCATATCTCGGCACGGGCATCGGGCTGTCGATGGTGCGCCAGATGACCGAGGCGATGGGAGGTACAATCGAAGTATTCAGTATCGAGGGACAAGGCTCGTCATTCATCGTGCGGTTGCCATTGCATCATGGCAAAGAATTTCTAAGCGAATGGATCCCGGGAAACAATTCCCCTGAAAAATCGGGTTCCATCGTCGATGAAATACCGGAAAACAATTCTGTGACAAACTCCGACAATAAACAGAAGAATACGATTCTGATCGCGGAGGACAATTCCGATGTCGCCAGCTACATCAGCAGCGAACTCAGGAGCGATTACCACCTGCTTCTGGCTCGTAACGGCCGTGAAGCGCTGGCGAAAGCCGAAGCCTACATGCCGGACCTCATCCTCACCGACGTCATGATGCCCGAGATGGATGGCTATGAACTATGCCGTGCCATCCGAAATTCAGAAACTCTCAACCATATCCCCATCATCATTATTTCGGCCCGAAGCGATGAGCCGGATCGTCTCGCCGGTCTGGCGACGGGCGCCGACGCCTATTTGGTCAAACCGTTCAATACAGAAGAACTTCAGTTACAGATCCGGAAACTGCTGGAACAGCGACGCATCCTGCGTGAAAAATATGCACGGCAGATGCAAATAGGAAACATGCCCCCTCAAGAGCTACCCGAAGCGAATCGGGAGTTCATGACACGTCTGCACCAAATCATCTACTCAGAGATGGCCGATCCGACGTTCAACTCCGAGACCATTGCAAATAAAATCTGCATGAGCCGTTCGCAACTCAACCGCAAGGTCAAAAGCATCACGGACATGGATACAGCAACATATATCCGACAAGCACGGCTGCAATTCGCCCGCAATCTGCTCGTCTCATCCGACAACGCCATCGGCGATATTGTTATCCGTTGCGGTTTTGAATATCAGAGCTATTTCAACCGGATTTTCAAGCAACATTTCGGGATGACCCCTATGGAATACCGCAAACGGAACCGAAAATAACCCTTTGACCGATGAATTCAGGCCGCTTCCCGTTCCCGGGGAGCGGCTTTTTCATATTCGTACTCCTCCTATGCTTTTTGCACCCGACAAATCACGCATATCACTAATTTATAGAAATTTAGAAATAATCGTGCGCAGGAAATTCAAATCACAACCAAGTAAATCGCGCCCCCAGTATAAAAATCAACATCAAGATTATTAACACCGACGGCCCTATTCTGCGAACTTTGCAAACAAGACGAAAAACAATAGAAACTAAAAAAGGTACACATTTTATATAACCCAAACTCAAATTCCTATGAAAAAACTTTTTTCTTTATTACTTCTTTGTGGAGCCTTGTGCACACTGGCTTCATGCGAGAAAGACAACGACAATCCCGAACCGGAGACCAACCGTTTCGTATTTTCCGGGAAGAACTACTCCAATTTTACTGTCTCTGTCACTAAAGATGAACTGAACAAAGGTAATTACGACATTCATATACTTCCGGCAGAAGACAACACGATGGAGTTGTGTCTGCAATGTTCCATGCAACACGACGGGGTGAGTCTGGACCTTACGAAGGTAGACCCTCTACTGGCAGTTCAGGATTATAAGGGATGGCATTGGTATATTGAAGCCCAAACAAACGGAATCACAATATTGGAAGGTTGGGGAGGCGATGATGACCCCAATTTTGGAGTGGCAGGCGACATCCTGTATATCAAAAGTCTGAATAAGGACCACACTCAATTTGAGATCCGCTGTAAGTTCACCGACTCCCAGAAACATTCTTCTTTGGACTTCTATTATAAAGGAGACGTAACACTTGCCAAGTAAATTGCCAAAACAACGGCTTCGTGAATATACACAACCACTAAACCACAATACCTATGAAGATGATGCTGCAAAACATCCGGGAGTGGAGCGAGGCTCTGCTCGCTGACGGACAACGACAAAACGACACCGGAAACAAAGCCGCCGGCAGGCGCGCCCGCAAGGCGAGTCTTGAACTGGAGAAAATCCTGAAAGAATTTCGCAAAATCTCGCTTGCCTCCGGAAAAAGGTGATAATCCCAGACTATTTCTAAAACCGAGGCCCCATGAACACAGACCCTCCTAAACCGAAAAAAATGACCAGTGAGGAGGTGCAACGAATGTTGGCTGATTTCTATCAGGAAGTTGAACGCCGCGAACAGGAAGAGGAACGTCCCTTGCATATCTCAACAAACAAGGTACCCCGACCGACATGCTGGCAACGACTTCGCAGATTGTTCACCTCCAGTCGTCCGACAATCAATAAACGAAAAAAATAAAAACACTATAAACCCTTTAAAACATATTTAATCATGAAAAGAAAACTTTCCTATGCCATCGTCATCGCACTCTGCGGTATGATGGGATTCACCTCGTGCACGAAAGATTACGACGATGATCTGCGCATTCACCGCGAAATGATCGAAAACAATGAAAAGGAACTTCGCGCCACCATCGATGCATACCAGGTGCTGGTAAACAACACCATCGAACAGATGGAGATTGCTTACAAAAATGCCGACAATCTGATCAAACAGGAGATGAAGGCCGAATTCGATGCTGCCAAGGCCCGCCTGACGGCACTCGAAACCGCACTCGAAACCGCCAAAAACAACATCACGGCCCTGCAAACCGATCTAACCACATTCAAAACTGCGGTTCAGCTCGATTTCCAGGAGGTGAACAACAAGATTACGGCTATCAACGCACGCATCGACGATGCCGAATTGAAAATCACGGCACTCGATGGTCGTCTGACCTCGGCAGAACAGGCCATCATTGATTTGAAGGCGTGGAAAACTTTGGCCGAAGGGAAACTGGAGGATCTGAAAAACAGCCAAACGGCGACCGCAGCCGATGTGGAAGCTTTGAAGACCCGCATCAACACGGCTGAAGGCAAGATCACGGCACTCGAAACGCTTTGTAACAACCTCAAAGCGGAATTCGAAGCCGCCGACGTAGCACTCGGCCAGCGCATCGATGACCTGACGACGGCACTCGGAACGCAGGAAACCTCGCTCACGGCACTCATCACCAACACACAGAATGCACTCAACGCACGCATCGACGACTTCAAGAGCGAAATGACCACGGCTTGGAACGACTATAAAACGACGGTGGACGGCAAACTCGCCGCAATGGCGACGCAACTCACCGCAGTAATCGCCGATGTCAACACGCTGACCGGCGAACTCGCTACGCTGAACGGCAAGGTAGGCACTCTCGAAACCGCCGTAGCCAACCTGACGGCTCAGATCGCAGGCCTCGCCTCGCAGACCGCGCTGGACGCCCTAACCACACGCGTAAACCAGCTCACCATAGATCTTGCCGCCAAAGAGGCTGCCCTGAAAGTGCTGATCGACGCCAATAAGGACGGTATCACGGCCAATAAGGCGGAAATCGAAACGCTGAAAGTCGAAATCAACACGATCAAGGCCGACATGCAAGCGATGAAGACCGAATTGACGCAGGCGATCGCCGATGCAGTATCCGACAAGGTAACCCAGACTGCTATGGATACCGCCATCGCACAACTCGAATCGGATTATAAGGCTGCCGACCTGGCTCTGCAAGCATTGATCGACACGATCAACAACACGACCCTTCCCGCCATGGACGGCAAAATCACGGCACTCGAAGACCGCATGGATACCGTGGAGGCCGACATCGAAGCCATCAAGAACCGCATCCAGGCCGTTCGGTGGGTTCCCGCCTACAGTGACGGCAAGCTGACGCTCCAGGCAACCAAGAATGTCGGTGGCACGGAATACGACTCCGCCGCACTGGAAGAACAACTCTACGTGACCAGCGCCAACGCAAACATCATCGCCGACATCCTCGACGCCTCCAAGGGCTATACGGTTGAGGTGATCGCCAATTCGGTGAATACCCGCGCCATTGTGACTTCTCCCTTCGGAACAGCAACCGTTACCGCCGGTACAGAGAATAATGTGCTGAAAATTGCAATGGGATATACCGACCTCGCAACCCTTTGGAGCAGTTTCAATACCGCAACTATTCCTACGCCGATCAAAGTACAGCTGGCAGTGAAGATTTCGGACGCCAAGGGTAATTCGGCCATGACCGACTTCGCCGACGTCGTAATCAACAACATATAACAAAAAACGATGATGTGCGGGGAGAGATACCCACAACTCCCCGCACTTTTTCTAACGTTAAAAACAAGGAACAATGAGTAAACTGATCGCACGGATGTTCCTATCTGCCATGTTGTGCACCGTGACGTTCTGGGGCGGAAATATCCGGGCCGAGGAGCTCCCGACCAGAAAGAGCACGGAACAGCAACCGACACGGTGGGAACACTACAACCAATATGCAAGATGGAGTTTCGGTGCAAACATCGGACTGCCGTTCTTCGCAGGAAATTTCCAGAGCAACTCCTATGACAAACTCTACTGGGGTATCATGGCCGATCTGCAAGGAGGCTACCAGTTCACGCCGGTGATCGGCCTGCGCGCCAATTTAGGCTATGCTCAGGGCAAAACCGGAGCCAAGGATTTCGAACAGGATTATTGGCTCGATCCCTACGGCTGGGGAGATTACCGCCCGTCACCGCTGTCCGGAAGCATGCAATACAAGGACCTTTACAGCAAAGTGCGGAGCATCAACTTCACACTCCATGCCGACATCAATCTCAACAACCTGATTCGGCCCGTACCCGTTGGAGAACGCCGATGGACTGTATCCGTAAGCCCGGGAATCTATTTCCAGAAGTTCTACCCCGACGTATTCACCCGGAACGGAGGCCACCATTTCGCCGTGGAGCACTTCAATCCGCTGACAGTCAGCCTTGGAGGTGAAGCCATGCTGCGTTGGAAAACAGGTCGTGCCATTGACCTGCAAGCCCGTTACGGCATCAACTGGATACACCAGAACGTATTTGACGGCATCGCCACCTATCGTCCTCGCGACAATCAAAATTTCATGATGCATTTCTCGGTAGGTGTAGTGTGGAAGATCGGCGCACGCCACAAGAAGAAGGATCACCTGATGTACGCACCTCGCTATGCCGCTCCCCCGAAAGACCGCGGACGCATCATTGACACGGTCGTGGTGAAGATGGAGCCACACGTGGTGATGCAGGAACGCACCGTAGAAACGCCGGTGGAAAAGGCCGTATGGTACTATATGCCGACTATCCATTTCGTTCGCGGCAGCGCCGAAATCGACACGAAGACCTACGCCGAAGAACTCGACGCCATGGTCCGCCTGCTGAACGAAGTTCCCGACACCCCGGTGCGCATTTATGGATATGCCGACCACAGCGGTACGGAGCAGATCAACAAGCGACTGACCCAGCAGCGCACTGAAGCCCTGCGCGACTACCTGATCGACAAGGGAATCGCTCCCGAACGTATCAAGACGGTTAAGGGGATGGGCATTGATTCGTCTCTCTCTGGCGGCGAAGCCTATTCGCTCAAGGCCCGACGCGTGGAAGTTTTACGATAAACAAGACTATTGCTCTGAAATCATCGTAAAATGCGGAAGTGTATGAAAATGTATGGCTTCCGAAAATAATCAGTATTCATAAACGAGAAATCACTTGCTCCTGCTATCTCGGAGCAAGTGATTTTTTAACATCACCCTCACGCGTGGGGAATATATGGGGAAAATCCCTCTATTACAAGCTGCCTAATTCATTGAAATCAATGAATTAGGCAGCTTTTCCTGTACCCGGAGCCGGGGTCGAACCGGCACGGCCATTACTGGCCACAGGATTTTAAGTCCGGCGTGTCTACCGATTCCACCATCCGGGCGCAGTCTTTCGCCGAAAGACGCCGGCAAAAGTACGAAAATATTTACGATTTGCCAAAATCTATGTAATTTATCATCGCCGCATCGTCGTCGGGCCGGAACCAGCGGATTTCCGGATCGCGGCGAAACCAGGTGAGCTGCCGCTTGGCATAGCGGCGCGAATTGCGTTTGATCAGCTCCACGGCCTCGTCATAGCCGATACACCCGTCGAAGTAATCGAAAAACTCGCGGTAGCCGACCGTCTGCAACGCATTCAGTTCCCGGTAGGGGTACAGCGCCCGCGCCTCGGCTTCCAGACCGTCGGCAAGCATCCGATCCACCCGGCGGTTGATGCGGTCGTAAAGCTCCTCGCGCGGCAGGTCGACGCCGATTTTCACGATTTCGAACGGACGCGCTCGCCGTATGCCGGTACGCTGCCGGGAGTAGGGCATGCCGGTTTGAAGGCATACCTCCAATGCCCGCACGACACGCGCCGGATTGTTGAGGTCGACAATCCGGTAATACTCCGGGTCCAGCTCCCGGAGCTTCTCGGCAAGCGCTCCGAGTCCCTCCTCCGCCAGCCAGCGATCCATCTCCTCGCGCAGCGATTCGTCGGCCTGCGGCAGGTCGTCCATGCCTTCGCACAACGCCCGGACATACAGCCCCGCGCCGCCGACGGCAACGACGTAATCGTGGCCGGCAAAAAGTTTTTCGAGCCGCGCAAGGGCCTGCACCTCGTATTCCCCGCAACTCAAGTAATCCTTTATATCGTGCGAGGCAATAAAATGATGCTCAACCGCTTGAAGCTGATCGGAAGTGGGCTGCGCCGTGCCGATCGGCATACCCCGGTAAACCTGCCGGGAATCGGTCGAAAGGATCGGCGCGGCGTAATGGCCGGCCAGACGGATGCTCAAATCCGTTTTGCCCGAACCCGTCGGCCCGACGATGACCAGCAGCCGTTTAGTACTCATCGTCGTAATTATCGTCGCCCTCGAAATCGCTGAATTCGCTCATCACTTCGCCGAAAATCGACCCGTCATCGTCCTCCGCGCGCGTTTTCGACGGATCGTACTGGTCGGGAGCTGCGGCCTGCGCATAGATTTCACGCGGATAGGAAGCGCCCTTCTCGGCCTCGAAGGTTCCGGTAAGTTCCAGGAAATAAGCACGGTCGCCGAACATGTCGAAGAGATAGATCAGACGGTCGCGGCGGTTGTGGATGACCTGGCCGAGCGTTACGCTCTCCATCGCCGCGGGAGCGTCCCCGGAGCCGTCGTCCATCTCCACGCTCGTAAATTCGCGCTGCTTCTCCCAGCGGTCGTCGGCCGTGAAGAACGAAGCCATACAAGGCTCGTACTCAAGCGACTGAAGGATGAAATCATGGAAATCGAGCAGCGTCATGTCGTACATCGCCTCATAATCGCGCACGAAATTGTCGTTTTCGTCGCTCAACATCCGGAATCGGAAAACCATCGACATTGCAGTAGTATTTTTAGAATATTGTTTCGTTACGACACCAAATATAACACTTTTTGTCAATCCAACGCCGCAAGCCACGCAAGAACGTCACGGTCGTCGGGATAATCGGTCAGGGCCGGGGACTGTGCGCAGCCGAAACCGGCGCGGCGGCTGTGGGGGAGACACCCGGTGACGACGCATTGCAGTTCACCGTCATGCCCGGCAAGCCATGCGGCCACTTCGTCCAACGTCGCGTAATGCGCATAGGCGATCCGGCTCAACGCCGCCGGAAAGGCGCATTGCTCGACAGCCACGGCGCATCCCAGATCGACAAACGGCCGTCCCTGCATTTCCAGCAAGGCACGCTGTTGCCTGTAATTGTTTATATATTTATCGTTTACAGGCGGTATTTGAAGCGCAGGTTCATATCCTTCCGGCGCGAAAATCAGCGACACGCTGCGACACCCCAGCCCGGAATAGGCCCAGATGTCGTCGGCCAGTCCGGCAAGCTGTTCCGGCGTCTCGCGCCCCGAAAGCACGGCTACCGACTGGCGGCTGCCCCGCAGCAGGGAGGGAATGCCGGCGTAATGCGCCCGGAAATAGCGGTTGGCGTTGTCGCTGCCGGTGGCGATCACGGCGTCGACGGGCGACGTTCCGTCGTACAGGCGGACCGGCGCGGAAGGGTCGATTTCGCGCAGCAGCCCCACGACATGTTCCATCAGCACGGAATCCTTGGCGGAGGGCTTCACGAGACAACCGTGGCCGCTCACAAGCACGCACAGCAGGTCGAAAAAACCGACGAGCGGGATATTTCCGGCCATGACGACCAGCACGCGCCGCGGCTCCGCAACCGGAAGGACAGGGTAGTCAGCCAGCCACGCCTCGAGCTTTTCGCGTTGCAGCATGTCGCAGGCGATCGCGCGCACCGCACGACGGATGTCGGTGGGGCTGCCGGCGGGGGGCAGCGGGGGGGGGAAACCCCAGCCGTTGGCACGGCAAGCGGAGTCAATGACCGCGCGCGTCGCATCATCATCGCCGAAACCGAGCAGGCGCGCGCCCAATGCGGAAAATGTTTCGATCGTGTTTTTCATGGCTACAAAGATACTATTTCACGCTGTAATCCGCACATTTTTCCAAAAGTTGTGCTATTTTTGCGAAAGGGCATACAATAACATGCCAACGACTATGGAGAGAAATTTGAAAGACGCGCTGCAACACCGGCGCAGTTATTATGAACTGACCCCCGAATCCCCGATCGACGACGCAAAGATCGAGGAAATCATTCGTTTTGCGATACGACACATCCCGTCGGCCTTCAACTCGCAGTCGACGCGGCTGGTGCTCCTGTTGCACGAACAGCACAAAGCGTTCTGGGAGATCGTGAAACGGACCCTGCAAGCCATCGTTCCCGCAGAGGCGTTCGTCGCCACGGAGCAGAAGATCGACCGCAGTTTCGCATCGGGATACGGCACGGTGCTCTACTACGAGGATACGACCGTCGTGCGGAAACTGCAGGAACAGTTCCCGACCTATGCGGACAATTTCCCGATCTGGTCGGAGCACACCTCGGCCATGCACCAGCTGGCGGTATGGACGATGCTCGAAGACGCCGGGTTCGGCGCGTCGCTCCAGCATTACAACCCGCTCATCGACAAAGAAGTGCGCAAACGATGGGATCTGCCCGCAGCGTGGCGGCTGATCGCCCAGATGCCGTTCGGAGCGCCGGGCGGAGAGCCGCAGGAAAAGAGTTTCAAGCCCTGGGAAGAGCGCATACGGATATTCAAATAGAAGCTCCCGTAGAAGCTCCCGGCGGCAGGCATATCGTAAAAAAATTGCAGAATACATTGGAAAAATTTGGAGTTTCGAATTTTTTAGTTACCTTTGCACTCGCAATTACGAAACATGCTTTTGCGGAAATAGCTCAGTTGGTAGAGCGCAACCTTGCCAAGGTTGAGGTCGCGGGTCCGAGTCCCGTTTTCCGCTCTCGATAAACGAGTGATAATCAATGAATTATCGCTCGTTTTTCTTTTTGCGGGTGCGAAATGAAACTCCCCATAATGCCTTTTTCGCGCCATTTTCCGAAGAATGTTTTACCATTTGTTTAACCATGTTTTACGGCGGTAAAACACCGCTCGCGCCTGTCTGCATAATGCCGCAACATTATGAGTGTCAGCATCAATGCCATTTGCAGAAAAGACCGCATCAATCAAAACCGCACCACGAACATCTACCTGCGTTTTACCGTCAATCGCCGCAGCCGCTATGTAAGCACGGGAATCAATATCCCCGCCGACGATTGGAATTTCGATACCCAAACGCTTAAAACGCAGAATCCCGCCGTTCAGCTACGGATTTACGAGCAAATCGAGAAATACGACAAGCGCATCAAACGGCTCGAAGCGTTGGAGGTCCCCGTAACGCTGGACAACGTGCTGGAAACCGACGGACGGAGGGTCTATTGCACGATAGCCGAATATTTCCGCCGCACGATTGCACAGTTGGAATCGGTGGGTAAAATCGGCTCGGCATCGAAACACAAGGTCACGTTTTCACTCCTGCAACAATTCCGCTCGACCAACATCCGTTTCGACGAAATTACGGTCGGCTACCTGCGTGATTTCGAACTGTTCCTAATGAAAAAGGGTAACAAGAGCAATTCGATAGCCACGAAATTCAGCGTTCTGAAAGCCGTCTATAACAAGGCTCTTGCCGAGGGGATTTTCACCACGCCGCACAGTCCGTTCCTGCAATTCAAAATCGGACGGTTGTGGACAGCCACCCGCAAACGCGCCATCCGCAAGGAGGATGTGCAACGGCTGATGCAGGCGGAGATACCCGCCGACGGTTCGGCCTATCTGGATTTCGCACGGGACATTTTCCTGTTTTCGTACCTCTCGGCAGGCATCAATTTCAAAGACATCGCCACCCTGCGTTACTGCGATATGGACGAGGAAAGAATCTACTATGCCCGCCACAAAACCAGCAAGGAGATGACCTGCCACCTCTCGGAACAGTCGAAAGCGATTATCGGCAAATATGCCAAATCCGACCATACGGACGAGGATTATATTTTCCCGATACTCGACCGCCGCATACACAAGACCGAGCAACAGATTTACGACCGAGTGCGCAAGGTGCTGAAACATGTGAATAAGGCCCTGCATGAGTGGAGCCGATTATTGGGGCTGAAAATCGAACTGACTACCTATGTCGCTCGGCATACGTTCGCAACGGTTTTGAAGCGTTCGGGAGTGAATATTGCCATCATTTCCGAATCGCTCGGTCATTCCGATTTATCGACCACCCAAATCTATTTGGATTCTTTCGAGAACAGCCAAATCGACGCGGCTATGCAAAACTTGCTATGACAAAAACTCGGACCGACTTTTCCGAGGGGTCTTAAAATAACCCCTCGGTCAAAGTTGGTCCTATTCTTTGCTTGTGAAGATACTATCTCTTTTTCACCCCTCCCCCTTTTCAGATGGGAAACCGAATTTTTTACTTACCATTTAATAGGATTCCACATAAAACAGACCACCCCCTATTTATGCCCGAAACCATCTAACAGCATAAAATTATCGGAATTATATAGAATCGGAAAGCTATTCTTACATGGAGATATGCCGCCCTTTTTAGTTGGTTATGAATGGAGTTATCTTTTTACAAGTAATGGGGAATAACTCTAAACTTTACAGACCATGAAAACATTAAATGAAAGGGCGACAGATATTCTGCAAGCCTTGTTAGCCGTGCGGGCTTACAGAATCGACCACGGAAACGGAGTTTACACACGCTTACGTGCCGCAATGATTGGGCGCAATGGAAAGTACAACCTTATTTCGCTGGTAGAATACTACGAAGCTAAAGGTAAACTTGCGCAGAATACAGAAATGAATTTTGCATTTGACACAAGTACAAAGCAGTTTATCCCGTACTATTACTGCAACAAAACTCTCCGCATTGAATCGCATAGTGCGTACCCGACAGCAAACGGAATGGAGAATTGCGCCGAGGAACGACAGGCTGACCACACAAATTTTGCAAACCGATGGCTAATACGCATGAACTCGCAACAACCGATTATATGAATGCGCAACGAGTAGTACAGAATTGTGTTTTGAAGCATCAAAGCACGGTTATCGAGGAAATGATACGGGCAAACCTTATTTCCGAAGAATATCTTTATCCGTTCGCGGATGATGTCATGGAATGGTGGCTGATTGATTCATGGCTGGCCGAACGGCTTAAAGAACAAGGCGAGGTTATCATCGAGGAATACGGTTGCTACTGGTGGGGCAGACAATCCAGCGGGCAGGCGATTTACATGGATCATGTAATTCAGAGAATTTGCGGGGGGAATCGACTGATTCCCCTTGCAAATCTGAATCCGATTATTTACTTTTGCAG
>OGQV01001593.1_pt1 | contig 16025 bp, 20 predicted proteins | sample 1553311 | NCBI WGS metagenome assembly OGQV01 (sample SAMEA2579976, study PRJEB22360) | human gut metagenome
AACCGACTCGTTCAGACTTTCTTCGTGAATATCCTGCATCAGTTCACCACCTGCTTAAACTCCGCGCTGAACTCAACGCGCAACATCCCGACCCGCGCAGACCACCCGGTACAGGTCACCTTTATCTGCCGGTATGCATAGGGTGGCTTCCACAAAAATGCCTTCCAGCCACCGTGCTCTGCCAGGAACGCTTCCAGATGCCGGGCCTCCTCCCGGGTCACGGAAAGCGTCACCCTGTATGTTTTCAGGTCAGCATTCAGCCCTGCCGCCATACGCTGTGAGTACCCGTCACCAAAACGCACTTCACGCACCGATGGCTGCGAGTTCACCTCCATATCCGGCTTCACTTTCCAGCGAAATGTTTTCATCGCCCGCTCCCCGATAACAGACCGCCATCACGCAACTGCAGCCGGAGCTCATCCTGCGCACCTTTACGGGCCATCTCATACACCGCTTTCATCAGCTGCGGCCCGGCCTGTCCGTTGATACCGTCGTTCTGAATCACCACGTGATTGTTCTGATTAAAATTAATGCCTTCGGCCCGCCGCATCTGCGCCGGACTTCCGGCAGCACCCACATACCCCCCTTCCGCATAGCCCCGCATCAGGCGGTACAGGTTCCCGACACCAATCCGGCTGGTTGCCTCCTTCGTGAAGACAAACTCCCCGCGGTGGACAATCCCCGCTGGCTCATATTTGCCGCCGGTTCCCGTAAATCCTCCGGTCGCAAAATGGAATTTCGCCGCAGCTGCCTGAATGGCTGTACCGCCTGACGCGGATGCGCCACCACCAACAGCCCCGCCAATAGCGCTGCCGATACTCCCGACAATCCCCACCATTGCCTGCTTAAGCAGAATTTCTGTCATCATGGACAGCACGGAGCGGGTGAAGCTGCGCCAGTTCTGCTCACTGCCGGTCAGCATCGCCGCCATATTCTGTGCAATACCATCAAAGGTCTGCGTGGCAGCACTTTTTACCTGCGACATACTGTCCGTGGCACTCTCTTCCCACTCACTCCAGCCGGACCTGAGGCCTGCCATCCAGTTCCCGCGAAGCAGGTCTTCAGCCGCCCAGGTCTTTTTCTGCTCTGACATGACGTTATTCAGCGCCAGCGGATTATCGCCATACTGTTCCTTCAGGCGCTGTTCCGTGGCTTCCCGTTCTGCCTGCCGGTCAGTCAGCCCCCGGCTTTTCGCATCAATGGCGGCCCGTTTTGCCCGTTGCTGCTGTGCGAATTTATCCGCCTGCTGCGCCAGCGCATTCAGGCGCTCCTGATACGTAACCTTGTCGCCAAGTGCAGCCAGCTGGCGTTTGTACTCCAGCGTCTCATCTTTATGCGCCAGCAGGGATTTCTCCTGTGCAGACAGCTGGCGACGTTGCGCCGCCTCCTCCAGTACCGCGAACTGACTCTCCGCCTTCCACAAATCCCGGCGCTGCTGGCTGATTTTCTCATTCGCTCCGGCATGCTTCTCCAGCGTCCGGAGTTCTGCCTGAAGCGTCAGCAGGGCAGCATGAGCACTGTCTTCCTGACGATCGCCCGCAGACACCTTCACGCCGGACGGCTTTTTCTGCGTCGACTCATAATCCTTTTTCGCCGCCGCCATCAGCGTGTTGTAATCCGCCTGCAGGATTTTCCCGTCTTTCAGTGCCTTGTTCAGTTCTTCCTGACGGGCGGTATATTTCTCCAGCGGCGTCTGCAGCCGTTCGTAAGCCTTCTGCGCCTCTTCGGTATATTTCAGCCGTGACGCTTCGGTATCGCTCTGCTGCTGCGCATTTTTGTCCTGTTGAGTCTGCTGCTCAGCCTTCTTTCGGGCGGCTTCAAGCGCAAGACGGGCCTTTTCACGATCATCCCAGTAACGCGCCCGCGCTTCATCGTTAACAAAATAATCATCCTTGCGCAGATTCCAGATGTCGTCTGCTTTCTTAAACGCAGCCTCTGCCTTAATCAGCATCTCCTGAGCGGTATCAGGACGACCAATATCCAGCACCGCATCCCACATGGATTTGAATGCCCGCGCTGTCCTGTCTGCCCAGGTCTCCAGCGTGCCCATGTTCTCTTTCAGGCGGCGGGTCTGGTCATCAAACCCTTTCGTTGCGGCCTCGTTCGCCGCCTGCAATGCCCCGGTTTCATCGCCGGAACGCTGCAACTGAGCAACATACGCAATCTGCTCCGCCGTCACGTTATGGAACTGCTTCGCCATCGCAATCAGCCCCGACGTCGGGTCAGTGGTCAGTTTTCCGAAAGCCTCTGCAACCTTGTCCACCTCCACACCGGATGCAGAAGCAAAACGCGCGACACTCTGGTTGATGGCATCAAACTGTTCACCACCACGCACACCGGCATTCACCATGGCTGCCAGTGACTCACTCGCCTGGTTAAACGTCAGCCCTGCGGCCTGTCCGGCTCTGGAGAGCGTCAGCATGCGATCGGCAGTCAGTCCGGACTGATTACCGGAAAGAACCAGGGTTTTATTAAACGCTGAAAGCGTGGAATCTCCCTGGTACCAGGCGTACACCAGCGCACCTGTCGCCACCGCCAGCGAGGTGACCCCGACCATCGGCAGGGTGATCGCACCGGCAAGCCCCCTGAACATGGGGATCATCCCGCCGAAGGAGTCCTTCACCTGACCGCCCTGTTGCAGCAGGATCAGCCAGGGATTCTGACCACCGGCAAGCTGCGTGGCGATATCCGTAAACTGTGCGGGCAGGGTTCGCATGGCCGCTTTATACTGCCCGACGGAAATCCCTGCTTTTTGTGCAGCCAGCGCCTGGCGGCTCAGGCCCTGTTCAACAGCACTGGCGGTTTTTCTGGCGTCGGTATCCAGACCTGAAAAATGACGCCTTACCCGGCTCATCTGCTCATCGAAACGGACAGCATCCAGACTAAGGTCAATAACAAGATCACCAACCGGCTGGGACATATCTCACACCTCCCGGAATCCCCGCTGAAGCCATCATTAATGCGGCATCATCCACCATGACATCCGCCACATCCGCAGACGATAAAATATCGCGCCCTCCGTCCCCACCGAACCGGACGCCTCCGGCAAGTCCTGCCGCTTTCTGCATCAGCATTTTGTCCTCATCCGGCCTCTCCACCTGCTCTTCCTCATGCCGGGGGACAAGCAGACTGAAATCAGAGGGATGCATATCCGGATCGCAAAAAAACAGGCTGAGTACAGCGTACGTCAGCCCGGAAAAATGCATATCCAGCTGGGTATCCTGAAAATAATGCGTGCGGTAAAAACGGTGCCAGTCGGCATATTCGGTGGATGTCATCCCGGCAAGCATGGCGCGCCAGTCGGGTCTCCCCATCTCACGCGCCAGTCTGAGGGCAAAGTTCAGCTCGCCGTCGAAGACTTTCCCGCAGAAAAATCATCATCAGTCAGCGTGTTATTTTTCGCCACTTCAGTAATATCAGTATCCGGACGAACAGCTTCGATCATCCCGGACAGGCACAACACCACGTCTTCCGCCCGGGCAATGGCATCGGCAGGCCAGGTGGTGAGCACTTCCTGCTCTATCTTCATCACGGCCTCATTCATTGACGGTGACTGCGTTTTCTGTGGATGGTTATGCCACAGGGACATCGCCACCAGAAACGCGCCGGTTCTGACAAGATCTTCCACACTCACCTGCAGGTTGCCGCTGGCTTCAGCCTCTTCTGCCCGCCGTTTCAGGAGGGCAAGATGCTCAATACGCTGCAGCGCAGACAGCTCAGAAAGCGTGACGGATACACCGTTATATTCAAATTGTTCTGTTTTCAGGAACATCGCTTATCTCTCAGCTCTTTAGCCACCCGGCACATTATTAACGGTAATTTCAGCCACCGCAGCAAACTGACCATTACCGGAAATCACAGGGATGCTGACTTTTCCATCCTTAACCCCCGTCACAGTAATCGTCATATCTTTCACGCTAATGGTGGCTTTTGATGGATCGGCGGAAATCGCCCTGAATGTCTTATCCGTTGCATTTTCCGGTTCCACAGTAACGGTCAGGGTGGTTGTTTTCCCTTTTTCAACCGTACCTGTCGGCGTTACCTTAATCGCAGTGACCGGCGTAATTTTGCTGCGTTCTTCCGCTACAGAAGGTTTACCCACGTTAGTGACTTTCACCGTGCGGGTGATCACTTCTTTCGCCGTCACGGCCTTACCGATACTGCTGACCCAGCCACGAAACACATCCACCGTGCCATTCGGAAAACGGATTTTATAGGCCCGGACATCGCCGCTTTCAAACCAGCCTATAAGCCCTTTCTGACCTTCCTCTCCCGGTTTCCAGGCCAGCGTAAAACTGGTATCACCTGCAGATTTCTGTCCCTGCCCGGTCGCGGTCCAGTCCGCATCTTCATCATCCAGGTAGTTATCATCGTAGGGTTCAGCCGTCATCTCGCCCGGCGTCAGATCCTTCACCTTAGCCAGTCGCTGCCAGTCATCGTCTGACAACGGGTTTGCATAAGCATCAGCCTTGCCGTTGTAAACCCACAGAGTGGTACCGGCACCTTTTACCGGCTCCAGGGGATTTGGTGTTGCCATATCGTCCTCACATCTCGTATGTAATGGAATAAGTCAGATCCGCAGAGCTCCATAACGCCATATCGTCATCACGACGATACTCATAGCCCTGCGTAACCATCGTGGTAATCAGTCCTGCCAGTGCCGGGATCGCAGTCATCGCCGGGTAAATCCGGCTTTCCATCCACTGATCAAGCTCTGAATCCGGTACCTGTGCCGGTAAAAACACCTCAATATGCAGCGTGGCCCGCCAGGTATCTGCATCCAGCTCTTCACCGGTATACTCTGCATCCGTCAGATAAACCGCGATCGCAGGAAAATCCTCTTCGTCAAAAACAACGGGGCGACCATCAAACAGCGTCGCCCCGTGTTCATGCTGCTCGAGTGCATCCAGCACTGCGGCACGAATGTCAGTGTGTTTCATCGTTTTATCGCAATCCTCAGTTGTTGTTTCAGCGCGGATGCCAGTTCTCCGGGCAGGCGTTCACACCGGATACGGTCAACATTCTCATCAAACGCCTGTTTCAGTGGGGCCGCCATCGGGATTTTCACCACATCAATAGGGTAACGGTTTTTCCCGGCCACACGCTGCATGACATGCCAGCGACCGTTTTTTAATCGCTGAATGAATGCCCGCTGATACCGATGCTGACCGGCTTTAAGTATGCTGTCCGGACGACGGCCCAGCATCCTGATCCCCAGCTTAATCACTGGAAGATCACCGCGGTTAACGATAATTCTGGCATTCGGATTTCTGACCGTCGCCCGTTTCAGTCTGGACCGTTCCTTTACCAGTTTCCGGCGTACCTTTGTCTCCCGGGCAACCTGTGATGAAGACTGATTAATCGCCGTTGTGGCCACGCGGTTAATCGTCATTGCTGAAGCCGCCGGAATGGCGTTTTTACGAACCCGGCTCAGATTATCAATCGCCTGATCAAGCCCTTTTATCGCCATAATTTCACCCTGCGTTTATCGTCGCCGGTTAACAGCGGGTGGTTGCCCACGGTTGAGCCAGAGATAACAGCTGCCCCCGTCATCCGGAGAAACACGATCCACCCAGAACATCTCGCCGTTAATGGTCAGCGTGTCACCACGCCGCACGGCACGCACCGTATCCGTCCGCACAAATAATGACGGGCTGCTTCCTTCAATACGGCCCCCGCCACCGGCAAAACCCAGCGACTCCGGATCGTCAAAAACCCCCTGAACTTCGCTTCCACGCTGTGCTCCCGAGGTGAACTGCGCACAGAGCCCCATCACTTCAACAATCGTGCTGTCCACCCCGGCAAGGGCAGCATCAAAGGCATTCTGAAAATCACGCATGCTCAGCCGTTCCGTGCTGTATCATGGCTGTCGCCAGTGGTGATGGCACCATAACACGCATGCCCCGGTACGTCAGTTCAACGGGACGGCCTGTCTCCGGGCAATACCCCATCACATGCAGGCATTTCCGCACACGGACCGCTTTAACATCATCCGTAGCATCAGTGTTGTGCAACTGCTCACCATCGTCTGTGTGATTTTGATCAGCCCCGCTCTCATCAGAGTGCATAATGCCCTCCGGGGAAACAGCAAGCTCCTCTTCCCACTCAGACACACGTTGAGCAATATCCGCAGCACTCCCCGACATATCCGCCTCGCGCCCCAGCAGGCCAGCCAGTTGACGAAGACGATTCAGATTTTCTTCTTTTGTTGCCATCTCAGCCTCCTGTGAAAAAAGACACGGGGGCATTTCGCCCCCGCTCACGGATTATTTCACCTGTACCACCACAAACTCATCCGGATCCGGCAGCACCATCAGCGGTGCGGACTGCGTCATGGTGAATTCACGGGCCGGATCGCCCACAGTCAGCCAGTGTTTCGGATAACGGGAAGAGGCCACCACACCTTCGGACAACGCCTGCGCATCCTGAATGGCACCATAGCAACGAATGCCCTCTGCTGCCGTATTCCCCAGGACCAGTGTGCCCTCCGGCAGATAACGTTTTTCGGTACCGTCCTCTGCCACATAAGACGTTTTCGCCACCACAATGGCCAGATCGCCGTAATACCCCTTGAAGGACACCACCGCCCCCAGGTCTTTCACTGCCGTTTCGAGTTGTGAATTTGAGCCGCGACGGGTATCCAGTTTTTCGCGGAACAGCTTAAAGCCATTCAGCAGACGCCAGACCGTACCGTCCATAATGGCGATATTCACAAGGCCGCTGGCCTGATCGCAGTAGAGGTCAATATCATGCGTCGGATCAAACGTATCACGGTCCTGCTCAGACCATTTTTTACCGTCAGCCTGCTCAATGTTATTTCCTTCAGAGCGCCCGAAATCCACCTCGACAGTATCAAACTGATCCCCTTCCATGGTGTATTTGCCATACAGCACGGCATTCACCGCCTGCATTTCTTCCACCTGGACAATGGCGTGCTCTTCCTGTTTGAGGTTATCGGTAATGATACGCAGACGACGGTAGGCCGGGTCGTTCAGCTGAGCCGGATCTTCACCAGGAAGGCGCTCAACCGCCTGCTGGTAATTAAATTCGTGTTTGGGCTTGACGTAGCCCGGACGTAACACGCGGGTTTCACCACCGCGATGGCGAAGCACTTTTCCTTCAACGATCGGGGAGACATAGGCCGCCACCGGCGTTTTTCCGGTAATTTTGTCCAGCATCACCTCTTCGGTGTGGAAATTCACCGTGCGGCGGAAAAACAGCTCCAGAAACAGCGCACGGAATTTCACTTTTTGTTCGGTATAACCGAGTAACTGGCGGGTCGTAAACAATCCCATAAATCAGTTCCTTTTATTAAGAAATCAGTCAGGCCAACGCGGTGGCCTGATAACGTGTTACGGCAGCGCCGCGTGACTCAGGGCACTGCCGGTAAAGGCGTTGGCCTTTTTGTGTTCATCCACACTTTCAGGCCAGCGGATTGCCTCCGTCGCAAAGGTCCCCGACTTGTAATACGTCAGCACCGCCTCTGTGCCTTCAAGCGGCAGTACCAGTATGCCAACCGCACTACCGGCTTTCTGTCCGTCCCAGACCACCAGTTTCCCGGTGGCCCCATCCAGCATCAGGGGTGTCAGTGCCGGTGTTGCCGAGGAAATCCCGCTGCTGCCTGTGGCGGTGTGAGCCGGATCATTACCGGCAAAAATACGTACTTCCGCACGCTGTTCAGTGATGGTTTTCGTTACCATATTGTAAAAACCTCATATTGATGGTCAGCACTGACTTCATGGCATGGCCATGAGCATTTTCACGTCCGCATCACCGTCTGCTGACGTCTGTGACACGCCACCCCGCACCGCTGCCGGTGAATGATTCGCCATGAAATGTTCAAACAGGGCGGTTGTGGATGCAGAGACCGGTTCTGCTTTATCCGGCGATGAGGACAGAATGTCGCGGGCAGCCTCCACCGTCATTCCGGGAAACGCCGCCAGTTTTTCAGCCTGCGCCTCAGCCCCTTTTGCCTCATCCAGAGCCATAATCTGATCACGGAGTGAGGGTCCGGCATCCGCCAGTGGTGCAGCCGCAAGGATCGGGCGGGCTTTTTCCACCGTCATCTCCGGCATCGCCGCCAGCGTTGCCGCCAGTTGTTCACGACCTTTAGCCTCTTCACACGCCATAATGCGATCGGCTTCACTCTGCGTGGATGCCACCGGCTGCTGTGGTGCTGCCGCGGTCAGAATCGCCCGGGCCTGTTCAACGCTCATGCCCTGTTGTCCTGCCAGCATCGTGGCAAGGTGTTCACGTCCTTTCGCTTCCTGACACGTCAGGATCCCCATCACTCGCTGGTTCTCCTGCACGGCGGCTTCCGTTGCAGTTAATTGCGGCATAGTGCCTCCTGTATCATGTGTGTTCAGCGCCGCAGCCATCACGCTGATGGCATCCGACGCATTGATTAATTCATCCGCCAGCCCGGCCTCAATGCCGGACTGACCTTCAAAAACGGCGGCCTCTGTTCCCGTGACGGCATCAACAGACAGACCGGTATACATCGCCACTTTTTCGGCAAACATCCGGCGCGCCGCATCAATCCGCTGCTGCATGTCCTGGCGAATCTCTTCCGGCAACGCTTCAAACTGATTGCCATCCACCTTGTGCGCCCCTGAGTAAATCAGCGTGATATCCACACCGGCCTGCGCCAGATGACCGGCATAGCTGACATGGCTCATCATCACGCCAATGGAGCCGATACGGGATGTCTGGGTAACCAGCCGTCGGGAGCAGGCCGACGCCAGCAGCATGGCTGCAGAACAGGCCGTGTCATTACACAGTGCCCAGACCGGCTTCTGCTGCCGGAGGCGGTAAATCATGTCAGCGCAGTCAAACGCGCCGGCGGCCTGCCCGCCCGGACTGTCAATGTCCAGCAGTATGCCCCGCACCTGGCTATCTGCCATTGCCTGCTGAAGACAGGCGACAATGCCGTCATAGCCAGTCATTCCGGAAAATGGCCGCATCCCCCCCAGCCGGTGCACCAGCGTGCCGGTCACCGGCAGTACCGCAATACCGTTCACCACCCGGTAAACACGGGCCGGTCGTTTACCTCCGGCCATGTACTCGTCCGTTTCAGCCAGCATCCCGGGAGCATCAAGCTGTACCTGCTGTTGCGGTACCGAAAGACTTGCTGCCCCCATCTCGCGCCCGAGCGCGCAAAAGAAAACCCGCGCATAGGCGGGCTCCAGAAGCAGCGGTTCATTGAATGCTGCTGCAATAATGTGTGAAAGATTACGTCTCACGTGGTGTTGTCTCCTCTTCCGGCCTGCGACTCTCCGCTATCTGCTGCTGATACGCCTGCGCTATCCACACCGGACGTGAGAGTCCGGCTTTTTCCCGCTCTGCAGATTCCCTGACCTGCTGGCGGAAAATGTCCTGATAATCCTCGCCCATCAGCGCCAGCTCTTTCTCATACGTGCTCAGTCCGGCCTCAATGCGCATCACTGATTCCTGAACCTCCTTGAGCCCGTCAATGGCCATTCTTCCGGCTCCAATCCACTCAGCCCGTGACCAGGCTGATCGCGCCTGATAAAAATCAAAACGTGCCCGTGGCGGACGAATAATCCCCCGAAGAAGTGCCTCTTCCAGCCAGCAGGAAAACATCTGCGTGGCCAGTCGGGACGCAATAAATTTTCGCCGCCCCATAAAATAGCGCCACGACTCATTGGCGGATGCGCGGGCACTTGAATAACTGACCTTCGAGTAATCACGGGACAACTGTTCGTAGGAAACGCCAAGACCGGCGGCGATATACCGCAGCAGCGCCTGTTCAAGCGCCGAAAATCCATTGTCTGAATCCTGCGCGGTCTGAAGTTTCAGATCATCACCGGGGAAAAGGTGCGGAATTTTGACACCGCCCAGCGCCACGCTATTCGTGTCATACCAGGTGGAGAACTTATCCAGAATATTAATAAGCGGATTATCCTTCTGCCCCTGCGGCGCACCGGCGATATATTCAAAGGCCTTTTCGGTATCAAGGTCACTTTCAATCGTCGCTGCATACATCGCCTTCACTATGGCCGACTGAAGCTGTGTTGCCTGCAGGGAATCCAGCATCTTCAGCCGTTCCATAACGCTGTAAAACTGATTGGCTCCACGGGTCTGCCCGTCCTCCACCGGCTCGAAAATATGCAGCATGGCCGGACGCCCGGTGGGAAGTTCACGCGGGATCCGTTCCCATCGTCCACTCCCGGAGCGAGGAAAATCATCCTCACAGATATGGTACGCAACGGCACGGCCATATCGATCAACCTCCACACCGGCCCGCAGAAAACGGTTCCCGATACCGTGTCCTGGCGTGTCCACCCGTTTCGGACTCACGGCTTTAAAACGCGTACGAAACAGTTGCGTGCTCTCCGTATCCCAGACCGGCTGCACAAAGATTTCGCCGTTAAACGCATGAACGCCCACACCTTCACGGATAAATTCCGTAAACGTGCGTTTCCCTTCCACGTCGATCTCACCAAACATCCCTTCTGCGTATTCTGACCAGGCCGCCTCCACCTCATCGACAAAACTTTTTGCCGCGGTCTCCCGCATCCCCAGCCAGCGCCAGTTCGGACGGTAGCTGATCAGAAACATATGCCCGACAATGTGATCCTTATGCAGGGCCACCGCATTGGCCGCTATTCCGTTATTGCGCACCAGATCATCTGCACGGGCATTCCCCAGACGCAACGCGGGCAGCAGGGCCGCATCGGCACTCTGCGAGGGTGGCAACCACTCTGCCATTTGCCCGCCAAATCCTGCACCGCCACCGTTGTAGCTGAGGCTCTCCCGAAGCGGAACGCCGTTCACATCAATCAGGACAGGCGTTCGTTTCATAACCTCACTCCCAGCGGACGACGGCGACGGCGGGTTGTCCCCAGTACCGACTCCGCATCATTGATCGCCCGGTTAAGCTCATCCAGAGAAGCTGCCGTATATTCAATTCTGCGACCATCTTTCTGGACAGACACCACCCGTTTACCGGTTAATAAATCAAGGCGCGCCTGACGCAGCGCCTGCAGTTCAGCGACTGTAACCATTCACTCCTCCGGACAGCTTCGCTGCCAGTTCTTTAAGGGTTGGCCGGGTCGTCTCTTCTTCCCGGGATTTTGCCAGTACAGCCAGATCAAGCTGCCAGCGTTGCACGGACACACGTAATGCCGCGTAGGCATACACCAGGCAGTCCAGCGCTTCGTTACGCCGCTTTTTGTTATCCCACAGCAGACGCATCTTTCCTTTTTCCCACTTCTCCACAAGCTCTTCCGCCACCAGTTGCTGCGCCTCTGTCTGCGAAAAAATCTCCGGATCATCAGGAAAACGGATGGCATACGACGTGGCTTCATCCGCAGGCGTGGGATCGGCTTTCATACGGGCATAGAGAATTTCTTTTGCGGTGTCCGTCCCCACTTCGCACAGATACACGCCCCGCTGATTGCGGGTTTTTGGCATGGTGATCACCGGCTTGCCATAAACAGATGCACCTTTTACCGGCAGCACCCGGAAAACACCGTGTTTTTTTGACCTCTGATAGACAATTTCGCCATCGATCCCCCCGGTGTCCCAGCAGACACGGGAAATGGTCATTTCGGTGCCATCCGCATGGCGGTATTTTTTGTTGATCGCCGCATCCACACGTAACAGCGTCTCTTCCTCATCAGGACGCCCCATAATGATGATTTTATCCACCAGAAAAGCTTCCTCTCCCGGTGCCCATCCCCAGACATACATCTCAAAACGGTTTCGCTGCGAGTCAATGCCCGCCGTCAGATAAACCACCCGGGCAGGCACCGCCGCCGTGTAATGCACGACCTTATCCATCAGTACCTGGTGATCGAGTTTTTCGCCCACGGCCTCTTCCCAGGTCTCGCCCAGCGTGGTGTTCACAAAGGTTTTCAGGCCGTTGGGATCTTTCAGTGCATCCAGCCAGTCATAGACAATCTGTACCCAGGTGGTGAACGGACTGTACGCCGTCCAGATATGGAATGTGATGGAGCGCGGCGGCGGAATTTCATTATCCGCGGCGCTGAAAAACGTCAGACCGTCGCGGGTCCACATCCCCGTGTTTTCACAGATCCACCGCCCGTTGCTCTGGTCAAGCTCAGACTGATGGATCACGCAGCCATGATGTTCACAGAGGTAGAAAACGCTTTCGGGGCTGTCCTTCTCCCATTTAAGGCCAAAAGGCGTGGACTCATCGCCAAATTTCAGATACTGCGCCTCCCCACAGTGCGGGCAGGGCACATAAAAACGCATGAAATGCGCCGACTCGTTGGCCGCTTTTTCGATCTGGCAGGAGCCTTTTATTTTAGGCGTCGAGCCGCGAATGGATTTTGGCCATACCGAGCCCTCAATACGCTTATCCCCCAGCAGGGTTGGCGAGCCCTCTTTTTCGACATCCGGCTCGAACGAGGAAAGTTCGTCATAGCAGACCACGTCCACGGATTTTTCACGGTAGTTTTTGGCGGCAGCGCCGCCCAGGCACCAGAAGCCCACACCCGATGAAAAGCGTTTCAGCGTGATGGTATTATCACGATGTTTACGTCCCAGCCAGGGAGAAAGTTTTTTCAGGCAGGGAACATCGCGAATCGTCGCCTCCACGTGAGACTTCATAAAATCTTCAGCGGCAGAATCCGTGGGCTGAAAAAGCAGACTGTTTCGGGATTTATGCTCAATAAAATACCCGGCGACTCCCAGCAACATCTTTGTATAGCCAACACGGGCAGATTTAATCAGATTAACAGTCCGGATCTGATCATTCCCCATGCTGTTCATGATGGCGATCTGGAACGGCAGCGTTTTCCATTCTCCCTCACCATATGAAGATTCTTTAGGCAGATAATAATTTTGATCAGCCCATTCAACTGGCGTCACCGGCAATGCCCTTATCAGGGGCTGTAATGCTGTTGTGACAGCACTCATCATATTATTCAGTTGTTGCTCTGATATATTCATCGAGTAAATCCGGTAATTTATCCCCCGCCCGCGCACACTGATTTGCGCCCTTTGCAATAAGGGTTTTCAGATGGTCAATATGACGTGGCGTTAAATCAGGAAACTGTCGCTGCATGGATAACGGAATGGAATCAAGCGTACTGGACAATGCCATCGCCAGTTTGCTGAGGGCGAAAACGCAGAAGTCTGAATCGATGAGCTTACCTTCGGTTACCTGATTTTTAAGTTTTTGAGCTACAGCCTGTTCTTCTGTCAGTTCAGCTCTGGCCCGAAGCAGTCTTTCCTCCAGATCGCCCCCGTCATCAGGTGTTCTCTGATTGTATTGTCGCCGCTCGCGATCTATCTCCAGTACAGTTTTAACGTCATAAAAAACCTCCCTCCCCCGACGCTCAACAGGAGGAACGCCCCATTTATCAAATGCCTGAACAGAGATACCAATGGAGGAGGCCATATCACTTTTATTCAATAAAAAGGCCATCTCCTCTCCATAAGTCATCGATAAAAAGCGATACAACAACCATGTGTTTTTACAAAACCATTTGATATCATTGAATTTTTTCACATTAATGACATCAAAATACATCGTAAGGTTGTTGTATTTATTTTATTTTCACCTTACTTATCAAGTAGATATACCAAACAATTAAACAACAACCACCCCCTCAAAAAATCTCATAAATAGCGAAAACGCGCGAGGTCGCCGCCCCGTAACCTGTTGGATCGACGGAAAGGACCCGAAAACGAGAATAATTATCACTTACAGCAAGAATCGAATCTGATCTATTATGGTGCTTGCTATTATGTGCCGGCACAAGTGCGTCGTTTACCGTCATTTCACACAGAGGCATCATCAAATGAAAATCAGAAATATTCTCGCTATCTCCCTTGCAACATCATCCTTCAGTTGCCTGGCATTTAAATCCTCGCCCAATGTGCTACCAGGACCAACGAATCAACTAACTGCGGTAGAAAGTAAAATTATCGGACATTTTTATGCCCCACACAGTGCATTACCCGGAACAACCATCACAGGGACATGTGACGCCTCCCCCGTCCCGGGATGCACCTGTCCGTTTTGTACTATGCTGCGTAGCCAAAACCGATAACATCCGCATTTACCTGGTATTACATGATGAGTTCACGCAGCGACTGATAGAGGAAGGAAAGATGGTTAGTAAAAGCAAGGCGCATTGCCGCCGCATGCTGCAGGCATTGCAACAGACGAGAGCAGGTATTTTTGACCAGTTGGAAAACTGCCAGCATACTTTGCCCGAGTATATCGCCATCTCATCGGAAACCAGTGCAACTCTTATTCATCGGGTTCCACCAGAGAAAAAGAAGAAATGAACAGTGAGGCGTTGTGTGGCATACAACGCCTTCTTCCATCATTCCTCGTCAGCCATGACAAAAATATAACCGCTGGCTCTTTCATTTTTCTCCTGCGTCCAGCCCCTCTCTACCTGGAAGCATCAAGGACGTGACGGCGTAAAGATAAATTGTCTCTTCACTCCCTGACAGGGGCGATTCTTTTCAAATCGCCATTTCGCCATGGCCTTCACCACTTCATCACGAAACAAATTATGAGGCTCTGAGCGGAGAAAAACGATCCGTGTCACAGTCCCATCAGCACCAATATCGAACTTAACCTCAACCAGCCCCTTGATATAATTTGCTGCAGCATATTCCGGATATCGTGGATACACCGTCACTAATTGCCGGGGCTCATCAGCTTTTTGCTGCGAGCATCCCACTGCCAGGACAGATAACAGAAAAAGTAGTAAAAGGCGTCTTTTCATTTTTATTCCTACGGGTCTTATTCTGACAATATATCCTGTGTTCCAGACTGCCACATCACCACATCCTGTGCCATTATCTGACTCACATTACATACATCGCATCGGGATACAGTAGTAGCACTTTCTGTAATACAGCTTCCTGTTTCTTCCACCATCGCACCGGGATAAACCCGCGAATCATTAACGCGGTAAAAACCCGGTGTGCATCGTTTTTAATTATCCCCGCACACTCGCGCAGAGGAGTCTCCCTGTCGGGCTGCGGTCTCTGTTAATGAGGGAATACAGCGACGATACGGCGCATCAACAAAACTTATTTCAGGCACTGAGTACGGATATATTCCTGCGCCCCTTCCAGTTGCTTCTGCATCGTCATCAGCCGCTCTCTGAGGGTGAAATAATCCCGTGTAACGGTGTCTGCCAGTTGGGGGCCGGTTGCATTATCCACGCCGGAGGTGGTGGGGGCTTCACGCACGGAGCCTGGACAGGTGGCGTTGATCCGCAGGCGCTTACGACCAGCGGCAACGTCAGCGCGAAGAGTTTCATTTTCAGCTCTCGCATCGGCTAATTCCCTCAAGTATTTTGCATCGAGCGCAGCAACATCGCGCTGGCGCACCTGCATATCAGTAATGGTTGCGTTCGCCAGCTTCAGTTCACTGGCTTTGTTATCGCGCTGCGCTTTGTAGGTAATCGCGTTATCACGGTAATGGTCTGTTGCCATCCACAGCGCACCACAGGCCACCAGCAGAATAACGATAAACGCGGAAAGCATTCGGTTTATGTTCACCCCAGCAACCCCGACGAAGACAACATCATCCAGGCCATGGAAAGAAAAAGAGCAACCAGCATTAGTGAAAATGAAATGCCGACAATTACACAGAGGATCTTCGCCAGCGTTATGAGTTTGTCTGACATGCTTAATCCTCCCTTCACGATTTCAACGCAATGACCAGTTTTGCCAGCCCATACAGCATCGGGGACACAGCAACACCGACCGCCACCCACTTAATGGCAAAAGCCAGTGCTCTGCTGATGTCATCAGTTACAGGCGCTTTCAGTTCAAGGCCATTTTTCATAGTCAACCTCAACAGAATTCGTTTACACTTCGCCATGTTCTCCCTTGCCTTACTCAAGGTCAGAAACACAAAACCTCGCTTGGTGCCAACAAACGGGGTTTTTACTTTTATTCACTTACGTTTCGCCAGTTCGCAGGATTTCGTATTATCCGCCCGCGTGGCCATTCCTCATTTTTCAGCAAAATATTCTGCTTATCTGTCGATACCCCAGCACGCC
>OGQV01001613.1_pt1 | contig 15915 bp, 9 predicted proteins | sample 1553311 | NCBI WGS metagenome assembly OGQV01 (sample SAMEA2579976, study PRJEB22360) | human gut metagenome
CCCCCAGCCGCTGCGGCGGCAGCCCCCTCGCAGAGGGGGCCAAGAGGGGTATCCCGCGAACAATCGCAAGAAACAGGAGAATAACATTCATGGACAAACGCAATAAAACCGCTCTGGCTTATCTGCTTGTCGGTGTGGCGGCGGCGGGGGGGGGCCCCCCGGCCACGACCGACGGCAGGAAACGACGCAGGTGGTCCGCGCCGTTCCAGTTGAGTATGATGATTTTAGCGACCGGCATGAGTTCGTTTGTGCTTCCAGCGGCGATGCGACCACATCCACAGTTCGGGACACTCGCAGATCATCCGCTCCAACTTACGAACGTAACGCTGCGTGATTTCGTATTCGGCGACCTCCTCTTTGCCGTCATAAATCAGTTCGAAGGACATTTCGTAGCGTCCCCGCCGCAGGCGGTTCATCTTCACGAAGTAGACCGGGAGGTTGCAGCGCAGGGCCAGTTTCTCGCCGCCGTCGAAGAAGATCGTATCCTGATTGAGGAAGCGGAACCAACGGCTGTCGGGCCGCCGCGGGGGATTCTGGTCGGCGATAAGCCCCATCACGAGGTTCTTGCCGGCGATGCCTCCGGTCCGGTTGCGCAGGTAGAAACGCAGGCTCTCCTTCATCGAGACGGTCATCGAATTTTCGTAATTGCGCAGCCGCCGGTAGAGTTCCTCCATCACCTTGCTGCGCAGCGGATGGTAGACGGCGACCAGCATCTGCGACCGCTCGTAAAGCCCCCAGTAGGAGCAGTACTCCCAGCAACCGAAATGGGCCGTCATGGCGATCCAGTCGCGGCCGTGCACCGCTTCCACGTGTTTCTCCACGTCTTTGACCGTAAGCACCGTCCGCCCCTTCTCCTCGTTCATGTAGGCCATGTTGATCGTGTCGACGAAGATTTCGGACAGCGTGCGGTAGAACCGCCGCCGGATGACGGCCAGTTCGCGTTCGCTCTTCTCGGGGAACGAGTTCCGCAGGTTGGTCTTGACGACCTTCATGCGGTAGCGCAGGCAGTAGTAGAGCAGGACGAAAAGCAGGTTTTCGACGACGTAGTACTTGAACCAGTAAGGCATCACGGCGAACACGCGTGCGCCCAGCCAAAGGGTCTCCAGCCAGAAGCGCTGCAAAATGGTCAGATCGGTTCGTTTCATGCCTGCCGCCCGGATTAGGGTTCCACGAAAAGTTTGACGTTCTCGACCTTGGTGCGGATTCTCAACCAGCGGATCAGCGTTTCACGGTCGACCGGAAGCGCGGAATCCCGGGGCGTCACCACGCACACGAGCGTCGTATCGCCGGGCGTGCCCTCGACGTCGAAGGTGATGCCCTTGGTCAGCGAAATGGCCCCGATGTTGTCCATCATGGCACCCACTTCGCGCGAGATGTCGTTCACCTCGACGTTGGTCACCCGGTAGCGTTTCAGCTGCGAGGACATCTCGCCGATCCGGCGGTTCTTCTCCTCCAGCAGCTCCTGATAGCTCTTCTGGAGCGAAACCACGTCGACCTTGTCCTCCGTATTGGCCTGCCGGACGACCAGTTCGGCCTCCTCCAGCCCGAAATTGCGCATCTGCGTACGGGCATTCTCGATCACCTCCTCGCCCAGCGGCTCGCCCACGAGCAGCAGCTCGATCTGCGAGGGGTTCTTGCCCTGCGCGTAGTGTTTGTTGCACTCGATCACGCGGGTATGCGGAAAGTTGAAGACCTGCGACACGTATTTGTCGGCCACGGCCTCGAACAACGAGACGCGGACCATGTGGAACCCGATGACGACGCTCGGGATGAAGGTCACCAGCGTGATGACCATCATCAGCCGCTTGACCGTGCGCTCGCGGACCTTGTCGATGAAGACCTTCTTCTCGTATTGCAGAAAACGCACCATGGCATAGGTCGCCAGCGCAATGAACACCGAGTTGATGAAGAAGAGGTAGAAGGCGCCGATGAAAAAGCGGAACTGCCCCGTGGCCAGTCCGAAGCCCGCCGTACAGAGGGGCGGGATGAGGGCCGTGGCGATGGCCACGCCGGGAATGACGGTCGACGTGCGGTCCTGCCGCGTCTGCGCCACGATGCCCGCCAGGCCGCCGAACAGGGCGATCAGCACGTCGTAGGTCGTAGGCACGGTGCGCGCCAGCAGCTCGCTGCTGTTCGACGAGAGCGGCGAGATGAAGAAATAGACCGTCGAGGTGATGATGGCGACGATGAACATCAGCGCCAGGTTGCGCAGCGACTTCTTGAGCAGTTCGAAATCGTTGATGCCCAGCGCGAGGCCGACACCCATGATCGGGCCCATGATCGGCGAAATGAGCATCGCGCCGATGATCACCGCGGCCGAATTGACGTTCAGGCCCAGCGAGGCGATCATCGTGGCGAAGATCAGCACCCAGAGGTTGACGCCGCGGAACTCCACGCCCTTCGAGACGGAGGCCACGACCTCGTCGCGCTGCGCCTTGTCCTCGTCGAGGCTGAAACGGCCCTTCATAAATTCGCGCAGCTCCCCGAGCCACGCCGAAAACGAACGTTTTACCTTTTGTGTATCGTCTGTACGGTTCTCTTCCATCAATGCGTTTCGATTTGAGTTACTCCTCCCCGTCCTCCCGGACGCGGCGGACTTTGGGCTTTCCGGCCACGACGATCACGAACTCGCCCTTGGGTTCGGTCGTGCGGAAATGCCCGAGCACCTCGGCGACGGTTCCGCGCACGGTCTGCTCGAACTTCTTGGTGATCTCGCGCGACACCGAAACCCGGCGGTCTTCGCCGAAAACCTCGGCGAACTGCTCGAGACACCGGACCACGCGGTAGGGCGATTCGTAGAAAATCATCGTGCGCTCCTCGCCGGCAAGCGCCTGCAACTGCTTCATCCGCCCCTTCTTCTGGGGCAGGAAGCCCTCGAAGCAGAAACGGTCGCACGGAAACCCGCTCTGCACCAGCGCCGGGATCAGCGCCGTGGCGCCGGGCAGCGTCTCGACCTCGATCCCCGCCTCGACGCACGTGCGCACCAACAGGAACCCGGGGTCCGAAATGCCGGGCGTCCCGGCGTCCGACACCAGGGCGGCATTGCGTCCTGCGGCGATCGCCCCGGCGACCATTTCGACCGTGGCGTGCTCGTTGAACTTGTGGTGCGAACGGAGTTTCTGCTCGATGCCGAGGTGCTTCAGCAGGAACGACGTCGTGCGCGTGTCCTCGGCGAGGATGAAATCCACCTCGCGCAGGACGTTCACCGCGCGCAGCGTGATGTCGTCCAGATTCCCGATCGGCGTAGGTACGATATAGAGTTTGGCCATCGTGTCAGGCGAATTTGCGTTCGAGCAGTTCCATCATAAACTTCGCCCCGTCCGAATTAGGATTCCAGGCGTAGTTCTCGGCAATGTGGATCATGCACTCATCGAAATCGTCGAAGGCGTTGAGCGTCGCGATCGCCTCTTCATAGGCTTCGCCGTCACCGCCGAACAGATCGCGGATCAGCAGGAACTTGTCGTTGATGCCGATGGCGTTGCGAAGGTCGGCGACCGGTTCGCCGCGGCGCAGTTCCGAAGCCATGTCGCGCCGCGGAGCGATCGTGTCGGCCAGCGTCTGCACGTCGTGGTTGATCACCTCGCCCAGCACGGCCCCGACAGGGACCGCAACCTCCCTCGCTCCGGATTCGGCCTCCTCCGGCTCTGCGGCGGCAGGCGCTTCCGAAACGGTGACGGGTTCCGCCACGGACTGCGGCACGGACATTCCGGACTGCGGCCCGGGACCTGCGGACGCAGGCGCAGCCGCCGGTTCGGGAGTCGCGGCAAACCCGGGACGGACAGTCGGTCCGGGCGTCGCAGCGGGTTCGGGACGGGCAGCAGGTTCGAGCGTCACAGCAGGTTCGAGCGTCACAGCAGGTTCGGGACGGGCAGCGGGTTCGGGACGCTCCGCCGGTCTTTCCGCCGTTTCGGGCCTTGCGGGCTTTTCGGCGGGCGCAGGCGTATCGTAGAGCGACATGATGACGCGCTGTTTGTGACGGTGGCGGACGGTCTCCTCCTCCAGCCCGAACAGCGTGGGCGCGATGTATTGGGGTTTCTCCGCAGGAGCGGGTTCCGGAGCTGGCGCAGGAGCGGGTTCCGGAACGACGACCGGTTCAGCCGCAGCGGCAGGTCCGGGCGCAGCGACCGGCTTCGCAGACGGTTCGGGCACAGCGTCGGATTCGGATGCTGCGACCGGTCCGGATTCGGCGGCCGGTTCGGATTCTCCGGCGACGAATGCGGCTTCGGACGCCGCTTCGGGATCAGGCTCAAATCCGGATTCCCCCTCAAGTTCCGGCTCGGAATCCGACGCCGCAGGCTCCGCCATTCCGGGCGTCTCCGTATCGGGATTCCCCCCGGCAAACGCCCCGGCAGAATCGGCCGCGACCGTCGTATCGGGTTCGGAAAACGGCTCTGCGGGTTCCGCCTCCGCATCGAACGCGAGTCCGGAAACGGCATCGGGACCGGGTTCGAACACGGCTTCGTCCGTCGGGTCGAGCGAAAGCACCGCCCCGAGGTCGATGGGCACCGGAGCCGCCGCAGGCTCCGTCTCCGCAACCGGGGATTCCGGAAGGGATTCCACCTCCGTAAAGCGCACCGCATCGTAGAGCGTCCGCAGTTTTTCCAGCGCCAGGTCGCGTTCGAGGGCCGGAATCTCCCCGGAAGGCTCCCAGCCGTCGACAATCGCGGTCAGCTTGCGCAGTTCGGCACGTATCGTCTTCAAATCCATCATTGCGTACTGTTTTGACCTCCAAAGGTAGAAAAAATTTGCGAAAGCCCAGCCATTCCCCGGAACCTTTTGTCCGAAACATCTCCGAACGGGTTTTTCCGGGACATCCGGACCGTCCCGCCGGGCACGGAAAAGGGAGCGGCGGCCGAAGCCGCTGCTCCCTTGCAGCTGTCCCGCACCCGCGGCGTCGGCCGCCGTGCCGGAGAGACGAATCATTCGGTGATCCGGAAACTGCCGCCGAGCGTGCAGTCGGAGTCGTGCCCTACCCAGACATGGTAGTCGCCCGGCTCCTGGCCCCACTTTTTGTCGAGACGCCAGAACGAAAGGTCGTCGGGCGACAGCGTGAAGGTCACCTCGCGGCTCTCCCCGGCGCGAAGCATGACCTTCCGGAAACCTTTCAGTTCACGAACCGGACGCGTCACACCGGACAGCAGATCGCGCACGTAGAGCTGCACGACCTCCTCGCCGTCGCGGCCGCCCGTGTTGGTCACGCGGACCGACACGCGAACCTCGCCGCCGACGGCGGTTTCGGGCGTCAGCACCCGCAGGTCCGAATAACCGAACGTCGTGTAGCTCAACCCGTAGCCGAAACAATACTGCGGCGAATTGGGTACGTCGAGATAGCGCGAAGTGTATTTGTTGGGCTTGCCCGACTCGTCGGCCGGACGTCCCGTGCTCTTCATGTCGTAATGGATCGGAATCTGCCCCACCGTGCGGGGAAAGGTCATCGGCAAACGCCCCGAAGGGTTGTAATCGCCCGACACGACATCGGCCAGCGCCTCGCCCGCCATCGTGCCCGGATACCAGGTCAGCAGCAGGGCGTCGGCAAGTTCCGCTTCGCGGGACAGCTCCATAGGACGGCCCGTAACCAGCAGGACGACAACCGGTTTCCCGGTTTGCTTCAAGTTCTCCAGCAGGTCACGCTGCGCGTCGGGCAGCGCAAGCGACGCAAGGCTTGCCGCCTCGCCGCTCTCCCCCGCCTTCAATCCGAGCGCGACCAGCACCACGTCCGACTTCGCGGCTGCGGCCACCGCCTCCGAAATACCGCCTTCGAGGGCCTTGTGCGGGTCGCATCCGCGGGCATAGGTCACACGGTCGGCTCCGAAACGCGCCCGCAGTCCGTCGAGAAAGGTCGAGGTCCGACCGGCCTCGGCGAAATGAACCCACGAGCCGATCAGGTCCCACCGGGAATCGGCGAAAGGTCCCACCAGCGCGATCCGGCTCCCCTTTTTCAGGGGCAGCACGCCGCCGCGGTTCTCCAGCAGCACCATCGAACTGCGGGCCACGCGGCGCGCGGCATCGAGATGTTCCGGGGCGTAATAGCACTTCTCGCGCTCCTTCGCCTGGTAGCGGAAAGGATCGTCGAACAGCCCCAGGCGGAACTTCACGGCCAGCACCTCGCGGCAAAGGCTGTCGATCAGCGACTCCGGGATACGCCCCTCCCGCACCAGTTCGGCGGCATGGAACAGGTAGGCGGCGCTCATCATGTCCATGTTGACCCCGGCGCGCAGGGCCAGTTCGGCAGCCTGCGCATCGTCGCCCGCCACGCCGTGAGCTTTCAGTTCGCCGATCGTGCCGTAGTCGGTCACCACGAATCCGCCGAAGCCCAGTTCGTCGCGCAGCAGGTCGCGCATCAGCCAGCGGTTGGCCGTGGCCGGAACGCCGTCGAGATCGTTGAACGAGGTCATCACCGTCGCGGCCCCGGCATCGAGCGCCGCCCGGTAAGGCGGCAGGTAGCTGTCGCGGAAAACCCGCTCGGACATATCGACCGCATGGTATTCGCGCCCGGCCTGCGGAGCGCCGTAGGCGGCGAAATGCTTCACGCAGGCAAGAACCGACGAAGGGTCGGACAAGTCGCCCTGATAGCCCCGCACCATCGCTTCGGCGACACGCGCGCCCAGATAGGGGTCTTCGCCCGCGCCCTCGGAGACACGACCCCACCGGGGGTCGCGCGAAACGTCGCACATCGGCGAAAAGGTCCAATGGATGCCCATGGCCGAAGCTTCGCGGGCCGAAACGCGGGCCAGCGACTCCGCGGCGGCAGGGTCCCACGAGGCGGCGACGGCGAGGTTGATCGGGAAGATCGTCCGGAAACCGTGGATCACGTCGGCACCGATCAACAGCGGGATGCCCAGCCGGCTCTCCTCGACGGCGATCCGCTGCAACCGCTCGGTCTCCTCGAAGGACTTGATGTTGAATACGCTGCCGCAGCGCCCTTCGCGGACCAGCCGTTCGACGGAAAGTTCCGTCTTGTCGGGTCCCGTGACGGCGCCGCCTCCGCGCTGCTGGACCAGCTGACCGATCTTTTCGTCGAGCGTCATGCGTTCGACCAGTTCCGCGGCGCGCCGCCGGTCCTGCGGGGTGACGGGCTGCGCCCCGGCGGGATACAGCACGAGGGCCGCCAATACGGTAAAGATGCTATTTTTCATCGGTAAAAGTTTGAAAAGACATGCGAAGGTAATGAAAATACCGCAAAAAAAGGGCCTCGGACGGAATAAACTCACTCCCGCCCGAAGCCCCCGCGATCGCAGCGGCGTCACTCCTTCACGCAGCGCATACCGTAGGCTGTGGTCATCTTCCGTTCGTAATAGGTCCCCTCGCCCGTGGCGTCGCCCGCCTTCCAGTCGTACATCGGGAGCGGCTTGCCGCCGGCGAGCGTCGACGAACAATAGGCTGCCGAACGCCCCGGATAGTGGATGCGGCCGTTATCGCCCTTGCGGAACATCGTCGACGGGCCGATGAGGGTTCCGCCCGAATTGAGCGCATACCAGCGGCTGTACGTGTCGCCCGAGTCCTGGTTCTTGGCGGCGTTGCCGTCCACGTAGGCAAGCAGCGACTGCCATTCGGCCGCCGTCGGCACCCGGTATCCCACCGGGCAGGGATCGTTCAGCCCCTTGCCGCCCTCGGTCCAGCCTTCGGACATCGCTGCGGACGACCGGGTATAGAACGTCGTCGGATTGCCGTTTGCCGTTGCGGCTGTCATCTCCTCGCCGCTGATCTGCCAGCCGGCGGTGCGGGAGGCGTTGAAAACCACCTCGCGCGTCATCGCGCCGAAAGCATCGGGATACTCCGCATGCCCCTCGTAATATTTGTTCTTCGAGAGGATCTTCGCGCCGATGAACGGCTCCTTGCGGCCCCACTGATAGAACAGTCCGTAGGAGCGGAAATCCTGCACACAAGCCTTCGGATCGGCCGAATGGTATTCGGCCCCGACATTGCGGTCCTGCCAGGCGATACCGCCGACGGTCACGTCCGAAGGCATCTTGTCCACGACCCAGACCAGCCACGACCAGACAACCGCGCCTCCGGCGTCGAACAGCGCGACCAGCCCGCTGCCCTGCTTCGACTTGGCCGCAGTGCAGGTGATTTCATTCCGGGAAGCGTCGTAGTCAAGCCCCGAAAGCAACTCTGCGTCGGTGGTCCAGACCCAGTCCGCCGCAACGCCCTTCACATACGCGCCGTCGGTGCGCCGCGCCGGAAACGCACGGGTTTCACCCGCCCGGACCACGACCGTATTCGCCCCGGTCGACCGCTGCACGACGGTCACCTGCTGCGGTTCGACGCCCTCCATCTCGGAGGAGACGGTCAGCGTCGCGCTGCGCGGACGCACGCCCTCGCCGTCGTCGGTCAGCAACAGTTTCACGACCGAACTTTTCGTCCCTTCGGACTGCGACACGGCGCACCAGTCGGTCGCACCCTCGATTTTCCATGCCACGGATGCACGCAGGTTCAGGGCCGGTTCGCTCCCGGCGCCGTAGACGGTTATATCGGCGCCGTTCTCCGCCAGCACGAGGATCGGCTCGAACTTCTCCTGCGTCACGGTCACGGTGTGCTTCTCTTCGCCCGCGGCGTAAAAACGCACCGCGGTCGTGCGCTCCTCGGGCAGGAAACTCTGGTCGACCGTCAGAACGATCTTCTTCGTGTGCGAACCTTCGGCGACGTTGGTGCGGCACCAATCGTCGTCGCAGGAGACCGTCCACGGCGAATCGGCCGTGATTTCAAGGACGCTGCGCCCTCCGAACATATCGAACGTCACGTTATCCTCGAGCAGTGAAAGGTTGGATTCGGCGACCTCGGGATCGTCGCTGCACGCCGCACAGCAAACGGCTGCCGCGACGGTCAGAAAAAGAAAAAGTCTCTTCATCGTTGAAGTTGTATTTAAGGTTTTGTTCGAATGTCGTATTTACCAGGACACGGACGATTCGTAGGTATGCCCGAAACTGTCGGTGACCCGCACCATGCCGCCCCGCTCGCTGCCCGGATCGACCCGGAACATATGCCACGTATTGGTCGGCGTCCCTCCGCGCACACCCGTCGCCAGCACCTCCTCGTAATAGGGATCGGTGCGCTGCGTCCGCTCCATCGCCACCGCCTGCCCGCCCGAAGCGGGAATCCACTCCACGGCGCTCCAGGCCGTGTCATAACCCCAAACATTGGCATAGACACAGGCCGAATTGGTGCGTCCGGGTGCATAGAGGCGCATCTGCATATCGCGCTTCCCGCCCGCCGGCTTGTAATACCACGAGAGCCGTTCGCCATCGACCTCGACCACGGCATAGCCGCGCGGCGTGCCGTCGCAGTTGACGTCGCCGTTGATGAACAGGTCGCCCGGCGTGCGGGCGATGCAGTGCATGACCTTGCGTCCGTCGTCGTAACGGTAAATGTCATGGTAGTGCTTGTGCCCCCCGAAGGCATGGACCTTATAGGGGCTTATCGCATCGAGGAAACGCTGGAAATTGCGGTGGTTGCGCGCTGCGGTGTTCTTCGTGTGATAGAGAATCGGGCAATGGGACGAGACGACGAGCGTGCTGCCCGCCGGAACGTAGCGCAAATCGGCTTCGATCCAACGGCAAATTTCGTCCGTAAGACCGATCGTATACTCCTCCCCGGCGGTCGGCGCATGGTCGAAAAGGATGTTGTCGAGGAACAGATAATGGATTTTCCCGATGTTCACCGAGTAGTTCGCCGGACCGAAATAGCGTTCGTAGCTCTGCAAGGCGAGCGAATCGGTCAACTCGGCCGGATCGTGATCGTGGTTGCCCGGCAGGCTGAAGGTCGTGAAGCCAAGCGTCTCCAGCCCCTGACGGTACTTCGGGAAAAGCGACATATCGTTCCAGACCAGGTCGCCCAGGCTGACTCCGTAAACCTCCGTCGGAAGCCCCTGCACGGTTTTCAGCACATCGGGAACGACATGACCGAGATAGGAATCCACCGACGTGTTATCGGCAGCCAGCTGAATGTCGGCCATAACGATCAGCGAATGGCGGTCGGACGGAGTCTTGCGTCGTGTCAGCGTAAAATCGGCCCGGTTGACGGCCTGTTTGCGGTCGATTTTGCGGTAGAACCGCGGACAGCCCTGCGTGGCGGGGATCTCGCAGTCGGCAGGCACGGAGACAAAGACGAAATTGCGCCGCGCGAGGTCGGAGGCCAGATAGTAAATCCCCCGTTCGTCGGTCGCCGTCACCTCCAGGCCGTCGCTCACCACCACCCCGGCAATGCCATTGCCGGCGCTGTCCTTCACGATTCCCTTCACCGTCATTCCGGCCTTATCGGGAATCTGTCCGGCGGTCGGGCCGTCGTCACCGCCGCCCTCCGAGGAGGAGCAGGCCGCCAGGACAAGGGCGGCGAGGCACACCGACAGAAGCCGCATGTAGAATTTTGACATATTTTTTTGCATTGAGGATGCGGAGGAGGCCGGACCTCCTCCGCATCACGGTTATTTCATCACGACCCGGATGATTACGCTGTTCTTTTCGGGACGCACCTTGCCCTGATCATCGGCCCTGACGGAAAGCGGCAGCACATAGGAGGAATCAATGCCGTCGGCAAGCATCGAAGCGGCATCGAAGCGGATTTCGGCGCGGTCCATGACCCTGTCCCCCGACAAGCGCACTTCGGGGTCGAAGGCGAAATACCTGTCGGGCATCACCTTCAGTTCGAGTCCGTTTTCCACGTTATAGACATCGAGCACGGAGGGGTCGACCACCAGTTCCACGGTGATTCCGTCGTCATTGTAACCGCCCTTGTAAAGATAGAGATCGTAAACGCACGCCTGGCCCGAAGCGGCATCGTATTCGAGGACCTGGAAATCGTTCTTCGGGATGCAGACCATAGTGTCCACCGTCTCGTAGACGACGTAATCGTCGCCGCACCCTACGGCTCCCAGCAGAAGCAGGAGGCATATCGCAAGATTCTTCATCGCAATCGGATTATTAAGGTTAGTAACCGGGATTCTGCACGAGGTTGTAGTTGATATTGATTTCGCTCAACGGAATGGCCATCCAGTAGGTCTTGGGGGATTCGAACGTGCGGACGCCGCTCTCCTTCATCGTGGAGACCCGGTAGAAATCGGCCGCCGTCCTGCCGTCGAGGTTCCACGCCTTGGGACGCCGGGACATCGCTTCGCCCGCCTCTTTCCAACGGCGCAGGTCGTGGTAGCGCATGCCCTCCATCAGCAGTTCGATCGAACGCTCCCGGTGCAGCACCTTGCGCAGTTCGTCGCCGGTGGGAATGCCCCCGGCCAAGGCCCACGAATCCTTGAAATCGGGCAGCCCCGAGCGGCGGCGGACCAGATTCAGGTAATTGAGGCTCGCGTCGCTCAACGACCCGTTGTATTCGAAATCGGCCTCGGCATAGCTCAAATAGAGTTCCGCAAGGCGGATGTAAGGATAGGCGTACTTGCGGTAGGTCCACGACTTGGTGTCGTAGTTGAAGGCCGACTGGCGGTGAATCCACTTCTTGAGAATGTAGCCCGTACAGCTCTGGTACTCCTTCGAGGCGTCGAGCACACTGCCCTGCATCTCGCCGGCGCGGCATTTGAGAATGAACTCCTCGCCGTTGATGGCGTACTTGCCGCGGTCGTAGCCCACCGACGCGTAGAAGCGCGGCTCCTTGTAGACATGGAGGTTGGCAGTCTCCTTTTCGGCATTATAGGCATAGGGGTCGATATGCATGGTCTCGGGGTCTCGGTCCCACGGCAGGCCGTTGTGCGTGTAGTACATCTCCACGCACTCGAACGTCGGAACGATGTTGATGCAGAAGCCGTCGGTACTGTACGGCAGCTTCAGGCGCGCGCCTCCGTAACGCTGCAACTGCTCGATGCCGGTCTGGTCGCCCATTGCCCAAAGGTACTCGGTCGTGTTCCAGAGCGGTTCGACGAAGCAGTCGTGGTAGTTGATCTCGCCGCGCTCGGCAGCGGTTGCAGCCGCAGTCGCGTTCGGGCTTTCGTAGAGCCTGTGCCCGTTGTCCTCGGCCAGCGTGATCGCTTCCTGGCAGGCGTCGAGCGCCCACTTCCACTTTTCGGGATTGTAGGTCTGGCTCATCAGCGGCGTGCCGTCGTTGTTGCGGAAACGCGCGTAGAACTCCGTGTTGCCGTTGCAGAGCGGACTGGCGGCATAGAGCAGCAGCCGGGCCTTCATCGCCTTGGCCGCCACCGAGGTGGCGCGCCCCAGGTCGGCATCGGGACGCGTCGGATACCCGTGCAGCAAATCGGCCGCGCGGTCGTAGGTCTCGGCGATGAACGTCACGCATTCGTCGAACGGACTGCGGGCCACATAGACCTGCTCCTCGGGAAGCCCCATGTCCAGCTGCCCCCTAACGAGGATGACCGGGCCGTAGTGAGTCAGCAGCACCCAGTGGTAATAGGCGATCAGAAAATAGGCTTCGCCCTTGAACTCGTCGGCCACGGACGGCGAGATGCCCGGGACTGCGTCGATGTTGTCGATCATAATGTAACAGTAGCGGATGCCCTTGTACATGTCGTAGTTCGTGCGCCCGGACGGGGAAGAGGTCGTCGCGTCCCACAGACCGTAGTAGGTCTGGCTGGCGTTCTCCTCGTTGTAGAGCATGCTCTTGTAGGGGAAATAACGGGTCTGGCCGTTGGTGGCGGTGATAATGTCATCGCCGGCGCAGAAGTCGGGCATGTAGCGGTAAGCCGCGATGTTGGGGGCGTAGGTGTAGAGCGTATTGAGGTACTTGCGGGCCTCCTTGGAGGTTTTGAAGATGTCCTCCTGCGTCGCCTGCCCCTCGGGAACCACGTCGAGGAAATCGCACGCGGCAAGCGCTCCGGCGCACGCAAACAGCAAAATGGATATGATTTTTTTCATGTCGCTCGAATTTTAGAAGTTATACTGAAGGCCGAGTTTCACCACGCGCTGCAACGGGTATTTCAAGCCGTTGCCGCTTCCCATTTCGGGGTCCCAGTATTTGAAGGGCGAAATGATGAACAGATTCGTGCCGGCCAGATAGGCGCGCAGGCTTTTGTACGTGAAACCCAGTTCGACGCTCTTCAGGCGCAGGTAGCTGCCGTTCTTGATCCAGAACGACGAGGTCTGCGTGTTGTTGGCGTTGTAGCGGTAATCCAGGCGCGGATAGGCGGCATTGGGATTGGGATCGGCTTCCGACCAGTGGTCGTCGGCAACGTACTGCGTCATGTTGAAGCCCGAATACTGATTGTCGCGGAACGGGTGCATGTCGTACATGCGCAGCGAGACGCGCGCCGTGCCCTGGAAGAAGAACGAGAAGTCCCAGCGTTTGTAGTTGACCGAGGCGCCGAAGCCGTACATGATCTCGGGCACGGTGGGATAACCCAGCGACGTGCGGTCGTTGGCGTCGATCACGCCGTCGCCGTTCATGTCGCGGTATTTGATGTCGCCCGGCAGATAATCGGGCATGAAGGTCTGCCGGGGCGAGTTGTCGATCTCCTCCTGCGAGGCGAAAAGGCCGTCGGCGACCAGTCCGTAAACCGAATTGACGGGTTTGCCCAGCACGGAGTTGTATTTGTTGGGCAGGTATTTCGCCTCGTCGCGGGCCTTCACCTCGTTGTGCGCATAGGTGAACGTTCCGCGCACGGAGACCAGCAGGTCCTTGTTGAACGCCTTGTTGTATTCGAGCGAAACATCGACGCCGCGGTTCTCCACCTCACCCAGATTGCCGTAGGGCGTGACGCCCGAAAGGCCCATCGTCGAGGGCAGCGAACGCCGCTGCATGAAGATGCCGGTACGATTTTCCTTGTAGACGTCGACGTTCAGCGTCAGGGCGTCGAACAGTCCCAGTTCAAGTCCTACGTTAAGTTTGGTGCTCTCCTCCCACGTGGCCAGGGGATTGCCCACGGTCTTGATCTCGTGTCCGGTCTGCTTGACGAAGTTGGGCGAAAACCACACGTAGAGCGCCTTGTTCATGTTGACCGTCGTGAGATAGGGGAAACGGACAATGTTGTTGCTGCTGTCGGCCAGATAGTCGTTGCCCGAAAGACCGTACGAAGCACGGATTTTCAGCAGGTTCACCTTGCTGCGGATACCTTCCCAGAACGGTTCGCCCGACACGACCCACGCTCCGGCGATCGAGGGGAAAAACCCGAAACGACGACCCGATATGAAGTTCTCCGAGCCGTTGTAGCCGAAGTTGAACTCCATCAGGTAGCGGTTGTCATACCCATAGGTAAAACGTCCGGCGAGACCCTGCTCGCGGTAAGGAAGCACCTTGTACTCATCATTGGCGGGCTGATTGTCGACCTTCTCCTTCTGGTGGTAGACGAACAGGGCGTTGACGTCGTGTTTGCCGAACGTGCGCGAATATTCGATCTGCCCCTGCAACGAGATCTCACGGTAACCGTTCCGCCCCGTGGAGGTTCCCAGATAGGACGATCCGGGCGTGCCGATGCTTTGCAGGTTGTAGTCGAAAGTCCCGTCGCCGTTGTCGGTATAGTCGGTCATTTCGTAATAATAGGGAGAAAAAGAACGGTAAGTCGCCGCATAGGTCTTGTTGTAGAACGAGACCATGCCCCGAACCTTCAGTCCCTTGGTGACGAAATCGAGGTCCTGGTCCACCGAGAAGGTCGTGGTGATGTACTGCGTATGGCGCTGTCCGTATCCGCGGCTCAACAGGGCATAAGGATTGATGTCCGTAGAACCACCGTCCCACGAAGGGGCATTTCCGAAAATCGGGTCGTCGAGATCCTCCACGGAGCCTTTGGGATAGATGGCCGGGAAAGCGACCGGATTGGCGCGCATCGTATAGTAGAACAGGTCTTTCACCTCTTCGACGGGACGGTGCCAGAAAAGCAGTTGCGTGTTCATCTTCAGACTCACGCGGGTCGTTCGGGTGAGCTGCGCGCCGACGTTGGCCTGGAAAAGGTATTTCTGCGAATTGATGTTGGTGTTGAATTTCGACTCCGCGGGCTTCTTCAGGATACCGTTTTCGTTGAAGATCGAAGCATTGAGGAAATAGTCGACCACCTTGCCGCCGCCCCGCACATTGAGATTCATGTTCTCGTTGACCGTAAAATCCTTGAAAAGCATCGAATACCAGTCATTGTCGGGATAGACGTAGGGATTGAGCCGGTTGCGCGTGCCCGTGATCTTCTCGTCCGAAAAGTGCTGCACATAAGTTTCGCCCGCCGGGGTGCGGGTGCGCAGCGCCTCGTTGTAGTTCTCCATGTAAGTCACGCCGTCGGCGATGTCCTGCACGCGCGTCGGCATCGAAATGCCCGACTCGAGACGAACGTTGATCGCCATCTTCTCCGACTGGCGGCCGTTTTTGGTGGTAATGATCATTACGCCGTTGGCGCCGCGCGAACCGTAGAGCGCCGTGGCCGTGGCGTCGCGCAGGATCGAAAACGACTCGATCGCCTCGGGCGGAATGTTGTTGAGCATCTCCGAGACGATCTCCACGCCGTCGAGAATCAGCAGCGGCGATTTGTTGGCCCCGAAGGTCGAGATGCCGCGAATCCAGAAATTCGCACCGTCGGCGCCGGGTTCACCCGACGACTGGGTCGAGATGACACCGGCGATCTTGCCCGCGAACGAGGTCGAGAGGTTGCTCGACGTCACCTTGAGCGTACTGGGACGCACGACCTGCACGGCTCCCACCAAACTCTCCTTCTTCTGCGTGCCGAAGGCCACGACCACCACGTCGTCCATGACGTTCGACGCCTCGATCAGCGTCACGAGCTTGAACAGTTCGACATCGGCGACGGCGATCTTCTTGGTGTCGTAGCCCAGAAAAGCGAAGGTGACGTGTTTCGTTCCCGCCGGCACCTTGAGAGTGTAGTTGCCGTTGATGTCCGAGGTGGCGCCGATGGTCGTCCCCTCGACATAGACCGAAACACCGACGATGGGCTTGTTGTCGGCCGAAGAGATCACCGTCCCCTGCAGGACGATTTCCCTACCGGAATTCGCAGCCGGGAGGGGGGGGGTGACGGCGGCGGTT
>OGQV01001616.1_pt1 | contig 15896 bp, 17 predicted proteins | sample 1553311 | NCBI WGS metagenome assembly OGQV01 (sample SAMEA2579976, study PRJEB22360) | human gut metagenome
ATATATATTTACAACATAAACAATTTGTTGTATAATATATATGTAATTAAATTCCACGCGATGTGGGGGGAGATGTTGGCTGAGGCTGCTTCTCTCTTTTTGTTTATAAAATATCTTCCAGCGGGCTAAAAAGGGTTTTAGGGATTTTGCCCTAAACAGCAAAAATGGTGTCAAAACACCAAGCTGGCGAATTTTGGGCACTAAAAAATGCTCTCCAAAATTCGTGACAAATAAATCTTTTCTAAAATTATATGTTATATTTTTTCTGTTAAATTTTGTATTTAAAATTTGTAGATATGTAAAATGAAAAATGGTATAATCATTTTGAACTGCATTAATATTACAATTAGCTTTTAGGACTATTAGTAATATTACGTACAAGGAATATAAAGAAAAAAATTAAGGAGGAATTGTTTATGGAAAGAAAATTTAATAAAGGAGATATTGTTCAACATTTTAAGAGAGAAAAAATGACAGAGGAACAATTAAAAGAAGAACCAAATTTATATTTATATGAAATTATTGGTACTGCAAGACACACTGAAAATAAAGAAGAATTAATGATTTATAAACCTTTATATACAACTGAATGTACAAATGGAGTTGATTTTGCTGCAAGACCATTAGAGATGTTTATGTCAGAAGTAGATCATGAAAAGTATCCAGAGATTAATCAGAAATATCGTTTTGAATTGAAGAAATAAGTTATATAGTAAAAAAATTATTTTATTGGAGAAAGGTTAGTATAATATATTAAATTTTAAACTCTATTATATTATACAAGGTATTAAGTAAATGAAAAATTATATAGATACATTAAATGAAACAATAAAATCATATTATAAGATTTTATCAGAAGATTTTCCAAAATTTTTAAATGAGTATATTAATACTCCAGAAATGTTAAAACAATCTAAAATAAGTGTAAGTTGTGGTACAATATATTCAAAAATGTATAAACAAATGTGGTATTCAAGTTTAGACCATAGTATTGCAGTAGCTTTAATAATATGGCATTTTACAAAAGATAGGAAGCAAACTTTATCAGGATTGTTCCATGATATTGCAACTCCAGTATTTAAGCATTCTATTGATTTTATGAATAAAGACTATGAAAAACAAGAATCTACTGAAGAATTAACTACAAAAATAATTAGTGAATCAAAAGAGATAATGGAGTTACTAAATAGAGATGGTATAAAAGTTGAAGAAGTAGCAGATTACCATATATATCCTATTGCAGATAATGATACGCCATGTCTTTCAAGTGATAGATTAGAATATACTTTATCTAATGGATTAGGAGCAACAGAAAAGATTTGGACTTTAGATGATGTAAAAGAAATTTATGATAATATAGAAATTCAAGAAGATGAAAATGGTATAGAAGAATTAGGCTTCAAAGATATTGCTATTGCAGAAAAATTTGTACATACAATGAGCATTTTATCAAGATTATATCGTAGAGAAAAAACACTTTTTACAATGCAAATGCTTGCTGATATTATGAGAATAATGTCCGATAATAATTTAATCAATATATCAGAAATGTATAATCTATCTGAAAAAGAAGTGATTGAAAAAATAGAAAAATGTAATGTAAAAAATATATCTAATGGTTTTGAAATATGGAAACATGCTACAGATATTTTAACAAGTGAAAAAATGCCTGAAGGAAAATACTTTGTAAATATTGAAAAAGTTAAAAAGAGATATATAAATCCGTTAGTTAGATATAACAATGAATATAAAAGAATAAAAGATATTTCAGAAAAAGCAACAAATGATATTAATGAAGCTCTTGAATGTAAAACTGCTAAATATGTATTTTTAGATTTTGATTTTAAATAATGGAATATAAAGGGAATGTTCAAATGTAATATGCAGAAGATTTTGATATTTCGTACAAGTATTAGATTAATAAATTACAATTAATAATTTTTTTATAAAAAGAGCTGACAAATAAAATGGAGCACGTTATACTACTAGTAAATTTATATATGGAGGTAGTAGAAGTGGAAGAAAAACCTAGTGTTTTAAACGATTTATTTGTTAGTAGAGAGGAAAATATATGTGCTTTAACTGAATTTGATAAGAAAAGGATTAAAGAATTAACAAAGGATAATAATACTTATCAAATGCTCTTAGATAAGCTAGAAGATTTATCTAGTGATGATATATCAAAAGCTAAAGTTAAAGATAGTTTAGAAAGTTATATTGATAAGGTAAACGTAATAGGTTCTTATGAAAATGAAAAGTTTTATAAGATTGGATTTACAGATGCAATGAATTTAGTGTTTGAATGTATTAAACGAGAAATATAATATAAAGTAATTTTTATTGGATAAGCATATGGGAATAACCATATGTTTATTTTTTTTGTAAGAAATTTAAAATTTTTTGTTTTACCCGTCACATTTTTGATTTTGAATCGCTATTAAGGTTAAGAAGAAAATTTCAAATTGCCAATAACCTTTTTAAAATTTAATCGCTGTTAATAGTAGAAGGAAAAATAAAAAAAATTAGAATTGCCCGTAAGATTTTTGATTTTGAATTGCTGTTTATGTTAGGAAGAAAAAATTTTAATATTGCCCATAAAGTTTTTAGATTTCAGTTGTTGTTAATATTAGGAACAAAAAATTTAAAATTTACCCGTAAGATTTTTAAAGTTGAATCGCTGTTAAGGTTAGAAATAAAAAAATTAAAATTTTTTCATTTACCCGTAACGTTTTGGATTTTCAATTGCTGTTAATAGTAGAGAGATAAAAATTATTAAAAAATTTGGACAATTTAAAATTTTCTCGCCTATGTAATTAGATGGGCAAAATTGCACATTGACAAATACACTTGATTTAAGTGTCATAAAGAGCCATTTTCTTTAATATTCTGTATTAGCAAGAAAGGATTTGAATAAGTATGAATGAGGATAATAATAATACAAAAGAAAATAAATTAGAGTTCAATACATATTGCATTTTTACAGAAGAAAAACAAGATATTAGAGATACGATAGGATTAGTTTTTAAGGATTATTTAGAAAGTATAAAAGTAAAGAATAAGTAATTATATTAAAACAATTGCAAAATTTAATTGAGCACGTTACAATTTAAGCATAGATGATTACGGATAGGAGGTTAAATGCTGGATTTAAGAAGTCAAAATTTTAAAGTACGGAATGTATATCAGACTATCTAGAGAAGATGGCGACAAGCAAGAAAGCGAAAGTATCGGTAATCAAAGAAAAATTTTGCAAAGATATGTAAAGGAGAATAATTTATGTTTAGTTAAAGAATATGTTGATGATGGCATAAGTGGTACAACTTTTGATAGACCTTCATTTAATGAATTATTGCAAGATATTGAAAATAAAACAATTGATATGGTAATTACAAAAGACTTATCAAGACTTGGTAGGGATTACATTAAAACTGGTTTTTATTTGGAAGACTATTTTCCTAAAAATAATATTAGATATGTTGCAATAACAGATGGAATAGATACATATATAGATAGCACAAATAACGATATAACGCCTTTTAAAGCAATAATGAATGATATGTATGCTAAAGATATTTCCAAGAAAATTAGAAGTGTTTTGAAGGAAAAGCAAAAGCAAGGAGAATATATGTGTAGTATTTCAGCTTATGGTTACAAAAAGCATCCTACAATAAAAAATAAATTGATTGTAGATGAGCAGGTAAGGGATATTGTAGAAAAGATTTTTGATATGTATTCAAATGGACATGGTAGTGTAGAAATTGTAAATTATCTAAACTCAAATAAATTTCTATCTCCAACAGGTTATAGGAAAACAGGACTAGTGCAAGATAATACGTGGTCGAAATCTTCGATTTCGTGTCCACGGCTATATGCAAGCGAAGTCGCATGAAAACAAAACTAGCTATAATTGGAATGAAGTAACCTTATGCAATATGCTAAAAAATGAAGTCTATATAGGCAATACCGTTCAAAATAAAAGGTCTATAATATCATATAAAGTCAAGAAATTTAGAACTGTTGATAAAGAAGAACATATAAGAGTTGAAAATACCCATGAAGCTATTATTGACAAAGATACATTTGAAAAAGTGCAACGTATCATAGAAAAAAGAGGAACAAACACAAAACTTAAATATGATTATTTATTAAGAGGATTACTTTACTGTTATCATTGCAAAAGAAAGTTGCAAATAGTTCTAAAGAAGAACTCTAAAAGAAATGCAAAATCACATCCATATATAACTTGTAGTGATGCAAAAGAACGTGGATGTTATTCATTAAATATGAACTACGAGAAATTTGAAAAAAATATTATTTATGTTGTAAAAAAGATATGTCAAATATATGCTGACAAAGAAATTTTTTATTCAATTTATGAAAAATATCAAAATAAAACATCAGATATTCGAGAAAGATATAGGAAAAAAATAGAACAAATTGATAAAGCAATATTAGATATAAATAACAATTTAGACAAGATGTATATGGATAAATTAAGAGGTATTTTACAAGAAGAAGACTACGTTAGAGTATCACAAAAATTAAGTTTAGAGAGAACAAAATTAAATGAACAAAAGCAAGAATTAGAACAGAAATTAATTGGAACAAAAGACAAAATTGAAAACAAAAATCAAACAAAAGAAGAAAAAGAATTAGATGAATTAATAGAAAATTTTTTGAAATTAGAAAAAATTGATAAGATATATTTGTATCGATTAATTAATAAAATTGAGATTGATAAAGACAAAAATATTTACATATATTTTAATTTTTCAAAACTAAATTCTATTAATGAAAATCTAGATGAATTTATCAAAATTGAAGAATTAATTAATGAAAATCAAAAATGCAAAGTCGTGTAATATAAACAGTTACAAGACTTTGCAAAACGGTTGGAAGTTTTTAAAATCCACACCATTAGCATTTGCTTTCCAACCACTTGGAAATGGTATATTAGGAAATTCACTTGAAATTTTTAAATACTTTTTATATATATCACTATTTTTTTCAACTTGATTAGTAACTATATCTATTCCATCTGGATTCATCATTGGTAAGATGTATAAAGAAACATTATTAAATAATTTTCGTGCATTTTGACCAAATATTCTACTATTTAGAACATAGCTTTGACAAAAGTTTTCTACAAATTTCATAAGCAAAATACAACATATATACTCATTTGCATGCATTCCTGCATTATACATAATTTTTCTGCTTCCTCTTCCTATTTTTATGTATGGAAGCTGTTTGCCAAGTGTACTAAAGCCTATATTTCCTACTTCTAAAAAATTGTATTTACTTTTTAATTCTTGTATGTTTTTCATCATTAGTGAATAATAGTATTTTTGATTTGTTGGAACAATACTCATAAAAAACCACCTGCTATAATTTATTCAAATTAAGCAGGTAATGTGATTTTATTGTTTTAACTTACTATAACCATTGCTATAGTCTATTTCTATATTTGGTTGTACATTATAAATATACACATTAAAGCATATTTCTTTATTTTCTACAGATTGTGCTTCTATTTGTACTCCACTTGCCACTAAATTGTTTCCTTCAAATATTGGAGTTACCCTGTATAGTACATGATTATTTTCATTTTCTTTTAAATAGTTTAATACCTTTGTTTCAAATGGTAACATTCCGCTTGTGTTAAAATAATTGGTTCCTGTTATAAGGTTTTGTTTATTCGCATTTTCTGCTGATAAACTATACGCAATTAAATGACAACGATTATATAAGCTTTTTCCATTATACTCTACACTTTGCCAACCAGATGGATATATATGACTAATTGATGTTCTTTTTTCTCCTTCTTTTGGCATTGTATCTTTTCCTAAATTTGCATACGCAACTCCACATCTACCCAGTTTGTCTAATTTGCTGTATTTTTCAAAGCATTCATTTGTTAAATCACTTTGTTCAAAATTTGGAATATTATTATTTATTGTTACATATATTTCTCCATTGTATTCTGGAATTTCGCCTAAATTATAAGATACTTCCTGAGTTGTATTATCTAATACATTTTCATCTAGCTCGATATTTCCGAAATAAACTCCTGTAATTATTGCAATTAAAAATATTATACTTGTAATTAATTTTTTTGTTTTTCTTTTGCTCATTTTTTCACCTATTTTATATATTTTTCATTTACTCTTTTTACTATATCTCCAACATTAAAGTCTGGATATAATTCTTTATATGTGTATATTGACCCACTACCATTTTCGTGTGTTAAATAGATTTTGTCATCAGTTATTTTCTGCACAATAAAGTTAGTATTTTCATTATCTCTTAATACTCCATATAAATCATCTAATTTGTACCATGCTTCATCACTTTTTACATCTATTTCTCCATTATATAACTCACATTTATCTCCATTTAACTGTACTTTTTGGCCTGAGTATAGATTATAAAAATCTAATTTATTCATTTTATATATATTTTCATAAATTCCATGATTATGTAATTTCTCCAGTTCATTTTCAGTTGTATATATGTATATATCTTCTTCTTTTCCATTTTCAGGATTCAGCAATGTTATTTTTTCATTGTCTAAACCATATACTACCCCTATATTCATATTATTCCCCTTATCTAAAGCTTTTGCTAATTCATTAACGAAACTTGATACAAAATTTTTAGTTTCATTACCTAAAAGATTAAAAATTTCTAAATTCATAAATTTCCTTTCAAGAATTAAATATTTTTTGAATAAAATTTTCTTTAATATATCACATATTGTGTATTATTTACAATGCTTTTTTATTGCTTATTGATTTTTTTAATGATACAATTTATTAAAAGTTGGTGAAAAAATGTATTATACATATATGTTAAGGTGTGCAGATAATTCAATTTACACTGGAATGACAAATGATTTAAATAAAAGAATAAATGAGCATTTAACTAAAGATAAAAATGGTGCAAAATATACAAAATCACATAATGCTGTAAAACTTGAATCTGCTTGGAAAAGTAAAGATAAATCTTTGGCTTGTAAATTAGAATATCAAATAAAAACTCTTTCAAAAATGCAAAAAGAGTCTTTAATAAATGGCGAAAAATTGTCTAATTATTTAAGTGGGAAAGTTGATTGTAGAAGATATAAAAGAATTGTTTAATTTAGTGAGATAAAAAAGTGGTAAGATTTTTCTTACCACTTTATACTTATGGTCGAGGCGACAGGGATCGAACCTGCGACCTCATGGTCCCAAACCACGCGCGCTACCAACTGCGCTACGCCTCGATTTTTTTCAGTACCTATATAATATAGCACACTTTTTTTATAATTGCAACATTTTTTTCAAAATTCTATTGAATATTTTTACTTTTCAATGTATAATAAGTATTATCACGCAACTGTAGCTTAGCTGGATAGAGCGTTCGGCTACGAACCGGAAGGTCGGGGGTTCGAATCCCTCCAGTTGCACCAAGAAAAGGATTGTACAACCGTACTATCCTTTTTATTTTATAATTTAATCTCAATAATCTCTTCAATTTGAACTTCTTCCCCATTTTCTAGTATAATTTTTCTATCATATTCATCTATTTTTACTACATTTTCTGTTACTTCAATATATTTTCCGCCATCTTTTTTAACATCTGGTATAAAATATGTAACTGTAATTTTTGGCCTATTATGTATTTTTTCTTTTATTAAAAGCAATTTTTTATTTAAAATTGTCTTTTGTTCTTCATTTATTTCTATTCTACTATTAGTTTCCCTGGCTGTTTCTTTTATTACATCATCATATCCAGTTAATGCTGAAAAAGGTGCAAATTGTGCAGATCTTTCTTCTATTGTCATTCTTACATGTTTTTCGGATACATGATGTGGTAAATTTATTATATCGTTATATTTATCACTTTTTTCTAACACCTTTTATTCTTTATGACCTCCTATTTGCCCATTTCTTTCAATAGTTGTTCCCTCTTTTTGCAAATTCATTCCTTTTATTATAGCATTTTTTCCATATTTGTTTTTTATATTAATCATTGCTTTTTGTATTTCTTTTTCTGCTTCTTCTTTTTCTCTTTTTTTACTGACTTCTTTATAGTCTACAAATAAATTAATTTGCTCATAATTGCTATTTTGCACCATATTTTCATTTACCGCATTATTAACTGTAATATTGATTCTTCTTACTAAAAGTTGTTTATTAATAATTTGTTCATATAATTTTATTATATGTTCTGTAAGAACTTTGCTAGAAGATGTTTGATGGTCTATATTTATTGTTCCATGTGCATGTTTTGGTACTTTTCTTCCATATTTATCAGTTGTTATTTCTCCGTTATATTTGCTACTAATTGCTTGATTTTTCAAGTTATCTACATCATACCCAATTTCTAATACGATTTGATTTGTAACTAATCCTTTTTCTACTAAATCTAATGCAAGTAATTCTGTCATTTCTTTTAAAATTAATTTTGTATTTTCATAATTATATGGACAATGTAAAACTTGTCCAGAGCATATACTATTTGTAGCTGGTCTATATGCCTTAATACTCTCAATTGTTACATTTTCCCATCCCCAAGCATGATCAATTAATAGCTCTGCATTTACTCCAAACAATTTATATAGTAGTTCTTCATTTTTAACTGACATTTTAGCTACATCGCCCATTGTGTACATTCCATGCTCTTCTAGTCTTTTTGAATAGCCTTTACCAACTCTCCAAAAATCTGTTAAAGGTCTGTGGCTCCAAAGTAATTTTCTATATGCCATTTCATCAAGACCAGCTATTCTTACACCATTGTTATCTGGTTTTGCATGCTTTGCTACAATGTCCATTGCTATTTTGCAAAGATATAAATTAGTTCCAATTCCTGCGGTTGCTGTTATTCCTGTTGTTTTATAAACATCTTGCATTACTTTTGTTACTAACTCTTTTGCTCCCATATTATATGTTTTTAGGTAATGTGTAACATCTATAAATACCTCATCTATTGAATATACATATATATCATCAGATGAAAAATATTTTAAATTTTTGAACTGTATTTCATATAATAAGCCATTCTTGGTGGTGCTATTATATAACTTAATTCTAAATTTTTATTTTTCTTTAATTCAATATCACTATATGATGATCCTGTAAATGTTCTATTTGTTGCCTTTCTTTTTCTGTATATATTTATCTCTTTTACTTTTTGAACAACTTCAAAAAGCCTTGCTCTACCTGGTATTCCATAGGCTTTTAGCGCTGGGCTTACAGCAAGACAAATTGTTTTTTCTGTTCTACTACTATCAGCAACTACTAAATTTGTAGTAATCGGGTCTAGCCCTCTTTCTTTACATTCAACAGAGGCATAAAAGCTTTTTAAATCTATTGCTACATATATTTTACTTTCTTCATTATGCATAGCAATCTTCCTTTCATCACTCTGTTTTATTATATCAACTTATTTGCGTTTTGTAAACGCTTGTTTGTGTAATTTGAATAAAAAATAGAACTATATTTTATTTATAGTTCCATTTTTATAATAAATTAATCCAGTTTCTTCCTTCATACATAATTCTAACTATCTGTATGTTATTATTTTTTATTCTATAAAAAACAATGTAACTATTTATTATTAATTTTCTTATCTCTAAATTTTTTATTAGTTCTTCATCTATAATTGCATATATTTCTGGACTACTTTTTAATTCTTCTATTTCTCTCCTAATTTTTTTTATTAAATTTTGTGCCGTCTTTGGCTCCTGTAAAGTATATTTTATATATTTTTTTTGTTTCTATTAAGTCCTGCTTAGCATCTCTTGAATATTCTATATTATATTTATTCATAGATTGACCTTTCTTCTATATTTTGTCTAATTCATTATACACTTCTTCAGTAGAATATACTTCTCCATTTTCTAGTGAATTTATTCCTCTTTCTAGTTCTTTATATAACATATATTTTTCTGTTAAGAGCTCATATAATTCAATACTCATTATAGCTAAATCTCCAGTTCCATTTTTAGTAATGTATACTGGACTCTTTGTTCGGTGGCAAATTGTAGAAATTTCGTTATAATTATTTCTTAAATCTGAGCTTGGTCTAATAATAGGCATAATAAACACCTCCATCAATATATTATACATATTTTATCAAAATATTGATATACAGTCCAGTAATATATTTATTTTTCAATAACTTTGTAAATTTTTAATACTTGGTGCATATATTGATTTTCCATCATAAGTAAATCTTGAACCATGGCAAGGACAGTCCCAAGTTTTTTCTAAGTTATTCCATGCTAATTCACACCATAAATGACTACAAACTGGATTTACTTTAAATATTTTTCCATTTTCATCTTTATATATTCCAACCTTTTTACCATCTATTTCGATGATTCCACCTTCCTCATTTTTTATATCATTTAACTTTTCTTCTGGTATTTCGAGTTTTTCTATGCCATTGGGGACGGAGAATTTTGGCACATTTTTTCATGTTATTTATTGAACACACTGTGCTCCACTACGTTTTTTGTTTTATTTTTTCGATAATTTAATCGTAATATTACTTTCTCTTTTATTACGTAAGACCTTAAATATAACCTCATCTCCAGGCTTTTTAGTATAAATGTAACTTCTCAAATCACACATTTTCTCAAGTGCGATTCCATCAACTTCCAATAATATATCTTTTTCTTTTATTCCATACATTTCTGCAGATGATTTGTTATTAACTTGTACTACATAAATTCCGTCATCAATTTCCAAATTATTATCTAAATAAGGTATTATATTTTTATCATAAGCAAATACACCCAAGTATGCTTCTTCAAACTCTCCTGATGTTACAAAACTTTGAATAATTGTTTTTACTATATTTATTGGAATTGCAAACCCTATACCTTCTGCAGATGTAATTTTTACACTATTTATTCCTATAACTTCTCCACTTTCGTTTACAAGTGGTCCTCCACTATTTCCGGGGTTTATTGTAGCATCCGTCTGTATTAAATTTTCCATATATGAAGATTTTTCGTCTTCATTTAAAATTATTGTTCTATTTGTTGCACTTACAATTCCAGATGTTACAGTTCTTTGAAATTCAAACCCAATTGGATTTCCAATTGCATATACAATTTGTCCTAATTTCACATCAGATGAATTTCCTAAAGTTATATATTGCAAGTTTTTTGCATTTATTTTTACAATTGCCAAATCTAAATCTGTGCTTGACCATACAACATTTCCTTGATAACTTTTTCCTGTTGCAAGTGTTACATAACAATTACTATATTTTTCCCCTGAAACATGCTCATTTGTTAATATATAGCCATTTTCAGAAACTATAATTCCTGTTCCTAATCCCAATTTTGATGTTCCATCTTTTAAAAATATTGAATTCCCTGTGCTTTTTAACTTGGAAATTCCAACTACACTTTCAGTAACTCTTTCAAGCATTTGTGTAATAGTTTCATTTTCTTTTTTAGTTTCTTCAACGGTTTGAGATATTTTACTTGCTTCATAAGGTTTAATTATTTGTGTTGGTGTTTCAATATTAAAATACAAAATGTATGTAAGTGCCATAAGTATAGTTATTAAAATAATTATAAAAGTGGTTATAAAATATTTCTTTACCCTATTTTTTCTTTGTTTTCTTCTTATATACTCTTCCATATTGTCCTCCTTTTGTTATGATTATGAACATAAAAAATAAATTTAATCATAGTCAAAATAAATTCCCATATTTCCCCATTTTTTTACTACATTTTTATTGATTTTTCAGTTTATTTCATATATAATTTAATTAGAATTTTTGGAAATTAACAATAAAGGGGGTTTTCTCATTATGGAAAGAATTTTATATGATTTAACAAATCCACAAAAATCAATTTGGAATACAGAACAATTTTTTAAAAATACATCTGTTAATAATATTGGTGGAACAATAATTATAAAAGATAAAATTAATTTTAGTTTATTAAAAAAATCTATCTATGAGTATGTAAAAACAAATGATAGTTTTCTTATTAAGCTTTGCTTTGATGAAAAAGGAGATATAAAACAATACATAGGTGACTTTTTGCCCTTTGATATTGATTATATCTCCTTTTCTTCTTTAGAAGATCTATATAAATTCGAAAAAAAAGATTGTGAAAGAATCTTTAATATGCTAGATTCAAATCTATTTCACTTTACTGTTTTTAGCTTGCCAGATGGTACTGGTGGGGTTGTATTAACTGTACATCATATCATTTCAGATGCACAAACTGTTAATCAAATAGCTCCAAAGCTTATGAACTTTTATTCTAGCTTTTTAAATAATACAAAGCCTGAGTTTATACAAACTTCATATATTGATTACATAAACTCTGAACAAAAATATTTGCAAAGTGAAAAATATAATAATGATAAAGTCTTTTGGGAAAATTTATTTGAAAATTCATTTACTTCTGCAAGTCTAACAACTAAATCAGTAGATAGTTCTATGATTTTTAGTTCAAGCAGAGAATGTTTTACAATTAGTAATGAAGAAATGAATAAAATAAATAATTATTGCAGATTAAATAATATATCTAACTATCACTTCTTTATGTCTGTTTATTCATTATATATTGGAAAAGTAACTAATGAAAAAAACTTTGTCATTGGTACTCCAATTTTGAATAGAACAAATTTTAAAGAAAAAAATACTGCTGGTATGTTTATTAGTACAGTTCCTTTTTTAGTAAATTTAGAAGAAAACATGTTATTTTCTAAATTTGCATCAAAAATTGGTTTGGAAACTTTGTCTATTCTTAGACATCAAAAATATCCATACCAGTCAATCTTGGAATATATCAGAAGACAAGACTCTTCTTTACCAAATTTGTATAATATAATGATTTCATATCAAATAAACAAATCTAATGGCAGTATTAATGATATTCCATATACTACTAGATGGACTCATAGTAATACAAACATGGATGAGTTAGATATTCATCTATTTGATATAAATGATACTGGTGAATTGAGCATTGCTTACGATTACCAGCTTGCTAAATATACACAAGAAGATATAGTTCTTCTTCATAAAAGAATTTTATCTATAATAGATCAAATCATTGATAATGAAAATTTATTAACAAACAATATAGAATTAGTTCTACCAGACGAAAAAGATTTTATACTTAACAACTATAATAAATTAATTGATATTCCAATAGATAAAACAGTAATTGATTTATTTAATGAACAAGCACTAAAATCTCCTGATAGGTTAGCTTTGTCTTGTTATAATGAAAATTTAACATATAGTCAACTAAATAATGCTGTAAATCATCTTGCTTATTATTTAGAAAGCAATAATATAAAAAAAGGTGATAATGTTTGTTTGTTTTTTGCAAACTCTATTGAACTCGTTGTTAGTATTTTAGCTGTGTTGAAGTTAGGTGCTTGCTATATTCCAATTGATGTTTCTTATCCAATTGAACGTATAGAATACATTATAAAAAATAGTGATTGCAAAAAAATCTTAACTAACAATAAATATATTGATAAACTAACTGATTTAAATAACATTTGTTTAGAAGTAAATTTGTCTTTTATAAAAGATTCTTCTAATACTCCTTGTGAAAACAAACATACACCAGATTTAAATGATTTAGCCTATATTATTTATACATCTGGCTCAACTGGAAACCCTAAAGGCGTTAAAATAAGTCACGAAAGTTTATCTAACTACATTTCTTGGGCTAATAGAGAATATGTTCATGGAGAAACTACTAACTTTCCTTTATATTCATCTATTTCGTTTGATTTAACAGTAACATCTGTGTTTACACCTTTAATCTCAGGAAATGCAATATATATTTATGAAAATACTAATCCTCAATTATTGTTAAAAGAAATTATTGATGATAAAAAAGTACAAATTATAAAATTGACACCTGCACATTTAACATTACTTCAAGATTTAGCTTCACCAGAATCTATCGTTTCAAAGTTAATTGTAGGTGGAGATATTTTAACAAACGAACTTTGTGAAAATATTTCAATAGCATTTTCACATCCTGTGCATATATATAATGAATATGGCCCTACAGAAGCTACTGTTGGATGTATGATTTATGAGTATACAAAAAATGAATATTCTACTGTTCCAATTGGAATTCCTGCAGCAAATACTAATTTGTTTGTTTTAAATGATGATTTCAATCTTATTCCTTTTGGTTATACAGGTCAGTTATATATTGCAGGAAAAGGACTTTCAAAAGGATATGTTAAACTTCCTTCTGTAACTTCATCAAAATTTATTAACTGTCCATTTTTGAAAAATGCATTAATGTATAATTCAGGAGATCTAGTTAAATTATATAACACTGGTCTTATGGAATGTATTGGCCGTAGTGACTTTCAGATAAAAATAAACGGCTTTAGAATAGAAATTGGAGAAATACAGTCTAAAATATTAAATTATCCTGGTATAAAAGATTGCTATGTAGCTGCTTTAGATATGAAAAATTCTAAAGTTCTATGTGCTTATTATGTACCTTCAAAAAATATAAATGAAAAAGGGTTAAAGAATTATTTACAAAAAGCTCTCCCTATATATATGATACCTAAATATTATGTTGTTTTAAATGAGATACCTCTTACTGGAAATGGAAAAATAAATAAAAAACTACTTCCTATTCCGACTTTAGATGAGCCTAATGAAATAGTTGCTCCTCAGAATTCTGTAGAACAGGTTCTATATGATATTTTCTGTGAATTACTACAATTAAACGAACTAAGTGTTACATCAAATATTTTTAATTATTATGTAGATTCACTTGTAATTATTAAGGCTCAAACAAAATTATATAGTTTAGGTTATAATATAAATACTCAGGATTTTTATGATTATCCAACTATTATGCAATTATCTGCTCATATATTAAGCAACTCTGATTCTAATTCAACAACAGTTGAAGATGATATTCCTGATATAGCTAACTTATTAAAACCTATTTCTACCAATACATCTTTTAATAATATTTTATTATTTGGTGTTACAGGTTTCCTTGGTTCACATATATTACATGAGTTATTAAAGAAAACAACTTCTACAATTTACTGCATTATACGTGAAAAAGATAATTTAAATGCAATTGATAGATTTTATCAAAAATTCAGCTTTTATTTTCCTAGTGAAAATATAAAAGACTATGGAAACAGAGTTCACTTAATTACTGGAAATATTTTAAAAGACAATTTCAACTTATCAAGTGAGCAATATAATTTTCTTGGTAGTACAATTGACTGTGTTATAAATTCTGCAGCTCTAGTAAAACACTATGGAAAATATGCGGAATTTTATAATACTAATATAGAAGGAACTAGAAAAATAACTAACTTTTGTATTGAAAACACTATTCCTTTACATTACATTTCAACCATTTCTGTATCTGGTTATGGTTTAGTAAGTAGCCCTAATACTATATTTACTGAAAAAGATTTTTATATTGGACAAAACTATGAAGATAATGTATATGTAAAAAGTAAATTTGAGGCAGAAAAATTAATATTAAATGCTTGTAAAAATAATGACTTATGTGCTACTATTTATAGAATAGGAAATATTACAAACCGTTTTTCAGATGGAGTATTTCAACAAAACGCAAAAGAAAATGCATTTTTAAATAGGATATCAGCTGTAATTAATTTACACTGTATTCCTGAACAACTTTTACGTTTCCCTATAGAATTCACTCCTGTGGATTATTGTGCAAATTTTGTTGTATCATTATTAACAAATGATATAAGGCAAAACAATTTAACAATTTACCACTTATTTAATCAAAATTATCTAGAATTTAATTATTTAATTGAGTTTTTGAAAAAAAATAACATTAATGTAAAAACATGTAGTATTGAAGATTTTGAAAACCTTGTATTAAATAGTAC
>OGQV01001619.1_pt1 | contig 15882 bp, 17 predicted proteins | sample 1553311 | NCBI WGS metagenome assembly OGQV01 (sample SAMEA2579976, study PRJEB22360) | human gut metagenome
AAGCGGCGCTGTTCGCCATCCGGGGCAGGCGGGTCTACGCCCCGCCGGGCGAAGCGAGCATCGGGCGCAGCCTTGCAGTCAGGAGCATCCGCGCCGCCGGACTGGAACTGGCCGAAGCGTCCGTCGGGCGCGACGACCTGCCGCGCATGGACGAACTTTTCTTCATCGACCACCGGGGCGTCACCGCCCTTTCCCGCTGCGACGGGCAGCCCTACATGGCCATCTTCGCCGAACGCATTGCCGGGGCGCTCCGCGGGCTGTTTCCGAATATGTAGAAACCCTCCCGGGACGGCACACGCTATCTTCGCCGCAAAACCCGGAAACCATGAAAAAATACCTTTTCCTTTACGCCGTCCTCACAACGGCGCTGCTGGCATACGGCTATGCCCGTTACCGCCACGAAACCCGCCGCCTCACCCAGAACCAGGATGCCCTGGCCTCCGGCATCGAACACTACCGCACCCGGCTGGGACAAGAGGCCGCCTCGGTGCAGGCATTGCGTCTGCGCTGTGCCGAATTCGAACGCCTCCGCGCCGAGGATGCCGCCTCCATCCGCCGGCTCGGCATCAAGCTCCGGAGGCTGGAAGCCGCCGCAAAAACAGTCACCGCCACGAGCGTCGACCTGCGCGCGCCCGTCCGCGACACCGTCGTCCTGCTCCGCCGGGACACGCTCCGAATCCGCGATACCCTGAAACTATTCCGCTGGCGCGATGCCTGGGTTACGGTCGAAGGGCGTATCCGCACCGACTCGGTCGCCTGCCGCGTGGAGAGCACCGACACCCTGCGGCAGGTCGTGCACCGCATCCCGCGGCGATTCCTCTTCATCCGCTGGGGCACGAAGGCCCTGCGCCAGGAAATCGTATCGTCGAATCCGCATACGCGGATCGTCTATTCGGACTATGTAAAGTTCGAACGGTAAATTAATTCGCATTTTTTAACCCGGTATTCCCAAATATTATTACCTTTGTCCGATATGGAAAGGTCTGCTATTTTCCCCGGGTCGTTCGACCCGTTCACCCGCGGCCATGCGGCACTGGTCGACGAGGCCCTGAACCTCTTCGACCGCGTAATCATCGGCATCGGCAACAACACCTCGAAACAGGGATTGCTGACCGTCGTCAACCGCAAACGGCTGATCGACGACCTCTATGCCGGGAATGCACGTGTCGAAGCCCGGATTTACACGGGGCTCACGGGCGAATTCGCCGAGGAGATGGGGGCCTGCGCCATTATCCGCGGCGTGCGGAACACAACCGACTTCGAATACGAACGCACGATGGAGGCCACCAACCACCGGATCTACCCCGACATCACGACCGTGATGTTGTTCACCCCGGCGCCCGTGGCCGACATTTCGTCGTCGACGGTGCGCGAAGTGCTTTCGTTCGGCCGTTCGGTGGAAGAGTTCATGCCCGTGGGAGTAGATATTAACAAATACCTGTAATTTTATGATGGAATTCACAGCCGAAATGATCGCCGGGTTCCTGGGCGGTGAAATCGTCGGCGACAAGGAGGCGAAAGTACACACCGTATCTTCGATCGAGGAAGGCAGGGCCGGCTCGCTCAGCTACCTTACCAACCCCAAATACGAAGCCTGTATTTATACTACCGGAGCGTCGGTCGTGCTGGTCAACCGCACGTTCGAGCCCTCACAGCCGCTTTCGGCCACGCTCATCAAGGTCGACGACGCAGGCGCCTGTGTCCTGAAGCTGCTCGAAATGTACAATGCCGCAAAACCCCGCCGCAGCGGCATAAGCCCGCTGGCCTCGGTCTGCGCCGAAGCCCAGGTGGGCGAAGGGTGCTACATCGGCGACTTCGCGGTCGTCGAAGCCGGCGTGAAGATCGGCAACGGATGCCAGATCTATCCGCAGGTATACCTCGGAACGGGCGTAAGTGTGGGAGAAGGCACGATCCTCTATCCGGGGGTCAAGGTCTACGAAGGCTGTTGCATCGGACGCAACTGCATCCTGCACGCGGGCGCCGTGATCGGCGCCGACGGATTCGGATTCATGCCCAATGCCGCAGGCGGGTTCGACAAGATACCCCAGCTGGGCAACGTCGTGATCGAAGACGACGTGGAGATCGGCGCCAATACCTGCATCGACCGCGCCAAAACCGACTCGACGGTCATCCGCCGGGGCGTGAAACTGGACAACCTGATCCAGATCGGCCACAACGTGCAGGTCGGCGAGAACACCGTCTCGTCGGCACAGACCGGCATCGCAGGCACCTCGAAGGTGGGCAGCAACTGCTTCCTCGCGGGGCAGGTGGGCATCGCCGACCATGTCAACGTCGGCAACAATGTGAAGATCGGCTCGAAGAGCGGCCTGGACAAGGACGTGCCCGACGGCGAGATCCGCTTCGGCTACCCGGCGCTGCCCGGCATGCAGTACCACCGTTCGGCGACGGTCTTCAAACGGCTGCCCGAACTCGAAAAACGCGTGAACGAGCTGGAGAAGCAACTCGCAGCATCAAAAAAATAACCAACATCTTCGCATTATGAAAAACTTATTCCTTTTCGCAACAGCCGCAGCCGTGCTGTGCAGTTGCAGTAACCAGCCCAAGTACATCATCGACGGCGATATCGCCGGGCTCGAAGGAACGGTCTACCTGTACCAGGGCGACAGCCTGATCGACTCGGCAGCCGTCAAGGCCGGCAAGTTCCAGTTCAGGGGCAACGCCCAAACGCCGGGCGTACACTACCTGCTCGACTCGCGCGAGGGGCGCCCGCAGGCTTTCGCCATGCAGTTCATCCTCGAACCGGGCAACATCTCGATCAAGAGCGACGCCGAGGATCCACAGGTTCGCCATACCACCGGCACGCCGGCCAACGACGCCAGCGACGCCTATTCGGCAGCCAGCCGTGCCCTGATCAAGGAATACCGCGACCAGGCGACGACCGACGAGCGCCGCGAGGCCATCGAAAAGGAGTTCGAACAACTCACGCTTACGACGATCGACAACAACCGCGACAATTTCTTCGGCGTGGCGCTGATGCCCAACCGGGCCTACGAACTTTCGGGACAGGAAACCCTGGACGAAATCGCCAAGTTCTCGCCCGAGATGCAGCAGACCAAGGAACTGACCGACCTGAAGGCCTCGGCCGAACAGAAGCTCAAGACCGACGTCGGCCAGCCCTACATCGACATCGTGCAGAACAATGCCGAGGGGCAGCCCGTATCGCTCAAGTCGGTGATCGACAACCCGGCCAACAAGTACACGCTCGTGGACTTCTGGGCTTCGTGGTGCGGCCCCTGCATGGGTGAGGTTCCCCACCTGAAGCAGACCTACGACAAGTTCCACAAAAAAGGCTTCGAAATCTACGGTGTCTCGTTCGACCGCGACCGCGACAAGTGGCTCGCCGCCGTCAAGGACAACGGCATGGACTGGATTCATGTCAGCGAGCTGCAACAATTTGACAACCAAGCTGCCAAAGACTATGCGGTACAGGGTATCCCGTCGAATTTCCTGATCGACGCCCAGGGCGTGATCGTCGCCAAGAACCTGCGCGGCGAAGACCTCTACAAGAAAGTGGAGGAGCTCCTCGGAAAGTAGCCCGCCCCGAATAAAAAGCCCCTCCGAGCCGCAAATGCCCCGGAGGGGCTTTTCGATAAAACCACCCCGTCCTATGAAAAAAACACTCCTTTTCGCATCGGCCGCAGTCCTGTTATGCGGTTGCGGCACCGGATCCAAATACGTCGTCGAAGGCCACATCGCCGGGCTCGAAGGCACCGTCTACATGTTCGAGGGCGACAGCCTGATCGACTCGGCCGTCGTCGAAGGCGGCAAGTTCCGCTTCGAAGGCCCGGCGGACATCACCGCCCGGCGCACCGTCACCGATTCGCGCGAAGGGGAGGTGCAGCGGTTCGGGACGATGTTCTTCCCCGAACCGGGGACGGTTTCGATCGAGGACAACCCCGACGCCCCGACCGGGTCGACCCGTGTGACGGGCACCCCGGCAAACGATGCAAGCACCGCTTTCTGGGCGTCGGCCATGGCGCTGATGGATGAATACCACCGGGAAGGCACCTCCGAAGGACGTCGCCGGGAGATCGAAGACGAACTGGGCGGGCTCCCCCGCAAAACGGCGGATGCCAACCGCGACAATGCGTTCGGAATCATAGCCCTGGAAGGGATGGCCCCCACGCTTTCGGGACAGGAGCTGCTCGACCGGATCGCCGAATTTTCGCCAGGGATGCAAAAGTCCCGGGAGTTGTCCGCGCTCAGGACGGTTGCGGCGCAACGTCTCAAGACCGACATCGGCCAGCCCTACATGAACATCATGCAGGGCGATGCCGACGGACAGATCGTCACCCTGACCTCGGTGATCAACAACCCGGCCAACAAATACACGCTCGTGGACTTCTGGGCATCGTGGTGCGGCCCCTGCATGGAGGAGGTTCCCCATCTGAAGCAGGCTTACGACAAGTTCCACGGCCGGGGCTTCGAAATATACGGCGTATCGCTGGACAACGACAACGACAAATGGCTCGGCGCCATCCGCGAGCACGGCATGGGCTGGGTGCAGGTCAGCGACCTCAACGGCTTCGACAACCTCGCGGCGAAAGACTATGCCGTGCAAAGCATCCCGTCGAATTTCCTGATCGACTCCCAGGGCCGGATCGTCGCCAAGAACCTGCGCGGCGAAGACCTTTGCAGCAAAGTCGCCGAATTGCTCGCCGAGTAATCCGTCCTGCGCGGGGATACCCGTCCGCCTCCGCTCAGAGCCGCCGGAACGGTTCTTTGCAAAAAGCCGAAACGGCCCTGCCCGAAAACACGAGCACGGCCTTACGGGCATCCCTCGACCCGAACACCATGCAATGCCGGAAATATATTCCAGCACGCAAATTCGGGATGCTTCCGACTACCGGATCTTCATCCGCTGCGGCGAGGCGTCCCACATATTGAAATATCGGAAGAAGCGCCTGTCTTTATTCCGAATAACGAAGGGATAACAACCTGCTTAAAAAAATGCAACACCAGGAGACATACCGCATCATGGGCATCGACCCCGGCACCAATTACATGGGGTACGGGGTGCTGGAAATCGAGGGGCGCAACGTCCGTTCGGTCGTACTGGGCGACATCGACCTGCACAAACTGACCGATCCCTATGCCAAGCTACGTTATATCTTCGAGCGGGTCGGAGCGCTGATCGACCAGTACGCCCCGCGCGAAGTGGCGTTGGAATCGCCTTTCTTCGGCGAAAACGTGCAGTCGATGCTCAAACTCGGGAGGGCACAGGGCGTGGCCATGGCGGCTGCGCTGAGCCGCGGCCTCGCCGTTTCGGAATACGCCCCGATGCGCATCAAACAGAGCATCACGGGGCGCGGTTCCGCCGCCAAGGAACAGGTCGCAGCCATCGTCTGCCGCATCCTCTCGATAGATCAGCCCCCCAGACGGCTCGATGCCACGGACGGCATGGCCGTAGCCTTGTGCCACCACTTCACAACGACCAGCCCGCTCAACACGGCCCTGGGCGACGAGCGCGTAAAAGGGCTGGGCGGCGGCAAAAAAGCAGCTTCGAAACGCGGCTCCCAGAGTTGGGAGAAATTTCTGAAAGACCATCCCGACCGGGAGCTCAAATAAACCTCACAGACCCATAGCATGAAAAGAATCTCTGCCATTTTTATCGCCACGGCACTCTTATCCGGCTGCGGCAGTCCTCATTACACCGTCACCGGGCGTTACGGCCTCGCACCGGGCGACTCGGTATACCTGCTGGGCAGCGGCGATGAGGTGCTTGCAGCCGGAGTCATGGATACAGATACGACCTTTACGCTGAAAGGACGCATTGCAGCGTCCAAACTGGCATCCCTGTCCGACCGCTATGCCACGGTAGAACCGGCCATGCTCTTCCTCGAAGCGGGCACCATCCGGATCGAACCCAGAAACGGCTCCGGCTACCGGGTCACGGGCACCCGGCTCAACGACCGGGCGGACTCGGTTTACCGGTCTTGCGCGGCGCTCGACGCCCGCCTCCGGGACGAAAAGCTATCGGGCGGAAATCCGGAAACGATCCGGGCTATCGCATCGGAACGCGATGAGGTGATTTCAACAGCCGTCAGGGCCAACAACGACAACCTGCTGGGGGCATATCTGTTCCGGCAATTCCAATCGTCCGGCTCCCCTGCCGGCGTCCGGGAACGCCTTGCGGAGTTCTCCCCCGAGATGCGGGCACACCCGATTCTGAGAGGAGTGCTCGCGCGGATTGAAGCAGTCGAGAAGACAGCTATCGGCCAGCCGTACACCGACCTCGCCCTGTGCGACGCCGAAGGTGCCGCTATCCCGCTGTCATCCGTTGCGGGAAAGACGAACTGGGTTCTGCTCGACTTCTGGGCGACCTGGTGCGCCCCCTGCTGCCGCGAAATCCCCCACCTGCGCGAGGCATACGCCGCCTACAAAGCCAAAGGGTTCGAAATTTACTGCGTCTCGCTCGACAACGACGAGGCGAAATGGCGGTCGTTCACATCGGATAACGACATGCCGTGGATCAATGTCCTGGGCATCGACGCGGACAAGCAGAGCACGGCGGCCGCAGCCTACGGGATCACGTCGATCCCCGCGAACTTCCTGATCTCGCCCGACGGCATCATCGTAGCGAAGAACCTGCGCGGCGGGGAGCTTTCGAAGAAACTCGCCGAAATGCTGAAATAGCCGTGGCAACAACCCCCTGATAATCCGACCGGTGTATGTTTCCGATACAAAACGGGCCATCTTTTTATTAAAATATTTACGGAATAATTTGCGTGTTTAGGATTTTCACCCTATATTTGCACCTGCAATTCGGCACCGTAGCTTAATTGAATAGAGCATCTGACTACGGATCAGAAGGTTACAGGTTTGAGTCCTGTCGGTGTCACTCTCAAAATCAACCACTTACAGCAATGTAGGTGGTTTTTTCGTGTCTTGTTTTCAGCCCGTTTTCCGTCGGTTTTTACAGTTTGTGTAAACCAATGTGTAAACCGAATTTTCCCGATGAACACAACAATCGAGGCGGTACTCTACACATCCAAAACATTATCCAACGGACAGCATCCCATTATGTTACGGCTGACGAAGAACCGAAAACGAAAGTACATCAGTCTGCACATTTCACTTGCTCCGCAATACTGGGATGCAGAAAAGTGTAAACCGCGCCGTAACTGTCCCGACAAAGAGCGCATCGAAGCCCTTATCCAACAGAAAACGCAGGAACTCCAAAGTCAGGTCATGGACTTCAAGACCAGCGATAAAGAATACACGCTGAACACGCTTGTCGAAAAGGCATCCCGCAAGGTCGTGCGCCGTACCGTCGGTGATTATCTGAACGACTACATCGACCGCCTGTTGGCCGAGAAACGTGTAGGCAACGCCAAAACCTTTCAGGAACTCCGCACCTCGCTGACGAAATTCTGCCGTTCGCTGGACTTTTATTTTATCGACATCGACGCCGAATGGCTGAAACGGTACGAACAATGGTTGCGGGTGGAACGGCATTATTCCGACAACTCCATCGGCATCCGTTTCCGTTCGTTAAGGGTGCTTTACAACAGCGCAATCACAGACGGTCTAATCAGGAAAACGGACTACCCTTTCGACACGTTCAAAGTGAGCCGATTCAAGGAAGCCACGGCCAAACGGTCGCTGACAAAGGAAGATATTCGGCGGATTATGGATTGCGAGGTGCGGACGCTGACCAAGTACCCCAAACCATTCCTGCAACTGGCAAAGGACTTGTTCCTGTTCAGCTACCTGTCGTGCGGCATCAATCTGACCGACATTCTGCACATCCGCTATGCCGACATCGTGGACGGGAGACTGGTTTTCAACCGTCAGAAAACGGGTAAACTCCTGTCGTTCCAACTCCAACCCGCCGCACTCGACATTCTCGACAAATACCGTCAGCCGAACGCACATCCGCAAGACTACATCTTTCCTGTTTTAAGGCGTTCTGTTCACGTTACAGCACAACAGCAGTACGGACGGGTGCAACGGACGAACAAGCGGATAAATCGCTATCTGAAACTAATCGGCGAGCATCTGCACCTGCCTATCACGCTCACGACATACGTTGCTCGGCACTCGTTCGCCACCGTGCTCAAAAGGTCGGGAGTTTCGACATCCATCATCAGCGAATCGCTGGGGCACAGTTCGGAAAAGATTACGCAAATCTACCTCGATTCGTTCGAGAACTCGCAGATAGACGCGGCGATGCAGAATTTATTGTAGCATGGAGCAAGGACAAACTTTGTAAAAGGGTCTAAAAGATAAACCCTTTTACAATGTCTGTCCTCTTTTCAGTAAGGATTTATCTGCTTCGGCGGGTAATCCTTTTTTTCTTTTTCGTATATTTGGGTTATCTAACCCTTAAAAATATGGATAAGAACGCCCAATTATTCCAATATGATTTGGATTGGAAAACATTTCAGCGAGTGCTGTATTACACAAAAAAGTATTATGGAATGGATGCTTCGTATTTCTATGAAGACAATCCATTCGAAAGCGAAGAAGAATTTGTGTTCATCTGTTTTCAGCAAGCAACAGAATTTTTTATACGAGATAAAACAATCGCCAAGTATATTGAGCCGATAGCAGAGGACGAGAAAGAAGTACTCTTATGGGTATTTCGATGTATCGACTGGGCTTTCATCCGAGCCAAGTTAAGAAAACAGGCGGAAGGAGACTCTTTTGAGGATTGTATAGATATAGGAGAATATTACCATCAGACAATGCGCAAAGAGTTGCTGGAACTCTATTTGTTCTGCAAAGCAACCCCCATCCGTCCCAAAATGACGAACGAAATAACCCTTACTATCAATAAGGGCGTCAAAAACTTTCACCGTAAAATCACTATCCCGAATTACAGTAATTGGATGTTGCGTTCTGCTTTATTGCATTACTGCGAAGAGCATTTAGGAGACATCCATTCCGTGGAAGAAGCCCGAACAGCATTGAAAGGTTTTCAGAAAGCAGGACGCACATCCTCCAATCCCATTGCAGACTGCATCATCTACGGAACATATTCGATGTTAAAGGATGTTACGAAAGACCCGAAAGTTACCAGCACGAGACTATGCAAAATCATCACCTATTTCCTTTATTATCTTAAAATGATTGGTGATGATGAAGTGGTTGATGAACAGTTGGTAGCAGGACGCATTAAATATATGCTGAAAATGGATAAAAAGCCCCGCTTTATCCCAATGAGCTATTCGGAGATGAACGACGCAGAACGTGCCGCATTTGAAGAAGAAATGCACCGCCCATTGCATAACCCGCGTTTCGACGATTTGCTGTAATCCGATTTACATACTCCGATTTTAGAAAGAATAGGTCGCATTTTCGCTGCCTATTCTTTCTCTTTTTTGGTCGTAGAAAGTGGGTAATTTGTACCTGAAACCATAACGAATATGGTGGAGGGAAAAGCCTTGCCCATATGTAAAAACAGGCATAAAAAATTTATTTATTATGACAACATGTCATTTTTCAAAACGGGCCAATCTGCCCTATCTTGAAGAAGCCGTCATGAATGGCTATCGTATGACCATCGTATTGGAGTACGACGGAAATTTCTACTATCGTGTACGGGTACATGAACCCAACGGAACAATTATGTTTCTGATGTATCTCAATGACGAAACGTACACGACCATACAGCAGATGTTAAGTTGCCGTATGGTGAAATCCGTTGCAACGGGACGTTTTGACCTCTCACATGCGAATTACCCGCTCTCCTATCAGGGAATGCCCCTGCTGAAAATGCACCTGAACCGTGTATTTCGCTTCACACACAAAAACATTTCTTTTACTTTCAGCCGTTAAGAATGATTGTTAGAGAATTTGAAATCAACAAGGGAGAGTGGCTCTCGGACGTAATTAAGGAGATCCCGACGAACACCATCCTTAACAAAACAATGACGGGTTGCGGCGCAACGACGTTAGAAATTAATGCCGCCCGTCATTCCATTATCATCGAGCCGAATGTACCCGTTATCGTCGGGAAAAAGGCTCAACATTCGTTCCTTTTTGCCGTGTACGAGGGAACGAGTAAAGAGGATGTGAAAGCCTATCTTGCAGGAGAACCCGACGGCTATCGTAAAATCATTACGACGCCCGAAGGCTTCGACAAAAAGGTACTGCCTGCCATGTATGAAACGAATACTCCGATATTCGAGGATTATTTCTTGCTTTTTGATGAGTGCGAAAAGGCCATACAGGATGTGGGCTACCGCGGTGATATTTACCTGCCCGTCGAGGATTTTTTCAGGTTCAGAAACAAGGCAATGGTTTCGGCAACGCCCATCGTTCCGTCCGACCCTCGTTTTGAAGAGCAGAGTTTTGAAATGTTGCGTATCGTCCCGACCTACGATTACCGACAACCGCTAACGGTCTGCATTACCAATAATACGGTCAGGGTATTGCGGATTTTGCTGGCGCGGTTCAACAAGGAGAACGAAAAAACCTGCATTTTTCTGAACTCCACAGACACGACATTGAGCCTTATTCAGACACTCAAACTGCAAGGACGGTGCAAAGTCTTTTGTAGCGAAAAAAGCGTCAAGAAACTCAAAAGACAAGATTTCTCGGAGGTGAGCGATAACCTTACGGAGTTGGCCGAGGTCAATTTCTTTACCAGCCGTTTCTACTCGGCGGTGGACATCAAGTTGGACTACCAGCCGAATGTCATTGTGCTGACGGACGTATTCCGCGCTCCTTATTCGATGATAGACCCGCAGACAGAGGTCGTGCAAGCTATCGGGCGGTTCCGTAACGGTGTGGCGCAGGCATACCATATAACGAATACGAGCGACAACCTGCCCTGTATATCCCGTGAAGCGCTCAATCACCAGCTGACAAGCGCCGAGAATATCTACAAGCAGGTAGCGGCCATTAAGACCGAAAACGACATAGAACGGGAGACTTTATTACAAGCTATGGGTGGGATGGATTACAAAAGGTTCATTACCCGCGACGGGAAACGCAACCATTTCATGTGGGACAATGCGTGGGAGGACGAGAAAATCAGCGGATATTACCAATCTCCCTCCGCATTGGAGGCGGCTTACACAGATGCACCGTTCCACACGAAAATACATCATTACAAAGCCACCGTTACAGACGAAGACCGTCTGCGCAGACAGTCGGGAAGATTGAACGCAAAAGAGTTGTGGCAGGAGGTAACGGCACAACTGACCAAACTGACGGAAGACAAGCCCGATGCCGAAGCGTCCTATCTGATGGAGGAGTTAGGGGACGAGTTCAGCGTAATGGTGAAAGCGTTCATGCAACTCGGCGCAAAGCGTATCGAAACATTAGAGTACGACAGGCGCAAGATAGAAGCCGCATTGGGCTGTGATGCCGAAAATCGGCTGCTGACCTCCGAGAAAATGCAGCAGGCCGTATATGGTCGGTTCCACACGGACGATATTGTCCCCGCTAACGAGGTCAATACATTTATGCGGCAGTTGATAAACGATAACGGCATTCCGTTCAACAGTCGGGTGGACAGGAAAATAATCGGCCTGTTCTTCGAGTTGGAGGACTGCAAGCAGGGAGGAGCAAGGGCCTTTAAGTTCGGACGGAAGAAGTTCGAGTTTTAGAGACTGATAGACAGAGGACAGACATTGACAAGGGGTCTATAATTCATACCCCTTGACAATGTTTGTCCTTTTACTGACTGAATTTTTATTGTAGATACCAGCATCGGAACCGATAACAATTACCTGTCAACTGAACAAACGATGCAAAACCTTGCCCGAAAAGGTATCGTTAGCCTACTTTGTAAAGGCTCTCGATATGCAGGAACAATATAATGCAGTTATAGAACAGGTAGAGCAAAACAAACTCGATAAGGAAGATTTCAAAGGTTTTGCATTTGAATAACAGCCAGCAAATAAAGAATCCATATACAGCCCTCATGCTAACGCATGCAGGGCTTTTCCCATTTAATGAGAGAAGATGACATATTTTTCCAAATTCTCTACTTATAAAGACGTTCAAAATTGTGTCATTCATTTTCCTTATCTCTTTATATGGTGTGCCGTAGGCACTCATTGAAAAGGTAGGTGATTTCATTATAAAATAGCAAAAGGATGGTTTAAGGAGTGAATGCTGCTTAATACAGCATGAAATTCACTATCTTCGTACTATTAGAATATTGAAATAATGGACAATTCGAGATTGAAATACTATGCAACCGACGATTGCATAAAACGAGTAGCAGAAAAATATATCGATGATTATGCTATGGATTTAGACGCTATCTGTAAAAAGAAAAGCAACAAGACATTTTTGATAATGGAGCGCGATTCTGAGAAACAAAATCCAATAACGTTAGCCACATTGGAGAAACATAGCAACAATTTTTACTGTATAGAGCTAATAAGTCCATTTAATATACTGTTAATACAAACGAGAATTTTTCTTCATGCATCTCAAGAAGTAATACCATCCGTATTCCCTCAAAATATCAAAGGAGAATGGATACAAGGGAAAACTCCATTAAAAATAGTAAATGATGCTCTTTCTGCTCAGTATCTTGGTTATAAGATTTCGTGCCTAACATTAATGATAATGACTTTAGAGTGTTTCGTAAACGAGAATATTCCAAATGATATTGATAAAGGCTTAGATGGAAAGGAGCAAAAAATTGATAAAGAATACATTGAACGTCGTTGGGATTTAAAACAGAAAATGCTTGAAATTGGAAATATCAATAAAATCTATAATCCACAATACCAATCACTGATTTCTGATATTATTCCATTGCAAAAATTGCGCAATGAATTTGTGCACCTTAAATCAGATAAACCTAATTCATTCGATGATCCTTGTGTAGATTGTTATGAAAAATTATTCAGCACAGATTTGGCTTTATCGTTCAATAAAATTATAGAATATATAAAACTGGTTAAGCCCGATATTGTTTTAGATTAGTTGATAGCAAACGCTCCGATATTAAGTCGGGGCGTTTTTATCTATATACTCCACACAAACAGATACATGGACTAAAGCCCCTCCCCCTTGTTTAATGTGAAATCAATAAAAAAGCCATGAAAACATTGGACAGAAAGGCGGCGGAGATTTTCCGCGCATTGTTGGCTCTGCAAACAACCAAAATCGACAATTCGGACGGTACTTATATGCCCGTCCACATTGAACTGATCGGCCGCATCGACAACTACAACTTTTTCTCGCTGGCTCATTACGGCCAACAGAACGGAGATGCTATGCGCGACCCCGAAATGCTCTTTGCCCTGCACAAAGAATCGCAGCAATTCATTCCGTACTACTATCGCAATGATTATTGCGGCATCGAGCAGAACAGCGTGAAATGGTCGGAAGATGGCGTCTTTCTGAACCGTCGCTTACAGGCAGAACACACCACATTCGCTAACCAATGGCTCCGCAACATAGCCGCTCAACAGCATATCCTATGACAGCACAACGATTGGTAGAGAACTGCGTACTTACGAATCAAACCGCAGTCGTGGATGAAATGCTGAATAAGCACTTGCTTCCCGAAGAATATATCTATCCGTTCTTGGGTGATGTGATGGAATGGTGGTTGATTGATTCGTGGCTGGCCGAACGACTGAAACGAGAGGGTGAGGTTATCATCGACGAATACGATTGCTGTTGGTGGGGCAGGTTAGCGAGCGGGCAGGCTATCTGTATGGACAGCGTTATACAAAAGATAGCCGCAGGATAACGCAACGGATGTTACATATACTTCGTCTGTCGGGTTACTGATTATCGGTTACTTGTGTCCCTTACGGCTATTACCAAACCGTCAAAACAGATTTTAAGTCGGCATATTCTCGATAATTGAGAGTTGGAATGATTTGCAACTCCCGATTTGAGGGAATATGTCGGCTTATTCTTTATAATTCAATCTGCAACAGTTCCGAGAAATCGGAAAGATGTTTTGCTTTTTAGTTTGTCTTGTCTATCTTTGTGGGACATACGACAAACACGGAAAGTGTTGCTTGTTCTCGAAAGTCGAACGTAGGAAATTCACTTTTTAGCAGAGAAAGGCAGACATCTTGCCGCGTCATATCCATTTGTGGATATAGGCGTGGGGCTGTTGCTTATTTATGCTATAAGGTTTCCTACGACCTGACTTTCTAAAATAAGTTTTCAGCACCACGCTTTCTGTTTCTTAAAAATCAAACTTTAACCGTCGCGTTGGTGCGTAGCGACAACCTAAACTTATTGCAACTATGAAAAAGTTGTTTCTTATTGTGGCCGCTATGTTTGCGGCAGTTTCTTTCTCGGCTTGCTCCGATGATGATGACAAAGATGCGTCGATTGTCGGAACATGGATGATTGCTCATAGCGAAGGCTGGGTAATTTATAGCGACGGAACCCGTGATGATTTTAACGATGATTATCCGAATGACATTGATTATTACTATTGGACTTATATGTTCGATGAAAAGGGAACGTGTGTGCGGAAAAGCTATACTGACCATGCAGAAGATGATGAACATCCAGACTATTTTACCTACACTATTAATGGAAAAACACTTACTTTGAAAGAATCAAAAGGCGCATTTCAAAATGTGTTCGAAATTAAATCATTAACATCTCAATCGCTTGTTCTTTATGAAAAAGGAGAAAAAGAAGATGGTGAAAAATACGAACGAACATATACTTACAAGAAAATCTGATTTTTCGTCATAATCAAATGAGTGACAAACTTGTGCCAAAGAGTTAACTTTTAGACCCTCGGCACAAGTTTGTCCTTTTTATTTTACTTGCATAAGTCATAAATTTTTCGTATATTTATATCATAATCAAACATATAATTAACAACATAAATTTTAGCTAAAATGAACAAAACACCAAAAACAGAATGACGGCACGGCGGCGATGAACAGCGCATGATGATTTGAAAAGTCGTTGCCTATGATAACTTTTACGGGATGTGCCTGACCGTATCGCGCAAACCCGATGAATTTACGCCCTGCGATTTTATGTATATTCTGCCTGACGATACAGATAAGGATATCCCCGTAACACTAACCTTTCAACGCAGAGGGCAGATAACGGTACAGATGCAATGTGCATTGATAGAATCCAACACAGAAATATTGCTCCTTATGCCGAATATCCTTGAATGGGGACATGATAAGATAAACCTATTCGAATTACATATAAAAAGCGATACGGTTATTATTAACTATACAACAACAGAGGGCAAGCAAAGAGATTTCAAATTCCCGTTGGCTGGGTTTAAGGAGAAATATTTGGAACAATTTATATAAATTATCTATCTTTGCTCATACGATATGCCGAAACTTTATATCATAGCGGGTTGTAACGGTGCAGGGAAAACGACTGCATCCTACACCGTATTGCCCGAAATGCTCGGTTGCAAAGAGTTCGTCAATGCCGATGAAATTGCAAAAGGGCTGTCGCCGTTCAATCCCGAAAGTGTGGCCATTGAAGCAGGGCGACTGATGTTGCAACGTATGGAAGACTTACTTGCCGAGGGCGCGGATTTTGCATTTGAAACGACGCTGGCAACTCGTTCCTATGTGAAATTTATCGAACGAGCACACGCGAAAGGCTACTTTGTATCTCTACTTTATTTTTGGCTACCGACACCTGAACAAGCTATCGAGCGTGTTGCAACACGCGTGAGCGAGGGCGGACATAATATCCCGTCGGATGTCATTCGCCGTCGTTATGCGAACGGGATTAGGAATCTTGTAACACTTTACACGCCGATTTGTAATTTCTGGACGATATACGACAATAGTTCTGCAGACGCAGAAATTAAAATCATCGCTTCGGGAGAGAAAAACACAACAATCCAAATAGAAGATACGTTATCCTACAAAACAATTACAGACTATGAGCGAGATTGAAATAAAACAAATGCAGGAGAAAATC
>OGQV01001621.1_pt1 | contig 15857 bp, 13 predicted proteins | sample 1553311 | NCBI WGS metagenome assembly OGQV01 (sample SAMEA2579976, study PRJEB22360) | human gut metagenome
AGGCCACATTAAGTGGCCTTCGGCTCGTGCGGAATCTACGGAAAACTCGCCCTGCCCCTCCCGACCGGAGCTACGTTGCCTTTGTTGCGAATCCTCGTGCCCGTTGGCCGGCGCGCCCCACGCATAACCCTTAGGTCGGTGGGCTGATGGGTTGGGTCCCGTTGGGCTACAGGGTTGAAAGGAAGGTGGACAGGCGGCGAAGGCCTTCGTCTAGGTCTTTGTCGGAGACGCAGTAGCTTAGGCGGATGTGGCCTTCGGTGCCGAAGCAGTCGCCCGGGACTAGGGCTACGTTTGCCTCTTCGATGGCTTTGATGCAGAAGTCTTCGCTGGTTAGGCCGTACTGTTTAATGCTGGGGAAGGCGTAGAAGGCGCCGGCTGGTTCCACTACGTCGAGATCCATGGCGTTTAAGGCTGCGAGTACGCGTTCGCGGCGGGCTCGGTAGACTTTGAGCATGGGGGTTGGGTCGACGGTGAGGGCTTGAGCTGCGGCGTCCATTTCGAAGGAGACGGCGCTCGATACTAGGTATTGGTGGGCCTTTGCGATCTCGGCGATGACGGGGGCTGCGGCTGCGAGCCAACCCAAGCGCCAGCCGGTCATGGCCCAGGGCTTGGAGAAGCTCTCGATGATCACCGTCTGCTCACGCAGCTCCGGGTGTCGCTGGGCAAAGCGCTCGTAGCCGTCCACATAGACGAGGCGGTTGTATACGTCGTCGCAGACCACGTAGATACCCGTCTGTTCCGCCACGCGCGCTACGGCATCGAGTGAGGCCGCGTTGAGGATGCAGCCCGTGGGGTTGTTGGGCGAGCAGATGACGATGGCCTTAGTCGCCGGCGTCACGCATGCACGAAGCGCGTCCTCGTCAATCTGAAATTGCGCAGGCTCCGTATCCAAAAAGACCGCCTTGGCGTGGTTGGCCACGACGATGCTTTCGTACAGGCCAAAGGCCGGCGTGGGGATGACGACCTCGTCGCCGGGGTTGAGCATAGCCATAAATGTTGCCGACAGGGCCTCGGTCGCGCCGTCGGTCAGGATGACCTCATCGGCCGAAAACGCAAGGCCCGCGTCCCCCATGTAGGCAGATAACGCCTCGCGCAGGGCGGGGCGACCGTTGTTCGGCGGATAGTGCGTGTCACCGCGGTCCAGTGCGGCGGTCACCTCGGCGCTAATCACATCGGGCGTGGGAAAATCGGGCTCGCCGAGCGCGAGCGCGATGCACCCCGGATGCTGGGCGGCGAGCGCGTTGATCCGGCGGATACCGGAGGGCTTGAGCGTGGCAAGCGAGGTATTCATGGGCAGACGCATGGCATTCCTTTCGTGAGGGTTGCACTAGGATAGCGCGGCGGAGCGCCGTCATACGGTGTAACCTAAACGGAAACCGACCGGAAAGGAGGCGGCATGGAGACGACCGCACGCGGCGATGTACCAAAAACACTGCATAACATCGCGTTTGTCAGTATTTCCGAGAGCGCCGATCTTGAGTTTTTACTCTGGGACCTGCAGGATGCCATCGCCGCCTATGCACAGCTTTCCGGCACTGTGCTCCCCCACCCGGTCGATTTGGAGGCGGATGATTCCGGCAGCGTTGCCGGTGCCGCCGATGGCATTGTGTTCGCCGTTGAAGATGCACCCAATGATGAAGCGATGGCGCCCATTAAGCAGATGCTCGACCGCTTTGGCGGCGCAGGGACGCGTGCCTATGTTGTTGTCCAGGCCGACGTCGGCGGCCTCGAGCGGGCGCACGGGCTCGTCGTGCGCCTGCGAGCGGCGTGCGACCTTCGTGGGCTGTCATGGTGCGGCGGCGTTGTCGTCTGTACCGGCAGCGGCTTCGCGGCGCTTCGTCGCTCCCCGCGCATGGGACTCTTGCGGCGACCGTTTTCGGAAGCGATGGATAAGCTTGTGGGCGCTGTGCGCATGGGCTGCTCCGTCAAGCATGCACAGCGACTTGGCGGTGGCAATGCCGCCAACGTCGACGCCGACGGCATGGTTTGCGCCGAGCCAGCCGTGCCCGCGCCGATCTGGCGAGGCGTTCTGAAACACCTCGGCGCCCGCACTCAATCAATAATCTAAATTAATAAGCTGCCCAGTCAACGGCTTCACTCCAACGCTCGACAAGCCGCTCCAAACGCCACGCCGCGTTGGCAGGACTCGTCGACGGCAGCACGATGGCGGGTAGCCCCGTCCGCTCTTGTAGATAGCGTTTGTAGAGCCGCCCGGCCGCGCCGCCGTTGCAGATAACGACCTCAATCGGCGTGACATCGGTAATGTGCTCGATATGCGCCGGCACAACGTTGCGAATGCTCGCGTCGCTTGAGCCCTTGATGTCACAGCTCTCGATCACGTCCCACAGGGCCACACCGCCGTTGAGCAGCATAGCCCGCTTGGCAGCAACCGAGGCGTCGAGCGTCGCGGGCTCGCCGCTCGCCAAAGAGTCTCCCTCGTTGGGCGGCACGGGCACACCGAGGCATGCGGCCATCACACGCCAAAAGCGATTCTGAGGGTTACCGTAATAAAAGGCATTGGCACGCGAGAGCACCGAGGGAAACGACCCCAGCACCAAAACGCGCGAGCGCCGGTCGAACACGGGCTCAAACCCATGCTCAATATGTTGATAGCCCTCGTCAGACACAGGCATGGGCTAGGCTCTCAGCAGATAACGCACCTCATAGGGCGCAAGTTCAAGGGAGCCCGGCAGCTCGACCGTGGGTGCATCGTCGGCAAGCAGGTCGACGAAGGAGCCGTTGAGTTCGCCGGCTCCAAAGGTATAGGGCTCGTTCACGGCATTGACCGCCACGAGCACCGTCGCATCGTCGTAGGCGCGCTCGAACAGCAGCTGCTTGTTCTGGATCACCACGTTGCGATAGGCACCATAGTTGAGGGCACGGGCCGCCGCGTCGTCTGCCGAGCGCAGGTGCGCGAGCTGCTTGATGAAGGCCGTCAGCTCGTTGGGCGCAGGCTCATCGAGCGCAGGTCGCAGCGCCCAGTCACCATCGGGGCCGCCCTTTTCGCCAGGAATCCCCCACTCGCTGCCATAGTAGACGCACGGAATGCCCGGCATGCCAAAGAGCATGCCATAAGCGGGGCGCAGACAGGACTTGTCGGTAAGGATGCTCGCCAGGCGCGGCACATCGTGGTTGTCGACAAACGACAGCAGATGCTTGCCGCGATAAATGCACCACGGGTCACCGCCAAACTGGCGATGCAGCGAGTGGGCGATCTCGAACATGTTGACCGAGTTAAAGCTGGAGTACAGGCCCTTGTAGCACTCGTAGTTGGTGCAGGAGTCAAGCATCTCGTCATTGACGATCTGGTTGTAGTCGCCGTGGAGCGTCTCACCAATCAGCACAAAGTCGGACTTGAGCTCACGGGTAAAAGTATGCAGACGACGCATAAAATCGCGATCGAGCATATAGGCGACGTCCAAGCGCAGGCCGTCGATGCCAAAGCCCTCGGCCCAGCGACGCACGGACTCAAGCAGGTAATCGACCACGGCGGGGTTTTGCAAGTTGAGCTTCACAAGCTCAAAATGGCCTTCCCAGCCCTCGTACCAAAAGCCGTCGCCATAGCAGGAGTCGCCGTCAAAGCTAATGTGAAACCAGTCCTTGTAGGGCGAGTCCCACTTGCGCTCCTGAACATCGCGGAAGGCCCAAAAACCGCGACCGACATGGTTGAAGACGGCATCAAGCACCACACGGATGCCATGGGCATGCAGTGTCTCGCACACGGCGGCAAAGTCGGCATCCCCACCCAGGCGACGGTCGATATGGCGCAGGCTGCGCGTGTCGTAACCGTGACTGTCGGATTCGAGCGGCGGGTTAATGAGCACAGCACCGATGCCGAGTTCCTGCAGGTAGCCGGCCCATTGGGCGATTTTCATAATGGGAGCATCGGGGTTAGGCGCGGCGTTGGCAGCCTGGGCGAGTTCATCCTCGGCAACGGGCGCGGCGTTTTCGCGCGGAGCTCCGCAAAAGCCCAGCGGATAGATCTGATAGAACGTCGTCTCGTATGCCCACATAGCAACCTCCCGGCAATCTTTCACGCAACGCCATCCATTGTATGCCCGCCGCGCATCCCCCAAAATAAGTTGCGGTGAAATAGGGACTGTTGAGACCAATAAACCGGGCAAACAGTCTCTATTCCACCGCAACTGATGAGGGAACGTGATTAGGCGACGGGCTTTGCGCGGCGTATGGCCGGGAACAGCACCGTAATGGCGAGGATGACGCCCACGACGGTAATCGCCCCGCCCGCAAAGCCAATCCAGGCGATACCGGGGCCCGACACCACGGCGCCGCCGATCGCGGTGCCCGTGCCGATACCCAGATTAAACAGGCCCGAGAAAATCGACATGGCGACAGCCGACGAGTCCGACGGCGTGTACTTGATAAGCTCGGCCTGGAACGCCACATTGAAGGCCGTGGCGCAGCAGCCCCATAGCGCGCAAACAGCGAGAACGGCGACGAGCGACGGTGCAACCGGACCCATGAGCAGCAGAGCCACAGGCACGCCGGAGAGCGTGATAGCCAAGAACGGGAACCGGTGCCCGTCGAACAGGCGGCCGAACAGCCAGCTGCCCACCAGGCCGGAGCAGCCGAACGCCGTCAGCGTCATGGTGATGGCGCTTGCGTCGACATGGGCGACCTGCGCTAGGAAGGGCTCGATATAGCTGTAACCCGCGTAGTAGCCGGTCGCCATAAAGACCGTGACCGCGTAGAGCGCAATCAGGAACGGGTTCTTGAGCAGCTCGGGCAGCTGTTTGACGGTAAAGCGCTCGCCCGCCGGCATGGCCGGGAACACGGCGGCCTGGTACACCACCGCAGCGGCAGAGAGGGCCCCAACCACGGCAAACGTCATACGCCAGCCCACGGCCAGGCCAATGGCGCGGCCGAGGGGCAGGCCAAAGATCTGCGCGATGGACGAGCCCGTAGCGATCATGCTGATGGCGAGCGCCCCGTGACGGGTGTCGACCAGGCGCGAAGCCATGATCGAGGCGACCGACCAGAACACGGCATGCGCGCAGGCGACCACCAGGCGCGCGCAGACCAGGATGGGATATGTCGGTGCCACAGCGGACAGGAACTGACCCAGAGAAAACACGGCGAGCACGCCGAGCAGCATACGCTTGAACTCAAAGCGCGAGGCAAACACCACGAGTGGCAGCGACAGCAGCATGACGCCCCAAGCATAGACCGAGATCATGATGCCTGCCTGGGCCTCGGTGAGCGAGAACGACGCGGCGATATCAGTCAAAAGGCCGATGGGCATGAACTCCGACGTGTTGAATACGAACGCGCAACAGGCGAGCCCGATAAGCGGGAGCCACTGCTTGAGCGTAATGCCGTCATGCCTTGCCTGAGTCATACAAAACCTTTCCGATTGTCTTGAGCGGGGGCGATTATATAGCAACGGCCCCGCATCCGTCAGCGACAGATGCGGGGCCGCAATCAACTCGATACGCAGAGGTTACGCCGTCAATAAATAACTAAGCCAACCCTAGCAATATGCCCATCGAATGGACGACAAACGCCACGATCCAGGCGACCGTCACCTGAAACGCAAACACGGCCACGGCGTAGCGCGCTCCCAACTCGCTCTTGACGGCGCCGATGGACGCCACGCAGGGCGGGTACAGCAGCGTAAAGACCAGGAACACGTAAGCGGTAAACGGCGAAAACATAGTTGACAGCACCGCGGGCGACGTTGCGCCCAAAAGCACCGTGAGGGTCGAGATGACGCTCTCCTTGGCGATAAGTCCGGTGACGAGCGCCGTCGACGCACGCCAGTCGCCAAAGCCGAGCGGCGCCAGCGCCGGCGCGATAATGCTACCCAAACCGGCAAGCAGACTCTGCGACTGATCGGCGGCCACATTAAAGCGGATATCGAACGTCTGGAGGAACCAGATGACCACGGTGGCGGCAAAGATAATGGTAAAGGCCTTGGTAATAAAGTCTTTGGCCTTATCCCATGCCAACATCACCGTCGTCTTAACGCTCGGCAGGCGGTAGTTGGGAAGCTCCATGATAAACGGCACCGGGTCACCCCTAAATGCCGTGCGGTTGAGCACCAGAGCCGCGATGCAGCCGACAACGATGCCGATCAGATAGAGCGAAACCATGGCCGGAACCGTCGCCTGCGGAAAGAACGCCCCGCACAGCAGGCCGTAGACCGGCAGCTTGGCCGAACAGCTCATAAACGGCGTGAGCATGACCGTCATCTTGCGGTCGTGCTCGGATGGGAGCGTACGGGTCGACATAATAGCCGGCACGGTGCAGCCAAAACCGACGAGCATAGGCACGAAACTACGGCCCGACAGGCCAAAGCGACGCAGCACTTTATCCATGACAAAGGCCACGCGCGCCATGTAGCCGGAGTCTTCCAGAATGGAGAGGAACAAGAAGAGCACGACGATAATCGGCAGGAAGGTCAGCACGCTGCCCACGCCCGTGAGCACGCCGTCGACAGCCAGCGAGCGCACCACATCGTTGGTGCCGAACGTCTTGAGGCCCGCGTCGGCCGAAGCGATGACAGCAGCAATGCCGTCCTCCATGAGGCCCTGCAGCGCCGCGCCGATCACGCCAAACGTCAGCCAAAAAACGAGGCTCATGATCAGCAGGAACGCCGGAATGGCCGTGTAGCGACCCGTCAGGATGCGGTCGATCTTGACGGAGCGCACGTGCTCGCGGCTCTCGTGCGGCTTGACGACGCAACGCCCGCACACGTCGCCGATAAAGCTAAAGCGCATATCGGCCAGCGCGGACAGGCGGTCGGTGCCCGCCTCGCCCTCCATCTGGGTAATGATGTGTTCGATGGCGTCGAGTTCGTTACGGTCCAGGTGAAGCGCCTCGGTTACCAGCTCGTCGCCCTCAACCAGCTTGGTCGCCGCAAAACGCACCGGAATGTGCGCCGTCGAGGCATGGTCCTCGATAAGGTTGGCAATGCCGTGAATGCAGCGATGCAACGCGCCGCCGTCCGGGCCATCGGGCGCGCAAAAGTCCAGACGGCCGGGACGCTCACGGAACCGCGCCACGTGCAGGGCGTGTTCCACCAGCTCGCCGATGCCCTCATTGCGGGCAGCGCTAATGGGGACAACGGGCACGCCCAACAGGCTCTCGAGCAGGTTGACGTCGATGGCACCGCCGTTGGCCGTCACCTCGTCCATCATGTTGAGCGCGATGACTATGGGGCAATCGAGCTCCATAAGCTGCAGCGTCAGATACAGGTTACGCTCGATGTTGGTGGCGTCAATGATGTCGATGATGGCATCGGGATGCTCGTCCAGGATAAACTGGCGGCTCACAATCTCTTCGCCCGTGTACGGCGACAGGGAGTAAATGCCGGGCAGGTCGGTAACGCTCGCCTCGGGATGGTTGCGGATGGTGCCGTCTTTGCGGTCGACCGTCACGCCGGGAAAGTTACCGACGTGCTGGTTGGAGCCCGTAAGCTGGTTGAACAGGGTGGTCTTGCCGCAGTTTTGGTTGCCGGCGAGGGCAAAATGCAGCGGTGTGCCCTCGGGCACGGCCGTTTTTGCCGCACGGGGCGAATACGTCCCCTCGCCGAGTGCCGGATGCTCCGTCGTGCCGATTGCGGCGTTAACGCGCGGACCCGTATCGGTGTCGTGAATACCCACGAGCTCAATGCGAGCGGCATCGTCCTTGCGCAGCGTCAACTCGTAGCCGCGCAGGCGAATCTCGAGCGGGTCGCCCATGGGGGCGTACTTCATCATGGTGACTTCGGTGCCCGGTGTTAGGCCCATGTCCAAAATATGCTGTCGGAGCGCCTGATCGTCGGATGTCACCGATGCGACAACGGCGTCCTTTCCAATCTCGAGTGTATCGAGCTTCACGCGCTCATCCTTTCGTTAGACGCGGTTAACCGTTTACCGGGGCTAACCAACTCGTAACGACAAATGATAGCGCTCTGGACTATTTTATAAAGTCAAATACCGATGTTTACCTGCGCAAACTTTATGCGGTGCGCCCCGAAAGCTCTTTGCGCATACCGCTCAGCGAGATCGAAACGGAACCCGACCGCGCGGTAGCAGTGAGCCGATCGCCCTCGACCGACCCCGTGCATGTAAAGGGCGCCTTGCCCATCAAGACGTGGGAGATAGTACCCGAGAGCTCAAAGAAATCGCCCTCAGCGCGGGCACTCGAGAGAGCGATATTGAGACCCCTGACGTTTAGCACTGCCCTGAACGCGCCGTTCACCCCATGTGAAAACGTCACCTCGCCGCGTTTACTCCCCACCGGCGTCTGGGCCGAAACCACATACGTACCCTCAAGCATGGCTCCTCCTCTAAGCAGACTTTTTGAAACGGGCAAGTAGTCTACTTTTACATATGGCGTTCCAGGAAGCGGAAGGCCAGGCGGATCCAGGGACGGACGGAAACCTGCTTGTCCTCGTTGTCGACCGCGGTATTGGCGTTGCCGAGCGAAAGGCCGTGGCCACCCTGGTCAAAGACGTGCATCTCGCATGCAACACCCTCCTCGGCCATGCGCTGCGCAAACGGGTAGACTTGCGCGACCGGCGCCGTCTTGTCGTCCGAAACGCCCCACACAAAGGTCGGGGGCATCTGGCGCGAAACGTGCGTGGTAGGGCAAATGTCGGCCAGGTGCTCATCGGTCGCCTCGCCGCCCGTCACCATCGACAGATAGTCGTTGAGCAAATCGCGCCCCGTCTTGCCACCCGTCTTGGGCACGCGCAGGTCGATGCGCGGGTCGCGCGTCTGCATATCGCGCACATAGGCAAGGTCGAGCAACGGATAGCCCAGCACCACGGCGTCGGGACGAATATCCTCCGGACGAGCCCCGGCAAGGCCCGCGAAAGGTCCGGTCTTCCACTGCGTTGCCAACGAGGCGCAGATCATGCCGCCCGCCGAGAAACCCACGATGCACACGCGCTTGGGATCGACATGCCACTCGTCGGCGTTGGCGCGCACGGTAGCGACCATCTTGGCGAGGTCCGCCTGCGGGTGCGGAAAGCTCACGTCGCCCGTGGCGCTCGTCACATAGTTGAGCACAAAGGCCTGGTAGCCGCGGTCCAAAAACGCAAACGCCACCGGGTCCTGCTCGTGCGGAGCGATATGCGTAAACCCGCCTCCGCCGCAGATGATCACCGCGGGGCGGCGGCCATTGGGCTTGTCGGGCAGCGGCTCGGCACCCAGATACGTAAACGTCGCCGGATAATCCTCGGTCGGCTCCTCGCCCCACAGCGCATGGTTCTCAATAATCATAGGTGCTCCCTCCGTGCGATTCGTGCGCACTCGTTTTTCGCACCTTAGCGTACCCCACTTGAGCCCGCGGCGCAGAAACACCCCCGCAATAAGTTGGCCTTCAACTGATATATCACAAAATCGCTGTTCAGAGGTATCGTTGGACAGCGTAAAATAGGAGCGCTGACCGTGCTGGGAAACACGTACGAAACGTTTCCGGCAAACCACACGCGTGCAACATGCGCGCCTGATACGTTGGAGGCATCTATGGGTCTGCTCGATTCGCTCAAGTCCACGTTCACTTCGTCGGGCGAGGCGTCCGTTCCGCCCGCAGCAAGCTTCGCCACCCGCGAAGGCGTCATCTACGCTCCTGTCAACGGCGTGCTCGTCAATCTGAGTGAGGTTCCCGACGAGACCATCGCCTCGGGCATGCTCGGCCAGGGCTACGGCATCGAGCCCATTACCGGCACCATTTACGCCCCCGCTAACGGCCGTATCGGCGCCACCACCGTCACCAACCACTCCATCGGCATGATCACCGAGGACGGTCTGCGCGTGTTCATCCATGTTGGCCTGGGCACCGTGGAAATGAACGGCAAGGGTTTTGCCCGCTTTGTCGAGATGGGTGACACGGTCAAGGCCGGCCAGCCGCTCATCAGCTTCGATCGCGAGGCCATCAAGGCCGCCGGCCACGAGGACATCGTGACCGTCATCATCTCCGAGCTCGATCGTCTTAAGAGCATCGACCATGTCGGCGAGTCCGGAACGCTTATCGGCGGCAACCCGCTCGTCAAGCTGGGCGACCCGCTGCTGGTAGCCAAGACCAAGTAGCCAGGCCCCGCGCCACACAGCCAAAAGGCAACACGAAAAGCGCCCACGAGCATTTGCCGTGGGCGCTTTTCGTTTGAAAAACCATCCCGCCAATGCCTTATCTGTATAGCCCAAATGAGCCGAGCTGCTAGAATATCGAACTGTATGGATAACTATCATTCAACCGTTATGGGAGGATACGTGAACCGCACCAAAATCGCGCAGCTTTACGCCGATGCCGAGTCGCTTGGCGGCCAGACCGTCACCGTCGCCGGCTGGGTCAAGTCCATCCGCGACATGAAGAACTTTGGCTTTGTTACGCTCAACGACGGCAGCTGCTTCCGCGACCTGCAAGTCGTCATGAACCGCGAGGCACTCGACAACTACGACGAGATCGCCCATCAAAACGTCTCGGCCGCACTCATTTGCACCGGCACCGTCAAGCTGACCCCCGATGCGCCCCAGCCCTTCGAGCTTTCTGCCACCTCCATCGAGGTCGAGGGCGCCAGCGCCCCGGATTACCCGCTGCAGAAGAAGCGCGCAACCGTCGAGTTCCTGCGCACCCAGCAGCACCTGCGCCCGCGCACCAACCTGTTCCGCGCCGTGTTCCGCATCCGTTCTGTCGCGGCTGCCGCCATCCACCGCTTCTTCCAGGAGCAGGGCTTTGTCTACGTCAACACCCCCATCATCACCACGAGTGACTGCGAGGGCGCCGGCGAGATGTTCCGCGTGACCACGCTCGACCCCAAAAATCCGCCCCTCACCGAGTCCGGCGAGGTCGACTGGAGCCAGGACTTCTTTGGCAAGCACGCGAGCCTTACCGTGTCCGGCCAGCTCAATGCCGAGAACTTTGCCATGGCCTTTGGCGACGTGTACACCTTTGGCCCCACCTTCCGCGCCGAAAACTCCAACACCACGCGCCACGCCGCCGAGTTTTGGATGATCGAGCCCGAGATGGCCTTTGCCGACCTGAACGACTACATGGATAACGCCGAGGCCATGCTCAAGTACGTCCTTAAGGACGTTATGGCCACCTGCCCCGACGAGCTCAATATGCTCAACAAGTTTGTGGACAAGGGCCTGATCGAGCGCCTGGACCATGTGGCAAACTCCGACTTTGCCCGCGTTACCTACACCGAGGCTGTCGAAATCCTGGAGCAGGCAGTCGCTGCTGGCCACCAGTTTGATTACCCCGTCAGCTGGGGCATCGACCTGCAGACCGAGCACGAGCGTTTCCTGACCGAGGAGCACTTTAAGCGACCGACCTTCGTAACCGACTACCCGGCCGAGATCAAGGCGTTCTACATGCGCATGAACGAGGACGGCAAGACCGTCGCCGCCGCCGACTGCCTGGTTCCCGGTATCGGCGAGATTATCGGCGGCTCCCAGCGCGAGGAGCGCCTGGATCTGCTCGAGGCCCGCATCAAGGACCTGGGCATGAATCCCGAGCAGTACAAGTACTACCTTGACCTGCGCCGCTACGGTTCCTGCAAGCACGCCGGCTACGGCTTGGGCTTCGAGCGCTTGGTCATGTATCTGACCGGCGTGGGCAACATCCGCGACGTCCTGCCGCACCCGCGCACCGTGGGCAACGCCGACTTCTAATCGCCACAGCGCCACCAAACGCGTTCCAGCGCATCACGCCAGCGCCTCTCGGCAAGCCGAGGGGCGCTTTTTTCAACAGTATCCGTCAAGCTTTTGGCAAGATTTTGGTCAGTTGAGCAGGGCTGTTGAAAACTCGACCCGCCGCTTGCCGACGACTACCGACCGCCCGGAGCGTCCTGCACCCCTGGGAAAGCCCCGCGCCCTAGGCTCCATACCGTCGCCACCCAAAACGGAAAGGACGTGGACGCCATGACCGAAACCGCTGTTGAAACTTACGAGACCACGACGAGGGGCGCCGCCTCGATGGCAGCCTATCGCGCCGTTCGCATCCTGCAACTATTAAGCGAAAACACCGGCGAGGACAAGGCCATGCTTTCCGATGAGTTGATCCGGCGTCTCGCCCATCCCGACGACCCCGCCCGCATGCCCATCTCGGCGGCGCGGCGCAGCATCTACACCGCCATCTCCGCACTTCGCCATGCCGGATACGAAATTGAGTACAAGCGCGGCGTGGGCTATCGACTCTTGACCCGTCCGCTCACCGACGAAGAGATCATCCGGCTCCACGGCATGGTCATGCGCAACCGCTCTACACCCATCGCCATTCGAAAAAGCATGGCGCAGCACCTGGTTGCCATGGCGAGTGCCGACGTTCGCGGCTACCTCGATGCGCCCGAGCCTGCTCCAAGCGCAGACGGCAAATCCACCAAGGCCACACGCACGCCCGTCAAGCGCATCGATGCCTGCGAGCTCATCGAGCAGGCCATCGACCACGGAACCACGGTGAGTTTTGATATTTCGAGTGTCACGGCACGCGGAGAGGTCGAAGTGGCGCGGATGACACTCCGGCCCTTTGCCATCAAGCAACGAGACGGCATCTCGTATTTGCTGGGAACGGTCTATGACGCGCGAGGCGCCGATGACACGTTGCGTACCGTAGAGATCGGCCGCATGAGAAACGTCACCACACGTCTCCTCGACGGCAAGAAGCTCTTCGCCGCCCTGGACGAGGACGACGCCTCCTCCGCCGCATAAGACCCTCCGCCGCCCATTCGACTACCCGTACCGCCCATCCGATTCTGTATTAAAAAACCCGCCAGGCTGTTGTAAAAATGGACATCAGCGCTACTATAGTCCCACTTGCACTTTGTCCCAGTGCAGTGTTTCCAGCCATTTTTATACTGGGGGTAATGATATGAAGGACATCACCATCAGCCGCAGGAGCCTTCTGGTCTCCGCCGGCCTGCTCGCGCTCGCCCCGCTCGCCGGATGCGGCGGCAACTCTGGTTCCGGCTCTGCTGCCGCCGGTTCCGACTACACCATCGGCGTTCTGCAGCTCACCGAGCACTCCGCACTCGATGCCGCCAACGACGGCTTTGTCAAGGCCATCAAGGAGAGCGGCCTTAAGGTCAAGATCGACCAGAAGAACGCCCAGAACGACCAGTCCACGTGTAAGTCCATTGCCGACAAGTTTGTGGGCGACAACGTCAGCCTGATTTATGCCATCGCCACGCCCGCCGCGCAGGCTGCCGCCGGCGCCACGGCCGATATCCCCATCGTGGGCTGTGCCATCACCGACTACGCCGCCTCCGGCCTGGTCCAGGACAACGACAAGCCCGGGACCAACGTCACGGGCGCTTCCGATCTCACCCCGGTCGCCGAGCAACTCGAGATGATGCAGAAGGTCCTGCCCGACGTTAAAAAGGTCGGCCTGCTCTACTGCACCGCCGAGTCCAACTCCGACGTCCAGATCAAGGCCGCCAAGAAGGAGCTCGACAAGCTGGGCCTCGAGTACACTGACTTCACCGTCTCGAGCTCCAACGAGATTCAGTCCGTCGTCGAGTCTGCCGTGGGCAAGGTCGACGCGCTGTACTCCCCCACTGACAACACCATCGCCGCGGGCGCTTCGCAGGTCGGCCAGATCTGCAAGGAGAATAAGCTCCCCTTCGTGACCGGCGAGGAGGGTATGTGCATGGCCGGCGGCCTGTTCACCCTCTCCATCAACTATAAGGACCTGGGCTACGCCGCGGGCGAGATGGCCGTTAAGATCCTGAAGGGCGAAGCCAAGCCCGAGGATATGCCGATCAAGCACCTCTCGAGCAAGGACCTGGTCGTCGTCAAGAACGACGAGATGGCCGAGGCCCTAGGCATCGACCTTTCCGCTCTGGACGAGTAGCGCCATGCGCGGTAACGCGTCTAGGGCCCGCACGTGCGCCACAGCCGCGTTATTCAATATCTGAGTCCTTGGGGCGAACGCTAAAGACCGGCGTTCGCCCTGCTTGTTTCGGATGAGACAAAACATCCGTCCGCAGCTCTTTTATGCATTGGTACCGCTATTATGGAAAATCACGTGTCCACCCTATCCTAGGAGGTATGAAGCATGCTCATTGCATTGCAGGGCGCCGTTTCGCAGGGCGTCCTCTGGGGCATTATGGTGCTTGGCGTGTTTATCACGTTCCGCCTGCTCGACATCCCCGATATGACCTGCGACGGCAGCTTTGCCCTCGGCGGCTGTGTCTGCGCCGTACTCATCGTCAACAATAACGTCGACCCGCTGCTCGCCGTGCTTGCCGGCATGTGTGCCGGTGCCATCGCGGGTGCCGTCACGGGCATTCTGACCACCGTCTTTGAGATCCCCGCGATCCTTGCCGGAATCCTGACGCAGATCAGCCTGTGGTCCATCAACCTGCGCATCATGGGCAAGTCCAACACGCCCATCCTCGCCAAGGGCACCATCTTCTCGTCCGTCAGCAACATGACCGGCCTGCCGCAGTCCACCGTTGCCATTATCTTGGGCATTGTGCTGGCCGTGGCCATCGTCGCCATCCTGTACTGGTTCTTTGGCACCGAGATCGGCTCGGCGCTGCGTGCCACCGGCAACAACGAGTACATGATCCGCGCCCTGGGCGTCAACACCAACTCCACCAAGATGATCGCCCTTGTGCTCTCCAACGCCCTCATCGGCCTCTCTGGCGCACTTATCTGCCAGAGCCAAAAGTATGCCGACATTGGCATGGGTACCGGCGCTATCGTTATCGGCCTTGCCGCCATCGTCATCGGCGAGGTACTCGGCCGCCTGCTGCCCGGCGGACTCACGCAGTTCTCCGTCCGTCTGGCCTCCGCCGTCTTTGGCTCCGTGGTCTACTTCCTCATCCGCGCCATCGTGCTGCAACTGGGCATGGACGCCAACGACATGAAGCTGCTCTCCGCCGTGATCGTCGCCGTTGCCCTGTGCGTGCCCGTGGTTTGGGAGCGCTATAAGCTCCGCAGCTCCTACACGAAGGGAGATGAGGCAGATGCTTAAGCTCTCGCACGTCAAGAAGACCTTTAACAAGGGCACCGTCACCGAGAAGCGCGCGCTCACCGGCGTCGACCTCACCCTCAACGATGGCGACTTTGTAACCGTGATTGGCGGCAACGGCGCCGGCAAGTCCACGCTGCTCAATATGATCGCCGGCGTGTATCCGCTCGATTCTGGTGTTATTGAGCTCGACGGCACCGACATCTCGCGTCTGAGCGAGTCGCAGCGCGCCAAGTACCTGGGCCGTGTGTTCCAGGACCCCATGCGCGGCACCGCAGCCGACATGCAAATTGCCGAAAACCTGGCCCTCGCCAAGCGCCGCGGCCAGCGTCGCGGTCTTTCGTGGGGCGTCACCAAGGCCGAGAAGGACGAGTACGTTGAACTGCTCAAGCGCCTGGACCTCGGTCTGGACACGCGTCTCAACGCCAAGGTCGGCCTGCTCTCGGGCGGCCAGCGCCAGGCACTCACCCTGCTGATGGCCACGCTCACCAAGCCGCGCCTGCTGCTGCTCGACGAGCACACGGCGGCCCTCGACCCCAAGACGGCATCGAAGGTGCTCAGCCTGACCGAGGAGATCGTCGACGAGAACCACCTGACCACGCTCATGGTCACGCACAACATGAACGACGCCATCCGTCTGGGCAACCGTCTGATCATGATGCACGAGGGCCACGTGATCTACGACGTGGCGGGCGATGAGAAAAAGTCGCTCACCGTCGCCGACCTACTGCAGAAGTTCGAGGAGGTCTCGGGCGGCGAGCTCGCCAACGACCGCATGCTGCTGGGCTAACGCCCTGGAAAACCACCACAAAGGGGACAGGCACCTTTGTGGTGGTTTTCGTTAACCCTTATATCGAGCACAGAAGCCCGTCCGAATTTGAACTGCGTCCCAAATCTTGGACGCCCTAAATAGCGACTAGGCCGCGAGGGCC
>OGQV01001630.1_pt1 | contig 15795 bp, 13 predicted proteins | sample 1553311 | NCBI WGS metagenome assembly OGQV01 (sample SAMEA2579976, study PRJEB22360) | human gut metagenome
TTCATGGAGATCCCCCTAATTCGAGGGGAAGGGAGCCGCTTCGTACTATCGGGGTCCCAAAGCCATCAGGCCTTCCGCTACAACGCCGCATCACCCGTTTCGCCGGTTCGTACGCGGATTGCCTCTGCAGCGTCTTTTATAAAGATCTTGCCATCGCCAAAGGTTGCGTTGCCCATGCTCGAAACCATCTCGTTCACGATTGGGTCCACCAAATCATCCGCCACCACGGTACGAACCGAGACCTTGGGAAGCATGTTCACGCCACGATTATCATCGCGCGTATACACCTGATGGTAGCCCTGCTGATGACCGTAGCCAAAACCCTGGCTGACAAAAATACCGTTCTTGCTGAAAGCAGAAAGGATGCGCTTTACACGTTCGAGCTTGTCGCCATTGATGATGATCTCTATTTCCTTCATAAGTGTTCTCTCTTTCGTTCATGCGAATTGGCAAACCGCAAAGCGGCAAAGCCTTCGGGGAATGTCCTCGATGCACAGAGACAGCCGGGGCTAATCTGGTTGCGCAGTCTGTGTTTAACCGAAAAGGCGCAGGTAGCGCTCCACTAAACTCATGGTGCCCTCCATGTAGCCCTGCATATACCCCTGAACAGGGGTGGAATCTTGATGGCTTCCCATCCACGCCATCATCTGGATGCGACGCTGCAAAATGAATGTGTCAATTTCCACGAAATCGGTGTCGGTAAAAGGAAGGACCTTGCGATATCCGTCAAGCCAAGCGTTCACCAAATCGGGAACATCTTCCCTATCCTCGATGAAGGTCAGTGCACCCGCCAGATCGTGCAGATGCCAGCCAAAACCGAAATCGTCAAAGTCGATAACCTTGACAACATCACCATCGACCAAGATATTGGTGTCGCGCAAGTCGGCATGGATCACTCCATAGTTCAGATCGGTTTTGCCATAGCGGTCCAATCGCGCCTTGATGATCTGGCAGCAGCGCTCGATCTTCGCCTCCGCCTCCGGGTACAGATCGGGATAATCGCGCCAATTGCCCCAAACGGCATTTTCGCCAATCATGTTCTCGCAATCCCAGTGAAAGCGCTTGATATCCTTGGTTCCATTCCAAATCTCGGTTTGGCGATGCAGGTAGGCCGTTGTCTCCCCAAGTGTTCGGAAATGGGCGGGAGCCGCTTCTGGAGAGTTATCGTGCTCCAGCGTTTCGCCCGTCAGAAATTCAGTCGCGATGCAGAAGTACGTTACCCCATCCTTCTCGATCTCCTGGATGTAGGAGCCATCGGTTGCAGGGATGGGATTGGCAACCTTAAGCGGCGTATAGTCGTTGATCTGACGAAGCCAGCTTATCTCGCTTTCGTATTCTTCGTGCGTATGATAGCCAGGGCGCCCAACACGCAGCACAAACAGCTTTTCATCGGTCGCAGGGTCGTACACCAAATACGTAGCATTCTCGGAAAAAGCAAGGAGCTTCACCGCGTACGAATCGGCATAGTGCCCAGCTGCCGCTTTTGCCACTTCCATGAATACTTCGGGGTTCTCAAAATTATTTGCCATGAGGGGTATCCTTTCAAACTCGCTCATCAAAACAGGACGAGCATCATGCGCTAAGCCTCAAGCTGAGAAAGCGAGGCTTCCAAGGCACTTGCGAACATATCGAGATCGGAGTCGTCAAACACCAACGGCGGACGAACCTTCAGCACATTGCCGTAAGGACCGCACAGGGAAATAAGCACATGGTTCTCACGCAGCTTTTCGATGAGGGAAACGGCGAAAGGTCGATCGGCTTCCTTGGTGCCGGGACGAACCACTTCTACGCCGGTGAACAAGCCGGCACCACGCACATCGGCAAGCTGAGGGTGACGTGTCGCAATGCCGCTCACGGCAGCGCGAAGCTTTTCGCCCATAGCGCGGGTGCGCTCTAAAATGTCGTTTTCGCGGATGTAGTTAAGAACCGCTTGGGCCGCCGCCATGGAAACAGGATTTCCAGCGAACGTATTGAAGTAGGGGTTGTCCTGCGCAAACGCATCGAGGACCTCGCTCTTTATCGCCATGGCAGAGCAAGGAATACCGTTCGCCATGGGCTTGCCCATGGTTACGATATCGGGCACGATACCATGACGCGCAAAACCCCAGAAGGCATCGCCGGTACGGCAGAACCCTGGCTGCACCTCGTCGGCAATGTACACGCCACCTTCTTTGTGAACCAAATCAACAACTGGTTTCAAGAAGCCCGGCGTACCGGGAATAACGCCGTCGGAGGAAAAGATGCCATCAAACAGCACGCCGGCAAACTTGATGCCGTGGCGACGCATGTCCTGAATCTGGATGGAGATCTGCTCGCACATCCATGCACCCAAATCGTCGGTTTCCAACCTGAACGTGTCAGGGGAAGGAATCATGCGCATGGTCCGGCTCGTGGCAACGCTTTTGCCGATCGACGGGGAGAGGCCCGAGATCAAAGCCGTATTGCCGTGGTACGCTTCGCCGGTAACGATGATTCCCTCACCGCCCGTATAAAGCTGAGCGCAGCGCACCGCCAAGTCGTTGGCCTCCGAACCCGAGCACATGAACATTACGCGATCGATTTCCTCGGGCATAGTCGAAAGCAAGTCCTCGGCATAGTCCAAGATGTTCTCATGCACATAGCGAGTATGCGTATTCAGCAGTTGCAGCTGACCAGTAACCGCCTCGGTAATTGCCGGGTTGCTATGACCCATCGAGGGAATGTTGTTGTACATGTCGAGATATTCAGTACCGTCGGCATCGAACAGACGAGTCCCCTTGCCGCGCACCAAATGCAAAGGCTTCTGATAAAACAGGCGATAGCACGGGCCCAACACCGCTCGGCGCTCAACCAGGCTCTTCAAATCGCCTTCCAGAGAATCAATATTGGCAACATTGAAGCTATTCGATTCAAGGATGCCAACATCTTCACTCTTGCAATCCATTTTCTTCCTCTCACTCATGTTTGTTCGGCTCTGCGCCAGCTCTTCTATTCGCTTCCATCAGCGGATGGCAACGCTCTCTCTTTTCCAGCCGCGCATAAAGCATTCGTAATCCAATTCTTCGAAACCGTTTATGAAGCTATCCGCCGCTTCACGAAGATCATCTTTTGTGCCTGCGTTATCGGAATCGTAAACGCCTAAAGTCATAAACCCCGCTTGCGCCATTGCCCTCAACGCATACGCCGAATCATCAACGCACCAGCTATTAGCGGGTTTTGCCCCCAGCCTGAAAGCGACACTCGCGCTGAACTGGGGGTCGGTCTTCGTTCTGCCCTCGTCTTCCGCAGAGGCAACCACATCGAATAGGTCGAATATGCCCGCTCTCTCCAGGCCCGCCTGCAGGAAATCGATGGGGCTCGACGAGGCAACTGCAAGCTTCACCCATTCGCCGCTCAACCGACGGACAAGCTCCGCTGCACCGCTTCGGGCAGGAACGGCATTGCGGTACTCATCAAGAAGGATCTGACGGGCATCGTTCAGGACTTCTTCCTCCGAGCCACCCAAACCGCATTCCCGATGGAAAAAAGCCGCTGTTTCGGGAAGGGTGTTCGCATTTAAGCGAACCAATTGCATGGGGTTGAGGGCAATCCCCGCCTTTTGGGCAAATCGCTCCTGCAGCGCATGCCATGCGGGCATCGAATCGAGCAGCGTTCCATCACAGTCGAAAATCACCGAATCAATCACAGCATCTCCTTCTCCTCGATGCGGGGATACATGCCGCAGGAGCCAACCGCTCCTGCGGCAACGGTCTAGCTCAGCTCAGCTTCTGCAGCCTTCAGTGCGGCAAATTCCTCTTCGGGCGCATTACCTACCAAGTGCTTGCGCGAATAGGCGAAGAAGTACACCATCAGTCCTGCAAGTACCGCAAGGGTGCAGCCTGCGGCGAATGCATCAACCGTGAAGGTCGAAACGATAGCCACCAGGGAAAGGGCGAAAGAAATGCTGGTAAGGGCAATTCCGCCAGGGGCCTTGAAGCCTCGCTCCATGTTCGGCTCCTTCTTACGCAAGATGATGCGGGAGAGATTCATCATTGCGTAGGAAACGCATGCGGCGAATACCGCCATGTTCAGAAGAATGTCGCCGTCTTGAACCACAGCGGCCAAGGTAAAGGCAATGGTGCCCAAAACAAGCAAGGCGACAAACGGGGTCTTACGAGAGCCTGTAACGGAAAGGAACTTGGGCAAGTAGCCAGCACGGGAAAGAGCGAAAGCTTGACGAGATCCGCTAAATACCGTCGAGAAGAACGAAGCAACCAGACCAGCCAGACCGGCATAGTTCACAAACGTTGCAAGAGGACCTTCCCCAACTTCATTCAATGCATCAACCAGCGGAGCAGCTGCAGCACCGGCAAACTCAGCACCAGCGCCACCTGCAGTAAGGAACAGAACCAAGGCGCCGGTTACCATCAAAGTCAGCATTGCGCCGATAATGCCCTTGGGCATATCCTTCTTCGGGTTTGCCGATTCTTCCGCTGCCAGGGGAACGCCTTCTACGGCAAGGAAGAGCCAGATGCCGAATGGAAGAGCGGAGATCACGCCGGCAACACCAAAGGGAAGAAGGGCCGTGCCGCCGTCTACAGCGGGAGCGATGTTGAAGAGATTTGCCACTTCGAAGTGAGGCGCAATGCCAACGACGAAAGCAATAAGGGCGATCATAGCGATAGCGGTAATGCCGAATACGATCTTCAATGCCTCGCCGACGCCGACAAGATGGATTCCAACGAAAACGATAAAGAAGAACCCGATAATGGCAACCGAGGGAATATCGGCAAACAACCCCAACGCATGCACGTACGCGGCAATAAACGTCGAGATGGCAGCAGGGCAAATCGTGTACTCGATCAGTATGGCGAACCCGGTCAGCGCGCCACCCACCTTGCCCATGGCACGGCGGGCAAATCCATAGCCAGCACCAGCCGCAGGCATAGCAGATGACATTTCAGCCAAGCCGAGCACCATGAACAAGTACATGGCACCCATAACCAAGAACGCGATAAGCATTCCGAACCAGCCGCCGTAACCTATGCCGTAATTCCATCCAGAAAAGTCTCCAGAGATTACGTAGGCGATGCCTAAGCTCATAAGCAGCACCCAGTTCACGGCGCCCTTCTTAAGGGAGCGCTTTTCAAAGTATTCTTTCGATTCAGCGGTTACGCCGCCCAAAACGGCGACATCTGTTGGCGGTGTCATAAGGCGATCACTCCTTTTGCGTAAGATCGATATTCTTGCGCCAGCCACTTACGCAGCTGCCAGAGACTCGCCGTTGAGCCATTCGTATATTGCACTCACTGAGATGCCCTGTAAGGGCTTCGCATCGAACGCAATTCATGCAGTCAAGCTCTTCGTTGAACTCGACAAGCTCATATTAGAACCGCTTTTGCCCGAGGCAAGCGCAATGCGCCCTGTTTAACAAAGGGTCAAAAGCTTCGAAACGCACGCTTAACACTAGCGCCTACCGAGCTGGATAGAAATATCTAAAACACCAGGTCAAAAGCTTAAATTTTGCGTATTAATCCAAAAGCGCAGGTAGATGAGCAGTTAACAGAGCTCTCAATCACCTGGAAATAGAGCCGAAACACCAGGAGGTGTTTCGATGGGCAATGGCCACGCGCGGCAGCCCACCTCGCAAAACCCCTCGTCTCAAATCCCTCACCTCAAATGCGTTCACTGTCGCAAGCCGCCAAATAGGCAACAAAAAAGCGCCTCCGCAGAGACGCTTAAGGAACCATTAGCGCAAAGCTGGGCCATGCGCCAATCGATGGCAAGACGACAATCGAACGCAGCCCAAAGCGAACTGCTCGACCCCACGCCAAAGTTATTTGTTTACCGGGCGGCGATAATCAGGTTCCGTGGTTAGAACACGGGGGCCGTCTTCGGTGATGGCAACGGTCTTCTCGAAATGAGCAGAGGGCTTACCATCGCGCGTGCAGACAAGCCAGCCATCGCTCATAACCTTGGTTTTATACGTGCCTATGTTGATCATGGGCTCAATAGCGATAACCATGCCGGGCTCAAGTTTGATGCCAGTATGCTTTCGGCCATAGTTGGGAACGTTGGGGTCTTCGTGCATATCGCGACCCACGCCATGGCCTACATACTCGCGCACAACACCATAGCCAGCACGCTCGGCGATCTCCTGGATAGCATGGCCGATATCACCCAGATGATTGCCCGGGCGAGCAGCCTCGATACCAGCCCACATGCACTGCTCGGTAACCTCGAGCAAACGCTTCTTTTCAGGAGAGATCTTACCAACCGGGTACGTCCAAGCGTTATCGCCAACCCAGCCCTTCACAATAGCGCCCGTATCAATGGAGAGGATATCGCCCTCCTGGAGAATGACGGAATTAGAGGGGATGCCATGAACGATTTGATCGTTCACCGACGCGCAAATGCTGCCAGGGAATCCACCGTACCCCTTGAAAGCAGGGATACCGCCTTCCATACGGATAATCATCTCGGCAATGCGGTCAAGCTCGGCGGTAGATACACCTGGCTTCACCCGCGCACCCACTTCGCGCAAAACCTTAGCGGACAAGCGGCCCGCTTCAGCCATTTCCTCAATCTGATGAGGGGTCTTCTTTATGATCATGCCCTGATTACCTTTCTTACACGTTTATCAGAGTCAGAATACACCGAAAGCACCTTAGGAAAAAGCAAAGTAATCCTGATAGGCAGGCAAGCCGGCAACCTCGCCATCTCGAAATGCGCCTACCCAAATATCCTGCAAGGAGCCTTCCTGCTCAATAGGGTCATAAGCACCCGCTTCAGAGAATTCCGTTTCCCAAGAAAACGACGAAATGCCTACGGTATACGTTTCCTCGGAGCGCAAGTCGACCGTCGACTCCCGCCCTTCATTGGCCGAAGAAGTGTCGGTTCCTCCGGACTGAGGGCCTGATGAGGTGATCTTTGTCACCGATTCAAGCTGATAAGAACCGTTTTTCTGACCTATCTCCAAATGAAGCCCACTTACCACCGGCAAATCGTAGGGGCTTCTTGCCGCTGCCACGCAGCGCGAAAGATACTCGGTAAGTTCATCCCCCGAAAGAGACACCACAGCAACAGGCATCTTTGCAACCGAATAAGCCAATTCCGTTGCCGTTTTATCTCCTGCATACAGGGGGCAGCGCGCAGCCTGGGGCGAAACCACAAAGGCATCTGTGCTCAGCGCCTGCGAAGACACCTGAGCGATATCCAGGGCAGCAACATTGCCCTTCGTATCATCAAAGAGACCGCTCACGCCCTCGGAAAATGAAGTGAGCACCTTCTTGTCCTCAGACTGCTCGGCTTTCAACAGCCCCTCTACTTCATCAAGGGCGCCCGCAGCGTCAACCTCTCCCCTCACAACGCCCGAGAGCGTTTCACCAACCGCATTCGATGCTAGCCGATTAGGCAGAAACGTTCGCACGTTTTCTTCTTCCAGGCTCGATGAAAGAGAAGACAGCGCATCGGGAAGCTGAATCGTGTCTTCGGCAGAAGTGGATACCAATTTATCTATGCCATACAGACTTAGATAATAATTCTGGGCATCGACGTTCATAATGCTCGAAAGCACATCAACCGCAGCTTTGTGCACTACCTCGTCACTCGCAGTAGAGGCAACCCCCTGGGTCTTCACGTCACTGACCATCCCCACGAACACCGGCTGAGCAAATGCCCAGCTCGAAGAGTCTCCGAAAAACGGGAGAGCCCTTACGGTCATATTATGCTGGGCGCCGTACGATGAAGCCTGACCGTCGGGCAAGAATAGCATTGCCGCTTTTCCGTCTAAGAATTTCTGTTCAGCTTGATCAGGCGTTTCGTCAAAATCCTCAGAGCTGATAACGCCCTGGGCCATAAGATCGCCCAAATACGATAGCGCATCGGGGAACGAGGATGCATCTACGGAAACCGAGCTCGAATCGCGCTTCAATACTTGGCTCAAGAAGTCCTCCGTCTCGGACACCAACGAAGCATCGGCAAATCCCTGCATAACCTCATAGCAGGTTTCGGTGTCGGCCATGCCGGCAGCAAGCGGCTCAATTCCCCTCTCCGAGAAAGACTTGCATGCCTCGACAAACGACTGTTTGTCGTTCGGGACGGCAATGCCGTACAAATCGAATAGGTAGTTGTTGATCACTATGCCTTCAAAGCCACTTGCACCTGGCAGGTATTTCACTGCATCCGAATTACCGGGAATCGATCTAAGCGTATCTTCATCATACAACGCAGCGATATCCGTTCCACCAAGATCGTAGAGCGAGGCAGACAGCGATTCAGCGCTTACGCGGTTGAAGTCCTTCGCCAAGATAACATCGGGCAGTGATCCATGTTTTGCCTGATAGTCATAGAAATCAAGGGAGTCATCCCCCACGATCCACTCTATTTCATAATCAGGGTTCTGCTCTTCAACGTACCGAGCAAACCCCGAGGTGAGCACCGAATCGTCCCACACCGAAACGGTAACATGGGTTTTTTGATCAGGCGAGTCGCACGAACAGAGAACCAAAGGGAAGAGCATCAAAACCATCGCGATCACTACGCACAATGCTGCTCGTGCCAATTTTGCGAACGATGAGCCTTCCCCCATGAGCAACGCCTCTTCTCTCCCTCAACCCACTTACGACACTGATGCCAAGCACCGCTTCTACCCTCCAGTATATGAGCCTCGCTCCCCATTCACACAATTCACTCAAGGAAAGCTAAGATCACATCCGCCCTGATAATGGCGAGCTTTGGTACCATGGTTTCATCACGCAACAAAAGGAATCCCATGAACGAACGCAACACGAATCGCCGCGCCCAAACGCACGGCAATCGCACCACGCAACGCCATCAAATAGACGGACGTCCCGCACCTCGCCGACAGGCCAGCCACGCATCCGAATATTCGGAAGGATCCTTCGCGCAACCGCCCCAAAACGCCTTCCGTACCGAACCGCGTCAATCAACGCAATCACCGCGCTCGCGCCAACAGCAGAACCGTCGGCAGCAGCCGCAGCAGCGAAGCCGGCAACGCCCCAGCCAGCAACATGCTTCTAGCTATCGAACTGCCCCGTCTTCCCGCAGAACAAGCCGCACGCCTATCCACGAACAGCATTCCTACCAGACGCTCACGCCTCGCCGGGGAACTAGTACCTACGTTCGCCATGGTTACTCGAAGAAGCGCAGCAACCTGCCCTTTTTCGTTGGCGGAGCGGCGGCACTCGTTGTCGTCGTTTTTCTCGTGACCACCCTGGTCGGAGCTCTTAGCGGCTCGGACCAAAACGCCCAAGAAGAAACGCTTGCTGCCACCGATACAGCAGCAGCGCCCACCACGCTTACCGTAACGTTCGCTGGCGACTGCACCTTGGGCACCGATGTCAATTTCAGCTCCGATACCAGCTTCAACACTAAATACGAAGCGGTTGACGATCCATCCTATTTCCTTGCCAACGTTGCCGACATCTTCAAAAACGACGATCTCACCGTGGTGAACATGGAAGGCACCCTAACAACCTCCTCCACGCGCCAAGACAAGACCTTCGCCTTCAAAGGCCCTGCCGATTACGCACAAATCCTCGTGAAGGGCAACGTCGAAACGGCATCGCTTGCCAACAACCACTCGCGCGATTACGGCGAGCAAAGCTACACCGACACCATTTCCGCCCTGGAAAACGCGGGAATCGGAACCTTTGGCTACGATCGCATCGATTATCGTGATGTCAACGGCGTGAAGGTGGCACTTATCGGAACCTACGAACTAGCGAAACATCTCGATATCCAAGACGAACTCAAGCAAAACATCAAAACCGCCAAGGAAAATGGAGCCCAGCTCGTTGCCGTCTATTTCCATTGGGGCACCGAAAAGGAAACAGTCCCCAACGAAACGCAAATCCAGCTGGGGCACATCGCTGTTGATGAAGGAGCCGATCTTGTTATCGGGTCGCATCCTCACGTCATACAGGGATACGAGAAATACAACGGTCGCTACATCGTATACAGTTTGGGTAACTTCTGCTTCGGCGGCAATCCCAACCCATCCGATAAGGACTGCATGATTTTCCAGCAAACGTTCACGGTAACGGGCAACGACGTTGCCACCGACGACAATATCAACGTTATCCCCTGCTCGATTTCTTCCGTTTCTAGTTCAAATAACTACCAACCCACCCCGGCAACGGGCGACGAAAAAACCCGCATTGAAGCTAAAATCAAGAAGAGCAGCGACAGCATTGCTACGCTCTCCGATAAGGTATCGCAGTCAAGTTAACCCGCAGAGCATGAATACGAGCGACTGCCCGGCTTCTTGTTCTTCGCAGGCAGACGCGCGAAGAAAGGAACTGAAATGGAAACACCCGTTTGGCTTATCACCGGCGCAAGCCGAGGATTCGGCAAGGCATTCGCCCAAGCAGCGCTCGATCATGGTTGCCGCGTCGCAGCAGGCGCTCGCAAGCCGGAAGCCGTACAGGCAGCCTTCGGGGAATCTGAGCAGCTTTTGCCCGTAAAGCTCGACGTGACCAACCAACTTGAAATCAAAGAAGCCGTAAATCAGGTAATTGAGGAATTCGGGCGCATCGATGTCTTGGTGAACAATGCAGGGTACGGAATCTTCGGATCGCTTGAAGAAACCACCGATGAGGAAACGCGCGCCATCTTCGACACCAACGTATTCGGCATGATGAATGTCACCCGCGCAGTACTGCCTCATATGCGCAACCAGGGCTCAGGACGCATTGCGAACATCGGATCCATGGCTAGCTTTGCCTGCGATCCTGGCGGAGCGCTCTACGACGCAACGAAGTTCTCCGTTGCCGCAGTAAGCGAAGTGCTTTCATTGGAAATGAAGCCCTTCGGCATTGAGAGCATGGTGGTGGAGCCAGGCATGTTCCGCACCAACTTCTTCGACGGAACTTCCATCCGCACACCCAATACTCCCCTTGAGGCATATAACAACACGCCAGCTCGCGGCGCAGAGGAGTTCTGCCTGGGCCACAATTACCAGCAACACGGTGATCCTCAAAAGGCTGCCGAGTTCGTCTACAAGGTGGTTAGCTCATCGGACCCCCTGCCCCTCTGGCTACCCGTAGGCAAAGACTCCATCAAGAAATTCGAGAAGAAGCTTACGAAAATGATCGAATCCATCCAGCCCTTCAAGGACGAAGCTTCGAACCTCTTCATCGACGAATAGCGTCAAGACCCATTTGCAAGCCGTCTTCCTGCCTCTTGCTATCCAGAGGAGGGCGGGAAGGCGGCTTAGGCTTGCTAAACCTTATTGAAAAGCTCGGCAGAACCGTATCTGCCTCTCCCAGATCTGACCAGAGACAAGAACTCTTCAGACTGAATACCTTATTCGCATAGATCCCGCTTCCAACCCTCGATGCTATCGAAGATGAGGCTATGCCTTCAGCGCTCGCTTAATCAGCGTCGCTTTTCTCCAGTGGTAAGTCATCGATCTTAAGTCGGAGCTTGCTTGTGGTTCCCTTCAGGTGCGCAAAGCGCTGCTTTTTGATATCTGAGTTCAAGAACACAATGGCATGGGCGGCATCCATAGCAAACTGATAATTTGCTTCAATGAGCCGCTTCACCTCGTCTGCCATGGTAACGTCAACTTTATTGGCCAACGAACCCAAAATCGAGGCATTCATATGGAGGTAATACAGCAACTGAATGCTTCGATCGCTGTCGGCTTGCCCATGATCAATATCGATTCGTATCTGTGCCAGCAGCCTTTCGTCCACGCGCTCCATTTCGATCATCTTATGAGAAATCGTCATGGATCTGCGTGATTGCAAGAAAACGAAAATGATGGACAACACCACGAGGGTTCCCAGGAGAACAAACACCAAACGCATCATCAGCGTATCTCCAAGCGACATGGTGGGATACAAGGCAGCAAGTGCCAGCTGCGTACCAGCAGCCATAGAAACCGCTGGACCGAAGTTCATCAAAATTACGCCATAGCCCATAACAAGAACGCACAGTATTCGAACGGATTCGGGAATGAAATGGGTAACGGCAACGAACACTGCCATGCCAACCAGCATGCCCAAAAGCTGTTTGCCCATCATTCTCATTGTTTCATCACGGTACGTGTTCATCATCAGGAACGAAGTGATGGGAATCCAGGCGCCGAAGTGCGTATCCATATAAAGCAGCATGAGCTCAGAAACCGCGAAGGAGGTCCCAACGATTACACCAAGCTGAATAGAAAACCTGAGCTGAGAGTTCTTCAAGCTGAGGTTGTCCTTGATAAAGTGCAGGCGATAGCGAATCCCCAGCACAAAAGGCGTCGAATTATCGCGCGAAGCCTTGCTGTCGCTCAGCGTGTACATCATCGCCTCAAGCGTTGCGCGCCACGCAGTATCATGCTCGAGATTTTCCAGTCGATGAGTATCAAGAAATTCCTGAAGCGCCAATATCATGGCACGAACCTGCTTAATGCGTCCTTGCCCAAAACCTAAAAACACTTCAGAAAGATCAAGCAGATAATCACGCTCCGCCTGCTCCATAGAATGCACGTTGCGTGAGGCGCCGTGCATCATATCGGCTATTTGCTCAGCGCATATCAAAAGAGAAAACGTATACCGTTGCCGCCCACTCAATACACCACCCTGGCGAAACACATTGCCATATTCCTTGTTGCAATACTCTCGAGTAATGTCATACACCCTATGAGCGTCGAGCTTGCTCACGTCAAGGTTCGAAAGATCGATCAGCTGAAATCCGATGTCATCGAATGCCCTCATCACAAAGCCTCGATCTTGCGTTATCTCGCTTCGCGCCGAGAAATAGCGCATAGCATAGATAAAAGCAGTGGTGCAGGCAACGGCAAACAATGTTGCCACCATGCGCATAGGTATCTCATGTGCAGAAATGGGATAAATCTCCAGCAACAGAAAGCCCAGGCCCAACATAAAGAAATTCCGAGGGAGGTAATCATCGGAATTCATCAAGGTAATGCAGAACATATATACTGCACTGCCCGCCACCAGCAGCACGGGATGAAGGCCTGCAAGCGACGAGCAGAGGCTCATCACAAGGAACAACGCTGCATGCTTTAGGTAATTAACGAACGAAAGCCCTGCAGACTCAACCATTGTTCGAGCGAACGACTGGAAGATAACGCCCAACAGCGCATCCTCCACACCAAACAACTGCAGTTCCACGAAAAAGAGCGCAACAAGAAATGCTACGTACGGAACTACGTTGGCAATCCTGTCCAACATGCGCCCTCCCCTCTGGGCAACTCAACGGTAGACCTTCAAAAGCACGTTCGGCGATCCCGGTTAAATAGATTGGTGATTAGCTTCAAATCCGCAATCAGCTATCCGCCTTCACGCTCTTTTCACAAAGCGTTTCGGTTTCTGGATCCCATCGAAGGTTCTCTGCCAGTGAAATGATGTTTTCTACCGCACGAGTCTTATGGGCGCTTTTACGATAGATCAGATACACCGGATGAAAACCAGGTTCTACTTCCTTGATTCGGAGTGTATGCAACTGAGGGAACGGAGCAAGGCCCAGCGTGTTCAGCGAAATACCCACTAATTCAGGTTCGACATCGACCACGCTTCCCAAGGTGATCTCATCATCACACCATTGACGCACCGTAAGATCATGTGCGGAAACCAGCTCTTTTACCTCAGCACCAACGGGCGTTTCAGGGCGATAGGTAACAATCTCGGTGCTTTTCAGCTCGTCGAGCGAAATGGAATCCTTCTTAGCCCAAGGGCTATCTTCGTGGGCAATAGCCACCAAATCCTGAGCCGAAACCGGAACGAACTCCAAGTCAGGGCGATTTTCAACATACGCACCAATCACGATGTCATACATTCCGTCAGTTAGGCTTTCGACCAAGCCTTGAGTTAACCCTTGATACAAACGCACATCAACATGCGTTCCGTATCGACAGCGGTATTCCCTCAAAAGTGCCGGCAGATAGTCTGCTTGCAAAGTAAAAATCGTGCCAATATCGATTGTTCCCGACAAGCTGTTCGCATGTTCTTGTGCTACCTGGATTCCCTTATCTATAACGTCGAGACCCTCAGACACGTATTCGTTGAATTCCTTGCCGAATTTAGTAAGTCGAACGTTACGACCATGCTGCTCAAACAACGGAATACCAAGCTCGCCTTCCAACTGCTTAATGGAATTGGAGAGAGCGGGCTGCGTGATAAACAGCTCTTCTGCTGCCCGAGTAAAATGCTGAACTTGTGCCAGCTTCCTGAAATACCTTAACTGCGATAGATTCATTGCGACCCCTCACACCTCGCATAAAAAAAGGCCTCCGTCCCAGTTTATAGGACAGAGGCCTTTAAATGACCAGGTTTGTTAAAAGATTTGCAATCGCAATCTTTTAGGAAGCCTTAGTGCAGGTACTCGATGCGACCGCCATGCTTCTCGCACTCGCGAGCGATGGTGATGCGCTGAACGGTAGGAGCACCTTCCTCGAGCCACATAGCGCGACAGTCACGATACAGACGCTCGGTAGGACCATAGGGAGAATCCTCGAAGTAGCCGTCGCCACCGAAGATCTCGAGCATCTCATCGGAAACCAGGCGAACCGTGTCGATGGAGAACAGCTTGCAGATTGCAGCCTTCTCGTCGATGAAGTCGTTGTTCTGGTCGATGTCGAAGTCGCGAGCGAAGTCGTATACCAAGGTGCGCAGTGCATGAATCATCATCTGCATGTTAGCAATCTTCATCTTGATTGCCTGGCGCTTGATGATCGGCTTGCCGAAGGTTACACGGTCGGCAGCACGCTTGAGGGAGATCTCGAGCATACGCTGTGCCATACCCAGGTTAGAGCAAGCGATGTGTACGCGGGAAACGCTCAGGGAGTGGATAGCAACTTCCATGCCCTGACCTTCTTCACCAAGCAGGTAGATAGGATCGAGCTTGAGGTCGGTGAACTTCAAGCCTGCATGGCCAGCACCCTTGCAGCCCATCATGTGAGGCATCGGGATGATTTCAAAGCCAGGTGCGTCGTTGGGAACGAGGAACGCGGAAAGACGGGAGTCCTTGTCGCTTTCCTGGTCGGTTACTGCGATTACGTAGGTGTAATCGGAGCAGTCAGTGTGGGAGATGAGCCACTTCTCGCCGTTCAGAACATAAGAACCGTCGGGCTGCTTAACCGCAGTGGTGTGAAGGTCTGCGCCCGTACCGCCGGTCTTCTCAGTGATAGCGAAGTTGCAGTAAACAGTCTTGTCCTGGAACTTGTCCATGAGCTGATCCTTCAGCTCCTGCTTGCCGTAGTCCTCAAGGATACGCCAGTTCATGTCAGCGGCATGATGGAGATGCATACGCATTCCGCCAGGGCCACGAGAGAACTCTTCCTGAACCTTCAGGATCTCGAGCTCGTTAAGGTTCCATCCACCGTACTCTGCGGGAAGATAGAAGCGATAGAGATCGTTTTCCTTGGCGAGTTCATAGAACTTCTCCGGGAAAGTATTGGTTACCTCAATCTCTTTCTGCATCTCGTCGAATGGGCCCTCTGCCAATTCGCGGATCTGCTTGAGGTACGCCTGGAACTGCTCATCCGTAATGGTAGCTTTAGGATTCATTGGTCCCCCTAACCGTTGCAGTTTCATAAGCTTTTGCTTACAGGTCTTATTTTACGGTGAACAGGTTATATTTCAAATTCCGAAGGGTGTCATTTTTCTTAAAAAGCTATAAGGCAAATGAATAGCTTTTAATTGTCATGCCTGAATAATTGGTTTATCGCAAGAAAATAGTTATTCAGCGCGCAAACAGGTAAAACGCGTTCAGCAATAACGCTTTCATAGCAGACCGAAAGCCATCCTACCCATTGTTGCCACGGTCGATTACCTCCCAGCCCGTGTGCTGGCATCGTGTCCG